>Ga0302325_10005345_pt1 | contig 29243 bp, 26 predicted proteins | sample Palsa_T0_2_FD_201948 | JGI IMG/M metagenome (GOLD analysis project Ga0302325, IMG submission 201948) | Peat permafrost microbial communities from Stordalen Mire near Abisko, Sweden - Palsa_T0_2 | ecosystem: Environmental > Terrestrial > Soil > Palsa > Peat permafrost | place: Sweden: Abisko...
GTCCCCGCAGCGATCCTGGATTCGATATAGGTGCGGATGGCCGCAAGCCAGGGAGCACGATCCTCGTCATCGAGCGGCTGGCCAGAGGACATCTTGGCCACATTGGCCGGCGGGTGAAACTCGTCTGCGTCGGCAAACCCCCATCCCAGGGTCTCGGCGAGACGACGGCCGACCGTGGTCTTCCCGCTGCCGGCAACCCCCATCAGGAGGATGATCAGCGGGGGCAGGGGATCCCACGGGCGCGAAGCGGCGGGGTCCCGGCCTTCGTCATAATCGTTCAGGTCGAAGAAGGTTTCGATCGGCCGGCCTTCGAGGCGGTATTCCTTGATGCGCGTCCTCAGGACCGCGCTTCGGTCATCGCGCCAGCCGACCTTCATCATGAATCCGTTCCACATTTCGCAGACCTCGTCGGTCTTCGGGCCGCCGCGCTCGTGCGCCCAGGCCAGCAAGGCCTCGTCTTCCTGGCCTTCCAATACTCGCTGGCGCAGCTCAGCGTAGGCCACTCCGAGAAAGCGGCAGCAGCGGGCGTCGAACAAGGTGGGTTTGCCTTCGCCGAGATTGGAAACGTATTCCGGTGGCAGACGGCCGGCGGCGTGCAGCCGGATCTTGTCGATCATCCGTCCGAAATAAACGAGCCTCCCCACCTTGTCGTAGCAGCTTCTTGGGCGGGCTGGGTCGGCCATGGCGCCGAATCAGTCGCGAAGCAGGTAGACCACCGTGCAGAGGACGCCGAAGACGATCGTCGGCGCGACGACCCAGAGGACATTAAACGGGAGAAGAACGTGGTAATGCGGCAAAGCCCACACCAGGACCGCCGTCTTCAAAGCGATGAGGACCCATCCAAGAACAAGCACGCGTTCGACGCGCTGGTTTCGCGGGGAACGGTGGTGAACCGAAACTGAGCGCACAAAATCCCGCTCGTAACCGGCGCGGGGGCGCCTGGCCATCAATTGGAGCAGATCGGCGAACATCGGCCTGAACGTAGCGCCGGACGCGAAAAAGGAAAGCCCGGGCCTCCAACAAAAGAGGCGCTGTTCCCACAGGACGCATCGGGTTTTTTCCCACGGGGCGCGCGCGCGAGAGAGAGCAACGTCATTGGCGATCAAACTGCGTCCCTGATTACTTAGCCATAAACGATTTAATAACAAATGGTTGTAGTTAGACGGACCATCGCCAACGCACTCCCGACCGCCGCCGCTGACGATAGACCGTAGTCAAATATCAACCCATGAAATCATCCCAAATATCCCTCGCCTTCGCCTGCCTTGCGCTGGCTCCCGCCTCGCTGCTTGCCGACGCTGACTCCGACCAAAAAATCGTGAACACCGCAGAATCGTCCTACACCTTCCACACGGTCCTCCAGGACCAGGTCAAGGTGAAGGCCAAGGACGGTGTCGTCACACTCACCGGCACGGTCCAAGATCCTGAACAGAAGTCCCGCGCTGAGGACACCGCTTCCAACATATCCGGCGTCAGCCGTGTCCGCGACCGGATCAAGGTCGCGACGGAAACACCCGAGCATTCGGACGCCTGGATCGCCCTCAAGGTCAAGACCGTCCTCCTCACACGCGCCAACGTCAGCGCCACACACACCACCGTCGATGTGAAGGACGGCGTCGTCACGCTGACTGGAACCGCCGACAACCAAGCCCAGCGCGAGCTGACCGAGGCCTACGCGAAGGACATCGATGGGGTGAAGACCATCCACAACGACATCGAGGTTCGCAGCGCTCCCTCGGGTGACATGGGCTCGAGCCCTGCGGCATCCACGCAGGTCGACGACGCTTCGATCACCGCTGAGGTGAAGTATGAATTGCTCTCCCATCGGGCGACGAGCGCCCTGTCGACCAAGGTGAGCACCTCTGAAGGAGTCGTTCTGGTTCGTGGTGAGGCCGGCTCGTCCGCCGAGCGCGACCTCGTGACCAAGCTCGCCACCGACGTGCGCGGCGTCAAGTCGGTCACCAACGAGATGACCGTCAAGCCTGGGATGTGATCCGGGCGGGCAGGGCTCGTCCGTAGAGTCGGACGAGCTCACCCAGGTAAGCGGCGGTGCCGCCGCGAATCGCACCCTCGAGCTGCTCGCGGCGCATCCGCCACTGCCAGTTGCCTTCCGGGCGGCCCGGAAGATTGAGGCGAGCTTCCGATCCGAGGCTGAGGATGTCCGCCATCGAAAGGATCGCGAGCCGGCTCACGGACTGGCAGGCCGTCCGTATCAGATCCCAGCCGATCTGGCTCCCGTCGACCCGTAGGTAGCGGCGGACATGGTCCTGTGTTTTGGGATCGGCCGCGGTGTACCAGCCGAGAGTCGTGTCGTTATCGTGGGTGCCGGCGTAGACGACGCTGTGTGTGCGCAGATTGTGCGGAAGATAGAGATTGTCAGCTTCCCCGCCGAAGGCGAATTGAAGCACCGCCATGCCCGGCAGCCCGCTCTGGTCACGAAGTTCGACGACGGCAGGCGTGATCACGCCGAGGTCCTCGGCAATGATGCGCGCCTCCGGAAAGGCATTGGCGAGCGCCCGGAAGAAATCACTTCCGGGCCCTTTGCGCCATTCGCCCTTCCGGGCGGTTTTGGCGCTCGCCGAAACCGTCCAATAAGCCTCGAAGCCGCGGAAGTGGTCGATGCGAAGGACATCGCAGGTGTCAAAGGCGGCCTTAAGCCGCTCAAGCCACCAGGCATATCCGTCGGCCGCATGGGCCTCCCATTTGTACAGCGGATTTCCCCAGAGCTGGCCATCGGCGGAGAAATAATCCGGCGGAACGCCGGCAACCTGGGATGGCAGCCCGCCCTCTCCGACCTCGAAAAGCGAGGGATTGGACCAAAGATCGGCGGAGTCCGCCGCGACGAAGATGGGAACATCGCCGATCAGCGAGATTCCCCTGGCGGCGGCGGCGCTGCGAAGGCGGCGCCACTGGACGAAAAAGACGTATTGATAAAATCGATGCGCCTCGCCCTCCTCCTCCAGCCCCGCGCGCTTCTCCGCGGACAGCCCGTGGAAACTGCGCTCGTCCGCTGGCCAAGACCACCAGGGCCGGCCCCCGTTGCGGTCCTTCAACGCGCGGAAGCAAGCGTAGGCGTCCAGCCAGCCGCAGCGGGCCGCCTTAAAATCCGCGAAGCTCTCGCCGTCGATATCGGGCGCACCCGCCCGTTGATGGCGGCCGAAGGCTCGCCTCAGCAGCGCGGGCTTGAGCTTGAAGAGCGCCCCATAGTCGACCGTGTGCGCCGGGAGCGCAGCCAGCGGGGCGACCTCTTCCGGCGTGAGCAGGCCGTGGGTGGTCAACTCAAGCACGTCGATCAGGTGGGGATTTCCGGCAAACGCTGAAAACGACTGATACGGCGAGTCCCCATATCCGGTGGGTCCCAGGGGGCAGAATTGCCAGTAGTTCATTCCGGCCGCCTGCAGGAAATCGAGAAATCGGGTGGCGGCCTCATCGGCGACCCCAATGCCCTGAAGGCTGGGAAGGCTGCTGGGGTGGAGGAAAACGCCGGTGCCTCGATCAGACAGCCAATCAAAGAGCGGCGCGACGGGGTAGGGTGCGGCGGTCATCAGGTCCGCGATACTGACGTACCGCGTGCGAGCCGGCAAGGCGCCCGCTCCGGAAAAACACGAATTCGACTGGAACCTGGCCACGATTGGGTCCATGCTGAGTCTGTTAGGACGCCATTCTATGAAAACGAGCCGCTATTGGATTTTGCTCGCGGGACTCGTCCTGGCTCGCGGCCTTTCGGCCGCGCCCAGCCCAGCCGCCGCTTCTCGGGTCGAAGTCGTCTTCGACCATCCTGAGAAATTCAGAGATGTCCGCGATAGCTTCAACCCAACGGACCGGGGCCGGGACTCCATCCTGGAAAATATCCGACATGCCCTCATTGCTGCAGGAAAATACTATGTCCCAGAAGGTTACAACCTGAAGATCGTGTTCACGGATATCAAGCTGGCGGGTGACTACGAACCGTGGCACGGGCCCGATTTTGACGACATCCGCATCGTCAAGGCGATCTACCCGCCCTCGTTCACCTTCACCTATACGGTATCTGATCCTTCCGGGCACATCATCAAACAGGGTTCTGAGAATTTCACGGACATGAATTTTCAGATGAGGCTGGTTTTGGACAGCGGAGATTCGCTTCGGTATGAGAAGGATATCCTCAGGGATTGGATGAGCTCCACGCTCCGCGATCTGCGGCGCTGAGCCGGGGTCTGGAACGCCTACGTTTTTCTCTTGCAGGTCCTTCGGTGTGCGATCATGGTCTCGCCATCGTTAGAGATAGCGTTTTGATGACAGCTTCTGGTGAGTCGTTGGCTGAGCGGTTTGCTTAAGTGATGATTTCGAAACCCGACGGTGGGAACGGACTGGCAGCGGACGGTGGCTCTACGAAATCTCACATGGGCAACTCCAAACTCTACGTTGGAAACCTTTCATTCAAGACCACTGAGGACGATCTTCGTGCTCATTTCGGCCAATTCGGCACCGTGTCCGACGTTTACGTCGCCATGGACAAGATGACAGGCCGCCCCCGCGGCTTTGCCTTCGTCACGATGGGAACCGCCGAAGAGGCGAAGACCGCCGCTGAGAAGGTCAATGGCGTGGAATTCGGAGGCCGTCAGCTGACGGTCAACGAAGCCCGTCCTAAGGAAGACCGGCCCGCGGGCGGCTTCGGTGGCGGCGGCCGTGGCTTCGGCGGCGGCGGCGGTGGCGGCGGCGAGCGCCGCGGCTTTGGTGGCGGCGGCGGCGGTGGCGGCGCGGGCCGCGATCGTGGCGATCGTCGTTACTGATCATCGCTTACCCGATCGTTTATTCGCAAAGATGGAGAGCCCTCACGGGCCTCCATCTTTTTTTTGCCCATCCACGATGACTCCTCTGGCCCGGCATTTCGCGGCTTTGCGTTCCTGCGAGCGCTGCCCTCGCATGCTCAAGCCCGTCGTTGTGGGAAGGCCTGTCGCAAGCCGAATTTTGCTGGTGGGTCAGGCGCCTGGGGATAAGGAGCCGCTGCTCGGACGTCCGTTTGCGTGGACCGCTGGAAAGACTCTCTTCAAATGGTTCCATGGCGCGCTTGGGTGGAACGAGGAGGATGTGCGCAACCGCATCTATTTCGCGGCGGTCTGCCGCTGCTTTCCGGGCAAGCGTCCCATGGGCGGCGATCGCGTGCCGGCACCTGACGAGATCGAAGCGTGTTCCGATTGGCTGGCGCGAGAATTTGAACTCCTGGGGACCGAATTGGTCCTTCCGGTCGGAAAGCTGGCGATCAGCCGATTTCTGGAGCCAGCGCCGCTCCAAGAACAGGTGGGACGCAGTTTCCAAATACGCTACCGTGGACGCGCTGCAGAGTGCATCCCATTGCCTCATCCTTCTGGGGCGTCCCCATGGCACCGCATGGCTCCGGGCAAAGACCTCCTGGCCGCCGCCCTGCGGCTCGTAGCCGCTCATCCGGCCATCCGCGCCGCCGCCGGGCCCGCACATTCTTGACTCGGAATTCGGCCGCCTGCACGTTCACAACCCACCATGCGATACCTTCGATTCGCCGTCGTCTGCCTGATCATTGCGGCGTCCAGCGGCCTGCTGCAGGCGCAGCGCGAGAAGCTTCCGCCCGAAGACCTCGATTATGTCGAAGCAACCTGGCCGCATGCGAAGAAAACGAATACGGGCATCCGTTACGTGATTGAGCGCGAAGGCGCCGGGATGCCTCCAAAGCCGGGCGACATGGTCGGAGTCCTTTACGAGGGCCGGCTTTTGCGGGGCGGAGTCTTCGACCAGAACCATGATAAGGATCATCCGCTCACGTTCCGACTCGGGCGCGGCGTCGTGATCGAGGGTTGGGACCAGGTAATCCAGTTCATCAAGCCAGGCGAGAAACGCCTCGTCATCATCCCGCCCGAGCTGGCCTATGGCACCCGGGGGCAGCCGCCGCATATTCCGCGCGACGCCACCTTGGTTTTCGAAATCGAGCTGATTTCAGTAAAGCACGACACCTGAACCGGCCATGCGTCAGTTGGGCGTGACGGGAGCGGGCAAGGCCTGGGTGTACGCAAAGCGTTGAGTGTACTCGGCGAGAGCCTGATTGCCGGCTTCTGCGGGCGATTTGCCCTGGGCGACCAGCTCGCTGGAACGCTTTTCGATCCAACGCTGTTTGAACTCCTGCTCGACCTGCTTGGCGAGATCCTTGTTATTCACCTTGGGGGCCGCCGCTTTCTTGGAAAACATATGGCAGCCTGAGGCGCTGATCAGGACCACGGATAGGGCGAGCGGTGCAAGTCGTTTCATGGACGGGTGGAAGGGAGACGGTAGCAATCGGGACGGGTTTTCACAGCCAAATCTCCGGGTTGGGAAAGGCGGTTGATCTTTTTGGTTCCTTGGAAGCGCGGAAATTGTTTCTGTGGGGACCGATGAGCGACGATCCACCACCGCTGCGCCTCAAACCGCGCGTGCGTCCTCCGGAAGGATCCGCCGCCGATCCGCCTCCGCCGGCACCTCTGCCGACGCCGCCGGCGGCGCCTCAGGCTCCGATGGCCCCCCCTCTGGCCGCCGCCCCTGCGGTGCCCGAGCCACAGGCCGCTCATGGGGCGGGCGAGTCACCTTTGAAGCTTAGGGTCAAGCCCCGCCTGACTGCGGAAGTGGCCGCGGCGCCGACCGTGCAATCGCGGCCACCTGTGCCCGAAGCGCCAGTTGTGGCGGCCCCGACGCCCGTCCCGGAGCCGCCCTCGGCCGTCGCGCCGATGTCTCCTGCGCCGACTCCCGTCGAGGCCCCGGTCGATGCGCCGGTTCCGCCTCCAGCGGTTCCTCCGGGTGGGGATGCCTCCGAGGCGCCAAAATTCAAGCTGAAGACCAAACCTCCCGTGGGTGCGGCGGTGGCTGCGCCTCCGCCCGCGGGCCTTAGGGCGGCTCATCAGCCCCCATCTGCGGCCGCACTATCGGCACCGCCGCCACCCTCGGAGGCGGCATCGGATTCGCGGGCCGGCGAAGCAGCGCCGCCGGGGGCCGCCGAAAGCGGCGAGGAGATGCCTCCTTTTCCCGTGGTGGCGCCCCCAAGGTCGAGTCATACGACGCCTCCGATCCATATCCGTGTGCCTACGAGCGTGACCGACCCCGCGCTTGCGGCTCCTCCGCCCCACGCACTGCGGCGCAAATCCCGTGCGACGCGCAGGCTGGCATTGCTCGCTACCGGAGCGGTGGTCGCGGCAGGGGGTCTTTTCGCCTACCTCAAACTCACCGCCCCGCCCCCGCCGCCTCCCATCAAGATCGCGCCGGTGCAAAAGCGGCCGCTGGCGGCGCCCACCGCCAAGTCTGCCGCAGATTTGATCGGAAAGGTCGCAGCGGCTCCGGGCAGCCTCATACAGAAGGGGCAAAATGCGATCGCGGCCCACCGTGAGAATGCACAGGCTCAGTTCGACGAAGTCGCCGGAGGTTCGGATGCCGCCAACAAGTCGGCCGCCCCTTCAACGACGGCTGCCGCCGCGCCCCCCGCCACCCACGCGGTATCTGAGTCGACCACGATTGCCCCGGGCGTCACAGCCACGACCACCGATATCGAGGCCGCCTCAACGGCTAGCCCGGAATTCCAAAAGTTCGTGGCCTCGGCGGCGATCGGAGGTGTTTTTCAAGGCACGCCGCCTCGAGCGTTGATCAACGGACGTGTGCTCCGCGCCGGCCAGACAGCCGATGCCACTTTGGGCATCGTTTTCGACAGCATTGACGCCAGCCGCAAGGTCATCGTCTTCAAGGACGCCACCGGAGCGATTGTCCAGAAACATTACTGAGGCGGTACCCGTTGCGCCGAGATCGAGCGGTGCAGTTGCTGGAGAAGCGCCGGATCGGTCGCGATCGCGAGAATCCCATTGACGACGAATTGGATCCCAACGCACAGAAGGATGAAGCCCATGATCTTGGTAAAGGCGCTCATCCCATTCACGCCAATCACGCGGACGATGCGGCCGGAAATGCGCAAGGTCGCGTAGGTGATGGCAGCGACGATGAGGATCCCCAAAATGATGGCGATGTAGTCCAACCAATCGGCCGCAAGGGAGGTAAAGCCGACCGTCACGGCGATCGAACCCGGGCCGCTCAACATGGGCATCGCCAGGGGCGAGAAGGAAACATCGGGCTTGGCGCGGGCCGCTTCCTTGGCCGGTTCGTCGCGCGTCCAACCGAACGAAGTGCCCAGCAGCATCCCGGAACCGATTCCCGACACCAATAAGCCTCCTGCGATCCGAATGCCGGGGATCGAGATGCCAAAGAAGCCCATGATAAACGTTCCGCCGACCAGAAAGCTCACGAGAATTCCAATCATGTAGAGGCACGCGCGCAGCAGCTGCTCTTTGCGGCGCTCCGCCGTGTCGCCCTCCGTGATGGCGAGAAAGGTCGGAGCCGCCGCCAGTGGATTGATCACCGGAAGCAAAGCGACGACAGTGCCGAGCGTCAGCGCCCAGAAACTGGATGCGGTCCTCACCAAACCTCCACAGGTCCGCTCGGAACGGGGATTGCGTCGCGGGAGAAAATCTCGGGCTCGTCCTCCGGCAGCATGAACGAGGGCGTCATCGGTCCGGGCTGGTATTTAGAAAGCAATTCACCCCTGTCGTCGCAAAAGTCCGCGCGCCAGACGAGGTATTCGGCAATGCATGCTTCAAAATCCGCCCGGGATTTCACCGTCAGGACGCGCTGTTTGAACGGTTTGGCCGGTCCGAAGCGCTTCGCATACCACGGGGCCACTTTTCGAAAGTGACGCGCGCCCCTCTCTTCGCCGAAGCATTCGCACATCCGCTCAAAATGACGGCGCATCACATGGACTCGTTCGGCGAAATCCGGCTCCGGAAGCAGCTCGCCCGTTCGCAGCAGGTGCTCGGTCCTCTTGAAGATCCAGGGGTCGTAAAAGGCGCCGCGCCCCACGCTGATGCCGGCGCATCCGGTTTCGGCGATCATCTGGCGCGCCCCTTCGGGCGTCGTGACATCCCCATTGCCGATCACCGGGATCGAACGCACAGCCGCAACGACGGCGCGTATGCCGGCCAGATTGACGCGCCCTCCAAAACCTTGGGCCCGGGTGCGGCCGTGAACAAATATTGCGGCGGTTCCCGCCGTTTCGAGCGTCCGTGCCAGTTCGGGGGCGGTGATGTTCGAGTCATCCCACCCAAGCCGCATTTTTGCGGTCACCGGAATTCGCACCGCTTCCACCATGCCGCGCACCAGATCGGCGGTCCGGTCCATTTCCGTCATCATGGCCGAGCCGCCCCCGATTCGAGTGACTTTGCGCACCGGGCACCCCATGTTCACGTCCACGGATTGCACCCCCAGGTCTTCGCAGATTCGAGCGGCCTCGCGCATTTCACCCGGCACGCTGCCGAAGAGTTGGATCGCCAGGGGTTGGTCGCCCGGGCCGGTTTCGGTTAGTTTGAGCGCGGCCGCGCTGCGCTCCAACAGCGAGCGCGCGTTGACCAGATCGGTGGTCGCCCAGCCGAGGCCGCCAATCTCACGGATCGTTGTTCGCATCGGCAGGTTCGTATAGCCCGCCAAGGGCGACAGGAAGAGATTGGAAGAGAGTTCGTGCGGTCCGATGCGCATGTCTGTGGCGGGGAGCCCGCCGCCACCATGCCTCAGGCTCCGAGTGTCGGCAACCGGCATTTCAGAGTGGCGGCCTGCGTTCGCCGCTGGCATGCTTAAGGCTTAATACTGAACTGAATGGACGAAATCCCTCCTCATTCGGTTCCCAGCCTCGTCTATGGCGTCGACGAAAGGCTGCCGCTCGGCACGAGCCTCCTGGTAAGCCTGCAGCAGGTGGCGGCGATGGTGGTGGGTGTCGTCACGCCGGCCCTGATCCTCTCAGGCGTGCTCAAGTTTGAACCGTCGGATACGGCCTACCTTGTGAGCATGGCTCTGCTTGCCGCCGGGTTCGGGACGCTCCTCCAAACCTCCAAGATCGGGCCGGTCGGCTCGGGCCTCCTCAGCGTGGCTGGCACGAGTTTTGCGTTCCTGCAGCCGCTCATCGACGCGGGCAAGGTCGGCGGCCTGCCCCTGATGTTCGGCATGTCGCTGGCCGGTGTCCCCGTGCTTTTTGTGCTGGCACCGTTTCTTCCAAAACTGAAGCGGGTCTTCTCACCCCTGGTCTCGGGAATCGTCGTCTTGCTGATCGGCCTTTCGATTCTGCCGGAGGCCATGAGCGGGATCGTCGGAGCGGTGGGTCCGGATGCCCCGATCTGGGCCGGCGGCGCGGTCGCGGCAATCGTGATGGCGGCTGTGCTCGTAGCCCAGTCAATCGGCGGCCAGCGAACCCGGCTGGTGAGCATACTTTGCGGCGTGGCGGTGGGATACCTCGTGTGCGGGCTATGCGGCTGGCTGCACGCACCGCCGCCGGGGGACGGGCGGCTGGTCAACATTCCGAAGTTATTGCCGCATGGCCTGGCATTTCGATGGGAATTCGCCCTTCCGTTCGGCTTTATCTACCTCGCTTCCCTGCTGGAGGCTCTCGGGGATATGACCGCGACCTCCCAGCTTTCTGGCCTCGACACGACCGGCCCGGCGCACGCTGCGCGGCTGCGTGGCGGCGTCTTCTCGGATGGAATCACTTGTTTGCTTTCCGGACTCTTCGGCTCGTTCCCCAGCACCACGTATGCGCAGAACAATGGGGTGATTCAAATCACCGGCGTCGCGAGCCGGCATATCGGAAAGTGGATGGCGGCAATCCTGATACTCCTGGGGCTGTTTCCCGCAGTGGCGCGGTGGGTCACCGCGATGCCCCCTCCAGTTCTCAGCGGCATGGCCATCCTGCTCTTCGGCTTGGTCGCTGTTTCCGGATTGCGCCTCATCCTGAGCACAGGCCTCACCCATCGTGACGGTCTGATCGTGGCCCTTTCAGTCGGCATAGGATTGGGCACCGCTTCGCAGCCTGATTGGGTGAAAACGCTCCATCCGATGATCCAGACATTTCTTGAATCCAGTGTTTCCGCGGGCGGACTCACGGCGCTCTTGCTCAATGGGGTGCTTCCGGCGCATCGGCCACCCACAGCCGGCGGGACTCAGCCGTCGTCTGAGGGCCCTTCTGCGCACTGAGGCGCCTCCTCGCGGCTGTCTCAGGCGGCCACCAGGCGCCGCGCCAGCCGGTTGTGCCGCTCGACGAGCTGCGGCACGTCGATGGTTGCCAGGAACCCTTCGCGAACGACCGGGCGCCCGTTGACGACAACAAGGGAGGCGCGTTCGGGCGCGCAGAAGACGAGCGCGGCGACCGGATCGTGGAGGGCGCCGGCGAAGCTCGGTCGGCGCAAGTCGAATGCGGCCAAATCGGCCGCCATGCCCGGGGCCAGGGCGCCGATATCGTCGCGGTTGAGAACTTCGGCGCCGCCTAACGTGGCGATCTCAAGGGCCTGGCGGGCGGTCAGGGCGTTGGGCCCGAAGCCGACCCGTTGAAGCAGCATCGCCTGGCGCGTCTCCGCGAGAAGATTCCCGCTGTCGTTCGAGGCCGATCCGTCCACTCCGAGTCCGACAGGAATGCCGCGGTCGCGCATGGTGCGGATCGGGGCGATCCCGGAAGCCAGGCGCATGTTGGAACAGGGGCAATGGGCGACACCGGTGCGGGTGGCAGCGAAGCGGCCGATGCCCGCCTCGTCCAGTTTCACGCAGTGCGCGTGCCAGACATCGCGCCCGAGCCATCCGAGGTCCTCGGCGTATTCGGCGGGGCTGCGGCCGAAACGTTCGCGGCTGTAGGCCACGTCGTGGTCGTTCTCGGCGAGATGGGTGTGGAGCAGGGCGCCCTTCGAGCGCGCAAGCGCAGCGGACTCGCGCATGAGGTCTCGGCTGACGGAGAAGGGCGAGCACGGGGCTAGTCCGATCCGAAGCATGGCGAAGCGGCTCGAGTCGTGATGGGTTTCGATCAGGCGCTGCGAGTCCTTGAGGATGAAGGCCTCTTCCTCGACCAGCGAATCCGGCGGAAGGCCGCCGCGGCTCTCCCCAACGCTCATGCTTCCGCGTGTGGCGTGGAAGCGCATCCCGATCTCGGCCGCCGCAGCGAGGCTGTCGTCGAGCCGGCAGCCGTTGGGATAGAGGTAGAGGTGATCGCTGGAGGTCGTGCACCCTGAAAGGAGCAGTTCGGCCATCGCGGTCAGGGTCGATACCCGGACCATTTCTGGGGTCAGGCGCGACCAGATTGGGTACAGCGTTCTAAGCCATCCGAAGAGTTCGGCGTCCTGCGCCGCGGGCACCGCGCGGGTCAGGCTCTGAAACATATGGTGATGCGTGTTGATCAACCCGGGCACCACGACATGGCCGGCGACATCGATGACCTCATCTGCCGTCACGGGAAGTTCCTTCAGCGGACCCACCGACACGATTCGGTTGTCTTCGATGAAAATGCCTCCATGCGGGATCTCCCTTCGAGAGGCATCCATGGTCACGACGATCTCTGCATTGCGGATCAGCAGCGTTCGCCGGGCTTTGCCGGCTTGGCTCATAGGGCTGCAACCGCCTTCTTCATGCGCGCCAGCGCTTCCGTCAGGGTCGCCCGCGAACAGCCGAAATTGAGGCGCACGTAATGTCCCTGCGGCGCGCCAAACGGGGCGCCATCGCTCAGGCCGACACCGTGGAATTCAAAATGGGCGGCCGGAGCCGGAAGACCCAGGGCCCTCACATTCATCCAGGCGAGGTAGGTGGCCTGGATGGGTGCCTCGATCACCACACCCGGCATTTCGCGAGCGAGGGTGCCGACGAGAAAGTCCCGGTTGCCGCGCAGGTAGTCCAGGAGCGCCCTGCGCCAAGGCTGGCCGTCGCGGTAGGCCGCTTCGCACGCCGTGTATCCGAGCGCCGTGACCTCGGCCACGATGCCGGCGGCCGCCCGATTGAAGCGCGCGCGAAGGCCGGGGTCCGGTATGACGGCGAAGGAAGTGCCCAGGCCCGGCACGTTGAAGGTCTTGCTTGGCGCCATCAATGTCACGATGCGCGGCGCCGCTTCCGGATGCGCGGCCCCTGCGGGCACGTGCGCCTCGGCCGCATCGAGGATGAGGTCGCAGTGAATCTCGTCCGAGCAGAGCACCAGGTTGTGCCGCTGGCAGAACTCCGCCACCCGGACGATCTCCTCGCGCGTCCACACGCGGGACACAGGATTGTGAGGGTGGCAGAAGAAGAACATCCGCGTGCGCGGCGAGACGGCCCGCTCGAGGGCCTCCCAGTCGATCTCCCAGCGTCCCGCCCCGGCCGCGCCCGAGCCGGCCAACGCGAGCGGAACGGCGCGGGCTACCCGGCCGGTGTAGCGCGGAGCGGTCGTAAAGGGAGGATATACAGGGGAGAGGCAGAGGATCTCATCGCCCTCTTCGGCAAAGGCGCGCGCCGTCACATTGAGGCCGCACACCAATCCGGGAAGCCAGACGAGCCAGGAGGGATCGATCTTCCAGCCGTACAATCCGGCCAGCGCGTCGACGACCGCGCTCACCGTCGAGGGCACCGGACGCGCGTATCCGAAAATCCCATGTCGAACACGCTGTTCCAGCGCGGCCACGATCGGCGGGGCCGATTCAAAATCCATATCCGCCACCCACAAGGGAAGCACATCGCGATCCGCGTACTTCTGCCACTTTTGCGAGTCGGTGCCGCGGCGATCCGGCGGCGTGTCGAAATTGAAGGGCATGAGCGGCAATCCAACCAGAGGCAGGGTGGGTGAGGCGACTCAGAAATGACCCTCCGAGGTCTCTCGGTTATCTCACCTTTAGCCACCCGTGTTCGACGAAGAAACGGGAGCTGGTGACCAAGAGGGCGTTTTTCCCCCGCCCGAATGGACACCAGCTCCCGTTTCTTCGTCCGGCGCGTCCCACTTCTCGATTGGAACCTGTCGCGATTGCAGCGTACCTTGGGCGAATGCCCAAAGGATTGATGCTGGCCGCCGCAGGGGCGGCGTCTGTCTTCTTCCTAGCTGCCGGTTGCGGGCGCGCGGTATCCCCTGGCGACGCCCGGCCCCTCGCCGGCAAATCGGGAGCGGCTGCGCTTGCTGCCCACCCAGAGGCGACGAAGCTGCGTCCGACGTATCCCAATGTCGTCTACGGGATTGCCGGAAAAGAGAAACTTCTCCTCGACGCCTTCATTCCGCCCGGGGAGGGTCCGTTTCCGGCGGTGATCCTCGTCCATGGAGGCGGATGGGTCTCCGGCAACAAGACCAATTATGTCACGCCGATGATCGGGCCGCTGGACAAGGCGGGAATCGCCTCATTCTCGATCAACTACCGTCTTGCGCCGAAATACCGCTATCCGGCCTGTGTCGACGACCTCGAGACCTCGATCCGTTGGGTGAGGGCGAACGCGGCGGTGTACAGGGTCGATCCGGAACGGATCGCGCTGCTGGGCGAATCGGCCGGTGGTCATCTCGTCGAGTGGGCCGCGGTGCGCGCGAGCGGTGACACCCGGGTGGCAGCGGTCGTCGCCTTCTACGCGCCGTGCGATCTGCTGGCCGAGACACGCACACGGGGCGTCCTTGGGGTTACGATGATTGGATTATTCGGCATCAACACGTTCAATGCGGCGGCGGAGAAAATCCTCCACGATGCGTCACCCTTGAACTACGCCCATTCTGGAATGCCGCCGTTCCTTCTTCTCCATGGGACGGCCGATAGCACGGTGCTCTACGAACAATCGTTGAATTGGCAGGCGCGCCTGCGGGAGCTGAATGTGCCTTGCAGCCTGATCCCGATCCAGGGAGGGATCCATGGAATGGACCGGTGGCTCGCGATCGACCCGGCCTTTCCGGCGAAGGTCGTCTCCTGGCTTAAGCTGCGGCTCGCCCCGCCGCCCTCCTAGCGCAAGTGGTCGTCGTACCAGCGGATCGTTCGGTCGTAAAGGTCGACGATGTGGGCGGGATTGTTGAAGTGATGGCCTTCGCCCTGATAGACCACCAATTTGGTCGGCACCCCGATGGCGCGCAGGCCGTGCCAGAATTCATAGGATTGGGCGGCCGGGCATTCCTTGTCGTTCCCGCCCGCAACAACCAGAGTCGGCGTGCGAACATCCTTGATTCGGAGGATCGGCGAGCGGGCGGCATAGATCTCAGGGTCATCGTAGACGGAGGCGCCGAAAAAGGGGATCATCCACTGATCGATCAGATTTTGGCCATAATAGCTCTGCCAATTGGCGATGCCCGCGCCCGCCACGGCGGCCCGGAATCGGCCGCTTTGGGTCACCGTCCACATGGTCATGAATCCTCCGTAACTCCATCCGCCGACTCCGAGGCGAGAGGGGTCGACAGGGAAGCGCCGGACCACCTCGTCGACGCCGGTCAGGATATCGCGAAGATCGCCGGCGCCGAAATCCCGGACATTGCCCGCGGTGAACGCCTCACCCATCCCATAGCTGCCGCGCGGGTTGGGAAAGAACACGAAATAGCCTTCGCCCGCCATCACCGACAGGTCGAACCAGACCCTCGGCCAGAGGGGCGTCTTCTGCGAGGAGGGTCCGCCGTGGATGGACACGATCATCGGATATCGGCGCGGGCCGGCGGCTGGATCATAGTTTTTTGGATACAGAAGCCAGCCTTGAACGCTCCGGCCGTCGCTCTTCCATTCGACCGACTCGGAGGCCCCCCATTGCGGCTTGAGCGCCGCGTTCGCCCGCGTGCGCTGCTCCCAGGCGCCGACCGGGCCGGTCCACAGTTCGGGGGGCCGGTTCCATGCGCTCCGGAAGACGGCGGATGCCGAGCCGTCCGGTGTCACGGAGAGGCTCAGATCGTCCTCGTTCGCGTAGAGCGTCTCGTCCGCGCGCCAAAGGGTTCGGACCGCCCCCGACTCCGGGTCCAGAAGGCCGGCCGCTGCGCCGCCGTGGACGCGTTCGGTGAAGAGAATCTGGTTGGTTCCGGCGATCCAATGGATCCAGGCTGGTGAGGCGCCGCGGCCCGGCGTCAGGTTGCGCGGCCCCATTCCGTCTGCGCCCACCCACCAGAGATCCCCGCCCGTCGATCCGGCATCGCTCATGAGTCCCTGGATGAACGCGATCCGTCGGCCATCCGGCGACCAGCGAGGCACGGCGATCTGGGTCGTCGGTCGGTAGATTTCAGTGACGGCGCCACCCTCCACTCCGATTGTCGACAAACGCGCGATCCACCAATTGTTGTCGCCGGATCCCTTCGCGGAGGTAAACGCGATCTTCCGCGAATCGGGAGACCAGTCGTATTCGTATATGTAGGTGTCGTTGGGTGTGAGCACCCGCATGTCCCCGCTTGAGGCATCCACCAGCGCGATGCGCTGTTCGCGCGGGTGTTCTTGAACCTCGCCGTCGTCCGCCTCCGCCGCCTGCGTTGCGCCCGCGCGCCCCTTGGCCCCTTCGGTGAAGAGAAGGGCAATCATGCGCCCATCAGGCGACCACTTTGGGCGCTGAAGAATTCCCACCAGGCGGGTGAGCGTGCGCGCCGGGCCGCCGGATGCGGGTTCGATCAAAAGTTCGGCCTGCTTGCGCGACCCCGCGTCCGAAAGGAATGCCAGCTGGGTTCCGTCGGGCGACCATGCCGGACTGGAATCGGTGTGCGGAGGCCCTCCCTCGGGAAGGACGCGTCGCGGGGCTGCCCCGGATCCATCGAGAACGAACATCTGCGCGTCGGCGGATTCGGTGCGTTTGGCGTCCTGGACGGCCTCCGTCCACGCAACCTGGATACCGTTGGGCGCTATCGCCGCCCCGTCCAGGACGCGCGCCGCAAAGAGTAGGTCGACCGTCGCGCTAGGATCTGCGCGCGCCGTGCCGACGAGGGGTGCCACCACGAGAACGGCTGCGAGGAGTGGGCAAGTCTGCCATAGCGGAGTGGGTGTCCGGGACATGGGCCGGCATACGAGTGCACTCCTGCGCAGGCGGCAAGGTCATCCGGTTCAAAGGCGTTCCGGGCATCGCGGAAGAAGGGGTGCGCAATCCTTGCACAGTGCGACGTCTCATCATGGGAAGAATCAGCGCACTTGGTTTTCAACGCTTGAGCATAAGTCATTGATCGGGAGCGAAATTTAGCGCGACAGATGCACGGCACGTCGCATGCAACCTGGAGGGCAACATGCGTATCATCAATTACACCTATCCTAATGTTCGCAGCCCTTACACGGGCTTTGAGTCGGAGATCGACCGTCTATTCCGCGCCGCCTATTCCGACGCCGCTTGCGCGGCGGGCCCCCGGCAATTCCCGGTCGACCTCTATGAAGACAAGGACAATGCCTACGTCCGAGCGGAGCTTCCAGGCGTCGCCCGCGATGCCATCGGAGTCGACGTGGTCAATGGAGTCCTGACAATCCAAGCCACCCGCAAGGTCGCCGCCAGCGAAAGTGAGTCCGTTTCGTTCAGCCGGACGGTCAAGCTGGCCGACGATGTCGACGCCGAAAAAGTATCGGCGGCCTACGAAAACGGGGTCCTCACCGTCACGCTGCCGAAGCGTGAGGAGGCCAAGCCCCGCAAAGTGACCGTAGCCGTCAAGTAAACGGACCGTTCATCCACAAATCCAATAAAAGGAGAAATCATCCCATGTCCCTATTCCAATCCCTTCTCTCACAGTCGCGACGCTCGCAGAACGCCGGTTCCCCCGGTGTCTGCGAGACGGTTCGCCCGACCCATAGCGTCACGCAAACAGACGAGTCCTTCGCCCTGACGGTGCAGCTTCCCGGCGTCACCAAGGAGGGCCTTGAAATCACGGCGGAGGGCGGCGAACTCCGGATCGCAGGATCCCGGGCGTGGAAACAGCCCGAGGGCTGGAGCTCGCTCTACCGCGAATCCACGGAAGCGCCTTTCGAGCTGGTGCTGGCCTATGAGGACGCGATCGACGTCGAGGCGATTGCCGCTGAGCTCAACGATGGCGTTCTGCGCCTGAGCCTGCCCAAGTCCGCCGCACTGAAGCCGCGCCGGATCGCGGTCAGCTGATCGGGCGCCGCGTCCTGCGTAGGATCAACGGCCGGACGTGCGAGCGTCCGGCCGTTGACGTTGGGCGCCGCCCGTGCTCGGGGGCTCTTTCGGCCAAACAAGCGATGCGCCCATGGCCGCGGCGACGACCGCGGCGATGATCCCCAGGGATGCGCCGGCGCCGATGCGGACCCACGGCTCGGCGAGCATCTTGGCGCCCACAAGGACCAGGAGCAGCGCGACCGCCGGCCGAAGGAAGCGAAACCGCCTAAGGGCGCCGCTGACGACCAGGTAGAGCGACCGAAGTCCAAGAACGGCGAATACGTTTGAGGAGACCGCGATAAAGGCGTCGTGGGTGACGGCCAGAACCGCAGGCATTGAATCGAGCGCAAACACCAGGTCCGCCATCTCGATAGCGATGAGGGCGGCGATGGCCGGCTTCATCGCGCTCCGGCCTTCCAACAGCCGAGCGACACCGGCTGCCACGCGGCCCCTGCCTTCGGGCTTGGGCCGGGCGAGAGCCAGCCTCAGGCCGGTCGCCAGAATAAATGCGCCGAATACGAATAAGAGCCAATGAAAGCGCGCCACCGCGCCCACGCCGGCGGCGAGGATGCCCGTGCGCAAGATGATCGCTCCCAGGATGCCCCAGAATAGCACGCGATGCTGTCCGGCTGGCGGCACCTTGAAGCGCTCAAAAATCAGTATGAAGATGAACAGATTGTCCACGCTCAGGCTCAGCTCGATCAGGTAGCCCGCGAAATATTGTTGGACGGCCTCGCCTCCGGATCGCACTCCAAGCCAGCCGCCAAAACCGACCGCGAGAGCCACCCATGCGGCAAAACCCAGCAGTGCGGAGCGCAGGCTTGCGGCGCGGTCTCCGCGCCGCAGCAATGCCAGATCGGCGAAAAGGAGGACCGCGATCAGCGCGAAAAAGGCCGCCCACATGGCCCCAGCCGAACGGATTTCTCGGCGTTCCTCAACGTAACTCGGGTAGTATCCTAATTTGCGCAGCCCGGGCTCCCTCCGCGGCTTGTGCTGGCCGAGACCCGGAGCGCCGGCAGACCGGGCGCCCATCGACCGCCGGGAACTCTACAGCGGCTCTCCGGCGGCTCTCCGGGCCGCCCCAGAGCCGGCGCCGAGGCCAGCGATGCCGCGTCTCGAGCCCAGCCTGCGCAAATCAGGACATCGGGGGGCGGCGCCTAAAGGGGACTTTGCCGCATGCGAGCGCCGGAAACCCCGAGGAATTGAGCGGAGTCCACGATTTAGACGGCCTAAGATTCAGACTGATTTAAAGGAGCCGCGATATATCGCAATCAATGTCACTCCCTGGATGCTTTGTTCCGGCTTGCCGCCGGGCGCATTTTCGAACTCCGCACGCAAGTCATCGGCTGATGTCTCAGGGGAGAGCGATGCACGCATGGCTGCGAGCTGCTCATTATTTGAGACCTGCGTCTGCCGGATTCTGGGTGCCACGATAATTTCAGATACTAGTCACTCGCGTCGCGTCAACCAAGACCCCGTTCGGTGCCGTTCTCCGAGACACATCGGCCTGCGCAATTCAGGACACGACGGTAAACTCGGCTTCACTTGACCCCATTCCATCCCTCCTATCTAGTGGCGGGACTCCTCCGCGAGCCCATGATCCGTTTTCGCTTTTTGTGTGTCCTAGGCGTGGCCTTCGCGGTTTTCGCACCGCTTGAAGCCGCCCGCGGGCAGTTGGCTGCTTCGTCGCCCTTTTTGCCGCCGGACGCAAAGGGTGGGCCGGGAGGGGGAGCCCCAGCGGGTCCGATTGAACTGCGGGGCATCATGACAACTCCCGAAGGCACGCGCTATTGCATCTACGACACGACCAAGAGAACGAGCCAATGGGTGGGTCTAAACGAGAAAGGGCAGGATTTCGTCGTCAAGTCGCAGGACTCCAATTCCGCGACTGAAGCCGTGACTGTGCTGGTCCAGGGTCGGACCATGCACCTGACGCTTCACACCGCCCGCGTGGCTTCTGCGGGGGCACCCATGCCGGCGGCCGTTGGCGCTCCCAACAATGCGCCGGCCCAAGCCAGTGCGGTGCTCAATCCGACGAATGCCGACAACGCACGCAGGCTCGAAGCGGTTGCGGCCGAAGTCCAGCGCCGCCGACTCCTTCGTGAGCAGGCCCTTCAAGGGGCCGCCCCAGGCGGGCAACCCGGCGCGCCGCCGCCGGCGGCACCAGGGACACCGGGAATGCCCAACCCATCCGTGGTTCGGCCGCAATAGACAGCGGCACCCTTCCTCTCTGGCAAGATCCACTCTGTGCGTCGTCCCAACCTCACCCACCAAATCCTGATTGGCTTGGTGGTGGGCGTCCTTCTGGGAGTCTTCGCGCCGTCGCTGGCGGCCCACACCGCTGTGCTCCGGGATATCTTCCTGCAGCTCATCAAGGCCATGGTCGGACCCCTGGTCTTCGCCAGCGTGGTTCAGGGAATCGCCGGAACCGGGGACTTGCGGCGGGTCGGCCGCATTGGAGCCAAGTCGCTCCTTTATTTCGAGATCGCCACGACCGCGGCGCTCGCCATCGGCCTGCTCGCGGTGAACCTCGTGAAGCCGGGCGCGGGAATGCATCTCACCGGGGATGCTTCATCGCTGGGTGAGACGCCGAAGGCACACCCGCTGAATATCACCGAAATGATCCTCCACGTATTTACGTCGAGCTTCACCGACTCCCTCGCGCGCAACGACGTGCTCCAGGTGGTCGCCTTCGCGGTGATCTTCGCCATAGCGGTCACTGCGGCCGGCGAACCGGGGCGCCCGATTCTCGCGCTTTGCGGATCGCTGACTCAGGTCATGTTCAAGTTCGCGGGCATTATCATGCTCTTCGCTCCCATAGGCGTCGGGGCGGCGATTGCGGTGACGGTGAGCAAGCAGGGCATTGGCGTTCTTCTGCCTCTGGGAAAACTCATCCTGACGCTCTACGGAGCCTTGGTGGTCTTCATTTTGGTGGTGTTCGGGACGGTGATTCGCGTGTGCCGTGTGCCCCTCAAGCCTTTTGTGCGCGCGGTGCGTGAACCCTTCGTCCTGGCGTTTGCGACCGCCAACAGCGAGGCAGCGCTTCCCAAGGCATTTGAAGCGATGGAAAAGCTAGGCGTTCCCCGTGGGATCGTGGCCTTTGTCCTTCCGGCTGGGTATACCTTCAATCTCGACGGGGCGACGCTCCATCTGGCGGTCGCATCGGTGTTCATCGCCCAGGCTGCCGAAGGGACGACTGGAATCCACTTCGGGCTGGGGCGGCAGCTGACGATGATGGCCACGCTGATGCTGACGTCCAAGGGCGTCGCCGCCGTCCCCCGCGCCTCGATGGTGGTTCTGATCGCCACGCTTCAGTCCTTCAACCTGCCGCTCGAAGGAGCGGCCATGATCCTGGGAGTGGATGCCCTCTTGGATATGGCGCGCACATCGGTCAACGTTCTTGGAAATTGCCTCGCCAGCGTGGTCGTCGCCCGGTGGGAGGGCGAGTTTGATGGGGCGAAGGCTCGGGCAAATTTCGGGCCCTGAGGCGGCTCCGCCGCCCGTTTGCCGCTGGCGCTCGATTGACCGTTCGGGTGGCTCCGGGTTGCCATCCGGGCCGGCCCTGTCCTTGTTATTTTAGTCATGCGACTCCCGCACACCCTTCCATTTCGCGAGTTTCGGTTGGCGGCCGCATGGGCCGCCGCCGGCTTGTTCTGGGGTTGTCCGGATTTTGCCGTCGCTCAGCGGGCCGCGGTCGAGGCCCCTCATGGAATGGTCACCTCTGTTCACTTTGCCGCGTCCGAGGCCGGCGTCTCCATATTAAAAAAGGGCGGCAACGCCGTCGACGCCGCTGTGGCCACGGGTATGGCCCTGGCGGTCGTCTATCCCTATGCGGGCAACCTGGGGGGCGGAGGATTCATGATGGTTCACTTGGCCGACGGTCAAAATGTCGCGATTGATTACCGCGAGGCAGCTCCGGCCGCGGGATCACACGACATGTACCTTGGGCCCGGCGGAAAGCCCATCCGCGGCCTGGGTTCGTCGACCTTTGGCTGGCGGGCGAGCGGAGTGCCGGGAACGGTCTCAGGCTTTGCGCTCGCGTTCCGCAAATACGGTTCCGGGAGGGTGACGTGGGAAGAGGTGATCGAGCCCGCTCGGAGGCTTGCGGCCGACGGACAGATCGTCACGCAGGCGACGGCGCAGGAGTTTAGAGCCCTGCACCGCGACGAGCACCTCGGGGCCTTTCCGGAGTCCCGAAGAATTTTCCTCAGGAGTGGATTGTTCTGGAAGCCCGGAGAGCTCTTTCGTCAGCCGGAGCTCGCTGCGACGCTCGCACGCATTCAGACGGATGGCCCCGCCGAGTTCTACACCGGAGCCACGGCCCGCATGATCGCCGAGGCGATGGCGAGAAACGGCGGCACGATCACGCTGGAAGATCTTAAGGCGTACCACGCGGTGGAAAGGGTTCCACTCGAAGCGACCTACCGGGGCTATCGGATTGTGACGATGCCGCCTCCCAGTTCGGGAGGCGTCGCTCTCTTGCAAATGCTGGGGATGCTCGAGCCGTTCGATATCTCGGTGATGGGGCCGGGGTCGGCGGCGAAGGAGCACCTCTTCATCGAGGTCATGCGCCGCGCATTCCGCGACCGCGCCGAATATCTCGGCGATCCGGATTTTGTGCCGGTGCCGGTGAAGGGCCTTCTGGATCCCGCCTACCTCGCCGGGCTGATGAAAAACTACCGGCCCGACCGCGCGACCCCGAGCGCCAGCCTTCCGCCCGGCCATCCCGACGGGTGGCAGGCGATCGCAGCACTGGATCGCAAGGAACCGGCACACCGAGAATCTCATGAAACCACCCAATTCACGGTGGTCGACGCCGCCGGCAACGCCGTCAGCAATACCTACACCCTCAACGGGGCCTTCGGCAGCGGAGTCACCATCCCGGGAGCTGGGTTTCTGATGAACAATGAAATGGACGACTTCACCTCCGTGCCTGGGGCGCCCAATATGTTCGGACTCATCCAGGGCGAGGCCAACTCGATCGCTCCCGGGAAGCGTCCGCTGTCGTCGATGACGCCCACCCTGGTCTTCAAGGGCGGAAGGCTCTTCGCCGCCACCGGCAGCCCGGGCGGTCCGGCGATCATCAATACGGTCTTGGAGATTCTCACCAATCTGATCGACCATGGCATGCCTGCGATGCAGGCCGTGGAGGCCCCTCGATTCCATCACCAATGGATGCCGGATGTGGTCACCTTCGAAATCTACGGCATCAGTCCGGATACGCAGAAGATACTCGACGGGATGGGGCACCCGATCGCCCCGCGCCTCAAATCCGAGGGGGGTTATCAGGGGGATGGCGAAACCATTGTGGTCGATTCAGCCCGCGGTCTTCTGCTGGGCGCGGCCGATCCCCGCAAAATGGACGCTCGCGCCGTCGGCTATTGAGGCCCCCGGCCGCTTCCATGCTCATGCCAGAGGTATCGCTCAACCCGGGAGCCCGTGCGCCGTCCAACGCCGAATTGATCCGGCGGCTCTTCGGACTGGCTTGGCGCTACCGCGGGCGTTGCCTCCAGGTGCTTGGCATCCAGCTGGTGCTTCTGACGATGGGCATTTTCGGCCTCAGCTTCACGGGAATCGGGATCGACTTCATTCGCAAGCAGCTGGAGCCGGGTCCCGCCGGCCGCCCGTCGCTGGCTGCGGGCCGGGTGAGGCTGCCGCTTCCGGACGGCTGGCCGCCGATGGCGGTGCTCGCATTCCTGGCGGGGCTGATCCTCCTGCTGGCGGTCTGCCGCGCCGTTCTCAACTACGTCTACGCGGTCCAGGTGAACAAGCTGGTCCAGCAGCATCTCGTCGTCGACCTGCGCGCCGAGATTTACGACAAGCTTCAGCGCCTCAGCTTCCGCTTCTTTGACGCGAACACCACGGGCTCGATCATCACGCGCGTGACCAGCGACGTGCAGTCCGTGCGCATGTTCGTGGACCAGGTGCTGATCCAAAGCGTCATCATGGTGATTTCACTCGCGGTGTACGTGGTCTACATGGCCAGCCTGAGCCCCGGCCTCATGGCGGCCTGCCTCGCGACGACACCCGTGCTATGGATTCTCGCGGCCTGGTTCTCCCGGAAGATCCAGCCGCAGTACGAGCACAACCGCAACCTGGTCGAAAGGCTAGTGCAGTATTTGGCCGAGAGCATCCAGGGCATCGCGGTGACCAAGGGATTCGGACGCGAGGAGGAGAACCGCGCGAAGTTCGAGGCCGCAAACAGGCGGGTGCTCGAGCAGCAGTACGGCATCTTCTGGCGCGTGAGCGTCTTCTCGCCGACCGTGGGATTCCTCACGCGGATCAACACGATGGTGCTGCTAGGGTACGGAGGGTGGCTCGTGATTCACGGACGGCTGCCGCTGGGGGCGGGCCTGGTCGTCTTCGCGGGGCTGCTCGAGCAGTTCTCCGGGCAGGTCAACAACGTCGCCACGATCGTCAATTCGGTGCAGCAGTCTTTGATCGGCGCCCGCCGCGTATTTGAAATTCTCGACGCGCCGATCGAGATCCGAACCGGCGCGGATGCCGTGCGCCGGCCCAAGCTCACCGGCGGCGTCCGATTCGAGGACGTTTCATTCAAGTACGGAGCCGTCGACCCGGTTCTGCGGGGCGTGAACCTGGAGGTGAAGCCCGGCCAGTGCGTCGCGATCCTGGGCGCGACGGGCGCGGGCAAGAGCGTGCTCATGAGCCTCATCCCCCGATTCTACGATGTCACCGGAGGCCGGATACTGATCGACGGGATCGATGTGCGGCGCCTGAACCTGGACGATCTGAGGCGCAACATCGGGATTGTTTTCCAGGAGAGCTTCCTGTTCTCCAACACAGTCGCAGCGAACATCGCGTTCGGGCACCCCGAGGCGACGCACGGCCAGATCGAGAAGGCGGCGCGGGTGGCCGCGGCTCACGATTTTATCCTCAAGCTCCCCAAAGGATACGACACGGTGCTGGGGGAGAGCGGCAACAGCCTGTCGGGCGGCCAGCGCCAGCGCCTCGCGATCGCGCGAGCCGTCCTGCTCGAGCCCGCGATCCTGCTGCTCGACGATCCCACGGCGGCGATCGACAGCGAGACCGAGCACGAGATCTTCGAGGCGCTCGACCGCGCGATCGCGGGGCGCACGACCTTTATCGTGGCCCACCGACTCAGCACGCTCCGGAGAGCGGATTTCGTCATCGTCATGGAGGACGGACGGATCGCGCAACAAGGCACCCACGAGGAGCTGATCGCGGTCCCCGGGCCTTATCTTCACGTGGCCAATCTCCAGCTCGTCGACAGCCGCGATCTCCAGGGCGCGCCGGCGCCGGAAGGAAGCCCATGAGCGCGGACGACGCCCGCGGCCGCGCGGTGATGCTCGTCCACCGCATTCCGGACGAGGACGACATGGAGGAGCAGTTCAAGCCGCTCCAATGGAGGCTGATTCTGCGGCTCTTCTCCTACACAGCCTCGGTGAAGAGCAAGCTGAGGACCCTGATCATCCTGACGATCATCCGCTCCGCCCAGCTGCCGGCGCTGGTATGGGTCACCTCGATCGTGATCAAGGGCCCGATTGCGCGCGGGGACATGGCGCGCGTCGCCGCGGGAGTCTTGGGCTACGGCATCCTCGCGGTCTGGACCGACGGCATGTTTCACTTCCGCCAGCGCTACGCGCTCGAGATCGGCGAGGCGGTCGTCAACCGCCTTCGCTCCGAAATATTCGACCGGCTGCTCGCGCAGCCGATGAGCTTCTTCCACAGGATGAAGCTTGGGCGTATCATCAGCCGTGTGACAAGCGACATCGAGGCGCTGCGCGCCGGCATCCAGGACGTCGCGTTCGTGAGCACGATCCAGTTCGGCCAGATGGTCTTCGCGGCAGTGGTCATGGCTTACTGCGACTGGGAGCTGTTCATGGTGGTCGCGGCGATGGCGCCCGTCCTGTGGCTTGCGAACAACCATTTCCGCATGAAGTTCAGCAGGCTGACGCGGGCCTCCCAGGAGAGCTTCAGCCGCGTCACGGCCACCCTCGCCGAATCGGTGAACGGAATCCGTGTTACCCAGGGATTCGTGCGCCAGACGACCAACGCGGGGCTTTTCCGGAGCCTTCTCGCGGATCATTCCCAATACAACGTTGCGATGGCGAGGACCTCGGCCATCCTCGCTCCGCTACTTGAGCTGAACAGCCAGTTCTTCGTGGCCATCCTCCTGCTGTTCGGGGGATGGCGCGTTTTCCACGGAAGCATGCAGGTGGGCGACCTGATCACCTTTTTCCTGCTGGCGAACCAATTCTTTTCGCCGATCACGACCATCGGCAACCAGTACAACCAGGCGCTCCTCGCGATGGCTGGCGCTGAGCGCGTATTCCGGCTAATCGACACGCCGCCGGACTGGACCGACAGGGCTGACGCGGCCGATCTCCCCGATCCCAGGCCTTCGGCCGCCTCCGAGCAGGCGGCCGGAGCCGCCGAATTTCTGGCCGGAGCACGAGTCGAATTTCGGAATCTTTCATTCGGCTATGATCCGGCGCGCCTGGTCCTCCGGGACGTCGACTTCGTCGCGGAGCCTGGAAGAACGGTGGCGCTGGTGGGCCATACCGGCAGCGGGAAGAGCTCGATCATCAACCTTGTGGCCAAGTTCTACCTGCCCACGCGCGGCGAACTGCTCATCGACGGCGCAGAGATCCGCACCCTCACGAGCCGCTCGGTCCATCGCCAAATGGGAATGGTGCAGCAGCAGAATTTCCTCTTCAGCGGCTCGGTGCTCGACAATATTCGGCTGGGCCGGCCGGAGGCGGCGGACGAGGAAGTGCGGCACGCAGCGGAGCGGCTCGACTGTCTGGACATTCTCGAGCAGCTGCCGCGCGGACTCGAAACGGAAGTGGGGGAGCGCGGCGCCGGCCTCTCCGTTGGGCAGCGTCAGCTCGTGTGTTTCGCCCGCGCGCTGCTCGCCGATCCGCGCCTCGTCATTCTGGACGAGGCGACCAGTTCAATCGACGCGCTCACCGAGGCGCGGCTCCAGAAGGCGCTTTCGGTTCTCCTCAAAGGGCGCACCAGTTTCGTCGTGGCGCACCGGCTCAGCACGATTCGGACCGCCGACCTCGTGCTCGTCCTCGACCGTGGACGTATCATCGAGCGGGGCACGCACACGGAACTCCGCAAGCTCGGCGGCCACTACGCGGCCCTCTACCGGCAGTTCGTTCAGGTCGACGACCGTGGAACCGGTGGATGAGCCGCCTCTGGAAAAGGGCCGGCGCAGGTGCGATTTTCCTCGGAAAGGCGCCTGTTTTCACTCTAGAAAGACGTTGCTTTCAGAGGAAAGCATCATAAACCCAAATCAATATGGCCAAAAAATCAGCCCGTAAACCCAACGCAAAGTTCATGGCTCCGGTTACCCCGGACACCGCCCTCGCCGCCGTCGTCGGCGCCAAGCCGCTGCCCCGCACTGAGCTCACCAAGAAGCTGTGGGACTACATCAAGAAGAACGGCCTGCAGGACAAGAAGGACAAGAAGATGATCAATGCCGATCCGGCGCTCAAGGCCGTGTTCGGTGGCAAGTCGAAGGTCAGCATGTTCGAGATGACGAAGCTCGTCTCGGGCCACGTTTCCTGACCGGAACGACCGCGTTCACTTTCGTGCCGCCGCGGGTTAGCCCGCGGCGGTTTTTTTTACGGCTGTCAGGGCCTGAGGGCGGATTCGATCTGCTTGCAGGAGCTCTTGATGATTTCGAGACGGGCATGCCGCTTGTTCTCGGCGGCGACCAAATGCCAGGGCGCCGACCGGGTTGCAGTCAGGGCGAGCATGTCGCCGACCGCGATTTCGTACGCCCTCCACTTCCTGCGGTTGCGCCAATCCTCCGCGTTGATCTTGTGGCGCTTGTAGTCGGTCTGCGCCCGGTGCCTGAAGCGCTTCAGCTGCTCCTCCTTGCTGATATGCAGCCAGAACTTGATCACGATCGCCCCGTGGTCGGTGAGTTCGCGCTCGAAGCCGTTGATCTCCGCATAGGCGCGCCTCCACTCGGCATCGCGCGCGAATCCTTCGAGACGTTCCACCAGGACGCGCCCGTACCAGGAGCGGTCGTAGATCGCAACCAGGCCGGCCCGCGGCACGCCCCGCCAAAATCGCCATAGATAGTGCTGGGCCTTTTCCTCCTGGGTGGGTCTCGACACCGGAATCACGCGGCAGTCACGTGCGTCCACCGCGTCGGTCATGCGGCGGATGGCGCCGCCTTTCCCGGCGGCGTCCCAGCCCTCGAACACCCAAATGATCGACCGGTGCGCCTGCCCGGCCGCGCGGACCGCCGCGTTGAGGCGGCCGAGCCATTTCTCGCGCTTCTCCTCGTAGGCGGCCTGCGAGAGACGCTGATTGAGCGGCAGCGCAAGAAGGCGGCGGAGACCGGCTGTCCGGAGGGGTAGGGTGCGGCGGGGCTTTCGCGGCTCCTGCAGACGGCGGCTTCTGCGCAGATGGGAGCGGAAGCGCGAAAGCAGCAACTCCGCCACGGCTAGGTTGCGGGCGCGAGAGTCTGCCGCCTCGATGAGGGTCCAAGGCGCCCCTGGCCGATGGGTGGCGCGACGCATGCGCTCAGCGAGCCGTTGCAACCGACCATAGTGACGGTTGCTCTCCCAGTCTTCCGGCGTCACCCGCCAAGCGGTGCGCGGATCCGATTCGAGCGCGCGCAATCGATCGCGCTGAGCCATGCGTGAGAGGTTGAGCCAAACCTTGACGATCAGGGCGCCGTCAGCGGCCAGCTCATCCTCGAATCGTGCGATTCGCCGGAGGGCCTCCACAAACGCGGATTTCTTAGGGGCCGCGCTGGGTTCGGCGCGAAGAGCCTCGGCATGCCATCCGCCGGCATAGATGGCCATTCGACCCCTCGCCGGGAGGCTCCGCCAAAAGCGCCACATGGGAGGCCGCTCCCGCTCCTCTTCGGTGGGGGCGTGGAAGCCGAGTGTGTCGACTCCACGGGGGTCTAGCCACGCGTTGAGGACGTTGAGCACTTCCGCCTTACCCGAGCCCTCGACGCCCGCCACGACCAGCAGTACGGGGAAGGGTGCGGACTGCAGCTCGACCTGCATGTGAACCAGCGCGGCCCGCAGATCGGGGACCTGGGCTTCGTAGGCCTTCTTCGACATGCGTGCCTCGGTCGATTTGCCCATTCTGGATGATGGGAGGAGTGGCCTGGCGTCGGCACTTTGTCGAGTCCGGCCCTGTTAAGAATGGTTTGCGCCGGACCGTGGGCGGACCTTGTCTCCGGATATGCCCGCATCGACACCTCGGCGCCTGCGCGCCCAGGCCGTGACGATGCTTCTGTTCGCCAATCTGTTCTGGGGCCTCAGTTTCCCCGTGATCAAGGCGGTCCTGCTCTTGGAAGGCCGCCTGATTCCGGACGCCTCTCCGTGGTTTTACACGCTGTACGCGGTCGCGCCGAGGTTTGTGGC
>Ga0302325_10005346_pt1 | contig 29240 bp, 29 predicted proteins | sample Palsa_T0_2_FD_201948 | JGI IMG/M metagenome (GOLD analysis project Ga0302325, IMG submission 201948) | Peat permafrost microbial communities from Stordalen Mire near Abisko, Sweden - Palsa_T0_2 | ecosystem: Environmental > Terrestrial > Soil > Palsa > Peat permafrost | place: Sweden: Abisko...
AGGCCGCCGAGCGCGCCATCCCGCGCGTCGGCGCGCTGTGCTTCCACGCCAGCCCGTTGCCGCGCCATCGCGGCCGCGACGCCGTGTACTGGACCGTCAAGCACGACGATCCGACCTGCGGCGTCTCGTGGTTCTGGATCGACGCCGGAATCGACACCGGCGACGTCGCCGGGACGATCGAGGTCGCCCGGCCGCTCGACCTCCGCCCGCGCGACCTCTACGAGACCATCCTGGTTCCGCTGGGCGACGCGCTGTTGGACGTGCTGCTCGGCCAGTTCACGCGCGGGATCTTCTCGCGCATCCCGCAGGACGAGCGCTTCGCGACCTACGAGCCGCCGCGTCCCCAGCCGGCCGCCATCGCCGCCGAACACTGACGGCTGGAATCGGCCGCCTGACGACGTATCTCCGGGAAACGGCCCGAGGAGATTCGCGATGAGTTCCACGTTGGCGCCTGAGGCGCAAGCCGCGGCGCCGGTTGACGATCCGGTCGAGTACTATTTCGAACAGGCTTGGAGCGACGGGTTGCCCGTCGTGCCGCCCACGCAGGCGAAGATCGATGCCGTTGTCGAGGTGCTCGGCGGCGACCCGGACTTCCCCGAAGCGGTGATCCCGCCGCGGCGCGGCACGCTCACCCGCGAAGTGCTCGCGATCAACATGGTGATGGCGGGCTGCAAGCCGGAGTACGCGCCGGTGGTGCGCGCCGCGATGCTGGCGCTGTGCAGCAAGGAGTGGAATCTCAACGGGGTGCAGGCGACGACCCACATGGCGGCGCCGCTGCTGATCGTCAACGGTCCGATTCGCAATGCGATCGGGATGAACGCGGGTCACAATGTCTTCGGTTCTGGTAATCGCGCCAACGCGACGATCGGACGGGCGATTCGGCTGATCCTGCTCACCGTCGGCGGCGGGACGCCCGGCGACCTCGACAAGAGTACGCTCGGGCATCCCGGCAAGTACACATACTGCGTCGCCGAGAACGAAGAGCTCAGTCCTTGGGCTCCGTATCACGTCGAGCACGGCTATGCGCCCGAGGACAGCACGGTCTTCGTCATCGCCGCCGAGCCGCCGCACAGCGTGGTCAATCACGTCGCGAACGATGCGCAGGGCGTGCTCGACAGCATGGTCTCGGCGATGAGCACGATCGCGCACAACAATGCGGTCGCCAGCGGTTCCTGCGCGGTGGTGATCGGGCCCGAGCATGCGGCGACGATCGCCGCGTCGGGGTTCTCGCGGCTCGACGTGCGCAGCTATCTCTGGATGAACACGACCAATACTTGGGATCAGATCAGCTTCAACGACCGGTACGCCGGCGGAGGTAAGGTGTACAACAAAGCTCTTCCGGCTTGGTACAAGCGCGAGCCCGGCGCGCGCATCCCGATCGTCCCGACGCCCAACGACATCCATCTCTTCGTCGCCGGTGGCGCGGCCGGACGCTTCTCGGCGTTCATCCCCGGTTGGGGACGAATGTCGAGCCCGGTGTTGCGCCGGATCGACGGCAGCGGTGCGCCGGAAGGCGCCGTCTGCGCCGACGGGACGTGCGCGCTGTAGGAGAGAATCCCGTAGCCGCAACTCGTTGGTATCTGTAGGGTGAGAGCAGCATGGTAGCAATCGGCGGCGAGCCGGGTGCCTTTCTCATCGTCGGCGTAATCCTATTGTGCGGATTGGGGCTACTTGCATTTGCGCGGCGGCGCGGTCGTCAAGAGGGCGCCGCCCATTGGCTCGGCGTAAACGGAAAACGGGCGATCTGGGTCGGCGTGCTGGTTCTCGCGCTGGGCGATATCGCGATCTCAACCGTAAAGCTGCTTTACCCAACTGCGGAGATGACGCTCGAAATGTCGAGTGTCGTCGAACTCGTAAAAGCCGCTCTCTGGCCTATTGCTTTCCTCGTCTTCATTAGCTATTTCGCCGGACCGATTTCGAGATTCCTAGAGAGCCTAACGAGCGCGGACCTCGACATAGCAGGGAATAAAATCAAGCTTCAAAGAAAGGTTGCAGAGGTAACAGCGGCTCTGAGTGTTGCAGAGGCAAAAAGCACGGGGACCGCGGACGCCGGCGCAACAAGCCCGGAGAAGATTGAAAGTCTAGCGCGCAACGCTGTCAGCAACATGGGCCTCGTGGGCGGTTCGCATCCGCCCAGGCTCCTTTGGGTCGACGATATGCCGCAGAACAATATCAGTTTGGTCCACTCGTTCGAAGCTGTAGGAATGTCGATCGACAAGGCGCTCGATACAGAGGAAGGACTCGCGATGCTGCAGCACAGACCGTACGATCTTATCATCGAAGATATGGGGCGACCGTCCGGTAAAGACGCAGGCTACGAGTTTCTGGCCGCGCTCAAGGAGCAGAACATATCGATTCCGGTGATCATCTTTGCAGCGCGTATGGGCAACGTTGAATTGAGGAACGACGCGATTTCGCGCGGCGCCATTGCGGCAACCAACCGCCCGAGTGAAGTATTCCGTTTGGTAACTGCTCTTGCGCCGCGGCTTGCCGCGACGCGAGAATGAGGAGAGCCATGGACAATTTCGTCTACGATCCGCGAGGCGTCGTGCACGCCGAGCACCGCGAAATCGCGCCGCGCGTCGCGTCGGTCGCCGGTCTGCGTGTCGGCGTTCTCGACAACACGAAGTGGAACGGCTGGAAGGTGCTCGAGCGTACCGCCGCGCTGCTCGGCGCCGAGACGCCGTTCGCGTCGGTCACCCGTTACAAGAAGGAAAGCTTCTCGGTCGTCGCCGAGCCCGAGCTGCTCGCGCGGATCGCGGCGGAGAACGACGTCGCGCTGATCGGCATCGGTGATTGAGGCTCTTGCACGTCGTGCTGTACGTACGACGCCGTCCGGCTGGAAGAGTCCGGCCTTCCGTCCGCCGTCATCGTGACGACCGTCTTCGAGCACGAGTCCGCGGTGCAGCGCGCCGCGCTCGGGATGGACGCGCTGCGCCCGGTGGTCGTGACGCATCCGCTCAGCACCCTGACTGCCGAGCAGCTCGACGCGCGTGCGCGCGAAGCCGCGCCCCAAGTGCTCGCCGTCTGGCAAGGAACCGAAACGTGATCGCACTCGTCGTACTAGAAGGACATCCAAGGTGAGCGAGACGTCGCAGATGCCGCCCGTGCTCAGCTCGTCGGTCAAGGGGCCGCTAGGCGTCGCCCACCTGCCGCGGCTGTGGTTGAAGATCTTGCTGCACGCCTCGGGCCGGTTGCCCGAGGGATATCGTCACGGCGTCGGCGGCTTCGACGAGTTCCTCACCACGACGCTCGGAATCGACCGCGACGCGTTCGTCGCCTACATCGAGACCGAGAAGCCCGATTACCTCACGCTCGAGCGCTGGGTGCGCGACCACGCCACGTCGCTCGACGACGAGGCGATCGCGAAGGTCAACCACCGCGTCGGTACGGTGAACATGAACGACGAGCTGCTCGCCGAACGTCGCGCGCGCCTTGGCCTCGATCCGAGCATCACCGGAGCCGTCGCCGTCAACGACATCGACGATTGGAAAGCCTTCCACACCATGCTCACGTCGCCGTCATCCTGAGCTTGTCGAAGGGCAACTTTTGTCGCGGGTCGTGCTTCGACGGAGCTCAGCACGACGGCGCGGTGATGGCGCGCGTCGTTTGGTAGTTGCCGCGGCTCGATCGTTCGCCCTTCGACAAGCTCAGGGTGACATCGGGAACGCTCACGTCGACGTTCTCTGAGCTTCGATCGCGCCCGAGCGGCGGCGGGCGACTCTGGCGAAGAGCCTGCCGTCGAGCGCAGCCAGCCCGGCGAAGATGAGCGCCATACCCACGAACGTCGTCGGCGCAAGGTGTTCGCCGAGCACGAGCGTGCCGAGCAGCACCGCGCTCAGCGGCACGAGAAACGTCACCGATGCGGCGTTGGTCGCGCCGGCCGTCGCGATGAGCCGGAAGTAGAACACGAACGCTAGCGCCGTGCTCGGCAGTGCTAGTCCGATCCACGCCCACCACGTCGGCGCCGACGGCGCGTGGAGCGTCCACGGATGATCGAAGATCAGCGCGAGCGGAAGCGAGAGCAGCGCCGAGCCGCACAGCTGGCCGGTCGCGGTGACGATCGGATCGATGCCGAGCTTGCCGAAGCGCCGCGCATAGACGGCGGCAAAGCCGTACACCACCGCGGCCGCGACGCAGGCGAGCTGCGCGATGCTCGTCAAGTCGATGCCGCGCAGCACGTGCGGCCCCATCAGCAGCGCCACGCCGCCCAGGCCGAGCACGGCACCTGCGATCCGCACCGGCGTCAGCTTCTCGTCGCGGCTCATCCACGGCGCGACAAGCGCGGCGAAGATCGGCGTCGACGCGTTGAAGATCGATGCCAACCCGCTGTCGATGTGTTTTTCGCCCAACACGATCAAGCTGAACGGGATCACGTTGTTGATCGCGCCGAGCACCAGAAACGCGAGCAGCACGCGCGGATCGCGCGGGATCGGGCGTCCGGTCGCGACGACCACCGCCAGCAGCACCAGCGCCGCCGGCGCGACGCGGCCGAAGACAATCGTGAACGGCGGCAACCCGGCATCGTCGAGGACCTTGTAAAAGAAGAACGCCCCGCCCCACACCACCGACAGGATCAGCAGCAGAGCCCATTCGCTCGGCCCCATCTTCCCGGCAGCCTGACTCGCTCGCGCAACCGTCACAGTGTCGCGAGAACAGGACTCGAGTAGAGATCGTTGCATCCCATCTTTCGGCGCGCTATTCGAGCGCGCCGATCGCGCGCTCCCAGGCGGTCATCGCCACATCGGATTCGGCACGGTTGCGCTCGAGCGCGTGCTGCAGCTCGACCACGCGCTGCGGATCGTCATACAGCTCCGATGCGGTGAACTGCGCTTCGAGCAACGCCCGCTCAGCGTCGAGCTGCGCAACGCGGCTCTCAGCATCGGCGACAGCGCGCTTGCGACGCCCGGCGTCGAGCTTCGCTTCGTGCACCTCGCGCCGGCCGGACGTCGCCTTTCGCGTCGCCGGCGCAGTCGAGTTGGTCGCGGTCGCGGCTACAGGGTCGTGCTGGCGGCGTTCCCACGTCGCGTAGTCGTCGGCCGTCACGGTCGCTACGCCGTCGCGGATCGCGACGACGCGCTCGCCGAGCCGCTTGAGCAGATAGCGGTCGTGCGAGACGACGAACAGCGCGCCGTCGTAGTCGGCGAGCACGTCTTCGAGCGCTTCTCGGCTGGCGATGTCGAGATCGTTCGTCGGTTCGTCGAGGAACAGACAGTCGGCGCGCTGTGCCATCAGACGCGCCAGCATGATGCGCCGCCGCTCGCCGCCGGAGAACGCCTCGACCGGCTTGTCGCCGGCGTCGCCGCCGAGGTTGAGCCGCCCGAGCAGCCCGCGCGCCTGCTCGGCCGTGACACCCATGCGCATCACCGCTTCGGCCGCGGTCGCGCCGGCCGGCAGGTCGTCGACCGAGCTCTGCGCGTAACTGGCCGTGCGTAGCCCCGTCCCGTACCGAACGCTGCCGCGGTCCGGTGCGAGCTCGCCGCTGAGGATCCGCAGGAACGTCGTCTTCCCCGCACCGTTCGGTCCGACGATCGCGACGCGCTCGCCGCGAGTGAAGGTCGCGCCGACGTTCGCGAACAGCGTGCGATCGTAGGCCTTGGCAATCCCCTTGAGCTCGATCGCCGGCCCGCCGGTCGCGCGTCGCGCGGCAGTGAGCGCGACTCCGATCTTGCGCCGCTCGGCGCGCGGCGCCTCGACCGCCTCGACCCGCGCGAACGCCTTCTCGCGGCTCCAGACCGCGCTGTAGTTGTGCGAGCCATGGGTGCGCAGCTCGTCGATGACCGCCCGCTGCCGTTTGCGCTCGGTCGTCGCGGCTTCGTAGTCGCGCCGCTGCTGTTCGCGGCGAACGGTGCGCTCCTCGACGTACATGCTGTACGCGCGGCCGGGCTGCACGTCGTAGACACTCAGCTCGCCGCGGTCGAGCTCCCAAATCTCGGTTGCGACCGTCTCGAGGAAATAGCGGTCGTGCGAAACGATCACGAACGCGCGCGGATCGCGCGCGACGAAGGTCTCGAACCACCGCACCGTGTCGAGGTCGAGGTGATTGGTCGGCTCGTCGAGCACCAGCCAGTCCGGCTGTTCGAGCAGCGTGCGCGCCAGCAGCGCCCGCGTGCGCTGGCCGCCCGAGAACTCGCGCAACGGCCGCTCGAGGTCGGCTTCGGCGAAGTCGAACCGGTTGAGCGTCGCGCGCATCTCCCACTCCTGCGCGCGCCCGCTTTCGAGCGCATCGTCGAACGCGGCGCGCAGCGTCTGCGCACCCTGGTCGGCCGCATCCTGCGCGAGGTACCCGAGCCGCCGGTCCCGCGCGCGCACGATCGTGCCGCCGTCGGGCTCTTCGCGTCCCACCAGCAGCCGCACCAGCGAGGACTTCCCCGCGCCGTTGGGCCCGACGAGTCCGATGCGATCGCCGTCGCGAATCACGCCCGAGATGCCGGCGAAGACCTCGTTTGCGCCGTAATGCCGCTCGAGCGCGGAGAACCGTGCGAGTTCCATCTCGTTCGCGCGTTTCGCCGGACGGAGCCCGCGCACCGGCCGACGAACAGCTCGCCATGGGACCGCGGGTTGCGAGCGCATTCCTCGCGCTTGCATTGACGGCGGCGACCGCGCCGCCGGACCTGCAGCCGCCGGTGACGCTCAGTGGAACGCGTACCGTCGTCGATGCGCCCTTCGCGGGCAGTCCGGTAATGACGACGTCGTATCCAGTGGCGGAGAAGGACGTCGGCCTGCAAAGTCGCACGCTGGTCTTCGGATCGCCGCCCTCCCTCCCCGACAGCGGATTTCAGCCGGTGACCGAGAGCATCACGTCGCTCGTCGCAATTCCGAACGGCTCGCCCACCGAGACATTGTCGATTGACACGGAAACGCGCATCGACCGCGACGCGTATCAACCCGATCAGGTCAACGACATGCGCTCCGTGACGACGACCGGCCCGGGCCAAGTCGCCACGACCGAACACGTCGTCGAGGCCGTGGAAACGAACGGTGCCACCTTCGCTTCGGTCGATTTCGTCCGCACGACGAATCTCGACGGTTCGTTCGACGAAACCGGATCGGTGTCGGAGTTCAATACGCACAGCTTGCACGTCGGAGCCGATTTCGCCGCGAACTCGCACGACCAGACACCGGGCTTCAGCTTGCGCGACGTGTCGACGTCAACGCCCAGCAGCGATGGCCCCACGGCGATGGTTCACGTAATCGTCGCGTTCCGTGGACGCACGGTCGGCAACGTCCCGATCGTGACGACGAGCTACACCGTCCGCCGCTGGTTTCCGGTGCAGCCCCGGCCCACGCTCGCCGAGCGGGCCGTCACCCCGAACGCGTCGCTGCCACCCGAGTGCGGAACGCTGGCTCCGGCGTCCCATGCACTGTTCGTGCATGCGAGGCGCCGCCAAATCGATCCGACGGGGAGCATCCGCGAGCTCGTTCGCGACACGTACTACGACGCTGGCTACGCGGCGGTATGCCGGATCGAGACGTCGTCGAGCACCGGCTACGACGCCGCCACAGGCGCGCAGACCAGCCTGCACAGCGAACGCACCGTTCTCGCGCGGACGCCGCGCTAGCGGCGGTCGGGCGCCGGAAGCGGGCTGAAGCGCGGTGCGGGTGCGGGCTGCGTCACGCCGTCGCGCCGGACGAACGTCTCGCGGGCGGCGTTGTGCGGGTGAAGCGGCGCTTCGTCGAGGTCGAGCACCGGGCCGACGCACGCGTCGGTGCCGGCGAAGGCGGCGCACCATTCGTCGCGCGTGCGCGTCATGACGACGCCTGCGATGCGCGCGCGCAGCGCACTCCAGGACGATCGCGGCGGCAGCGGCCGAAAGGCGGGGTCGTCGATGCCGAGCCCGTCGAGCAGCGCGGCGTAGAATTGCGGTTCGAGCGCGCCGAGGGCGAGCCACTTGTCGTCGGCGCAGCGGTAGACGTTGTAGTGCGGCGCGCCGCCGTCGAGCAGGTTGTCGGCGCGGCGGTTGGTCCATTCACCGCCGTCTTTGAGCGCGTAGGTCATCGCCATCAGCAGCGCCGCGCCGTCGGTCATGGCGGCGTCGACGACCTGACCACGACCCGAGCGGCGCGCTTCGAGCAGCGCGCAGACGATGCCGAACGCGAGCAGCATCCCGCCGCCGCCGAAATCGCCGATGAGGTTGAGCGGAATGACGGGCCCAGCGTCGCTCGTCCCGATCGCGTGCAGCGCACCCGACAGCGCGATGTAGTTGATGTCGTGCCCGGCTTCCGCGCTGAGCGGACCGTCCTGCCCGTAGCCGGTCATGCGGCCGTACACGAGGCGGGGATTGCGCGCCGCGCACACGTCGGGCCCGAGGCCCAGCCGCTCCATGACGCCGGGCCGGAAGCCTTCGATCAGCGCGTCGGCGTCGCCGATCAGCTCGAGCGCCGCCGCGACGCCGGCCGGAGCTTTGAGATCGAGCGTCACGGTACGTTTCCGATTGCGCACCAGCAGCTCGTCGCGCGGCCCGCGCGCTTCCGGCCGCCCTGGCCGATCGATGCGCACGACGTCGGCGCCCATGTCGCCGAGCATCATCGCGCAGAACGGCGCCGGCCCGAGCCCGGTGACCTCGACCACGCTGATACCGGTGAGCGGTCCCATCTTCTTCCCAGACTACCATGCGCCGTGCGACGCCGCCCATCTCGCATTCGCCTCGGCGGTCGAAGTCAGCGGGCCGCCCATCGAGCCTCGGCGTAGTGGCGCACCATGCCGGCTCTCTTGATGCTCGTGCTGATGCTGGTCAGTTCGACGCCGTCCCCGGAACGCGTGGCGGCAAACCCGCCTGCGCGGCCCGCGCCGACCCCGGTCGCGTCGCAAGAGCCGACGCCGTCGCCGCTGCGGTATCTCGGTCTCATTCGAGCGCAGTTCCGCTCGCATCGTCCGCCGCCGGCGTACGTCACCTACACGCTGGTGCGCGCGCAAAAGGCGACCAACGGATATCCCGACTACGCCAACAGCTACACGAAGCACTTCTGGGTGCGAAGCTCCGATCGCGCGGCGCTCTCGCGTATGGTGTTCCGCGATGAGGCGCGCGGCGAGCTGACCTTCGACCGCCCGGCGTTCAACGAAGCGCGCGATCCCGGGCCGCCGACCGCCGACGTGTTCGAACCGGCACCCTCGCGGCCCCATCCCGTCTCCGAAGTGCCGACCCCGGAGCCCCGCGACACGCCGATCCCGGTCATCGGCGGCGTGCGCACGTTCCTCGAAGCCGACTATCACGTCGACACCGTCGCCGTCGAGGGCGACGAGCTGCACCTGTCGATCACGCCGATCCGAGACGTCGAGCGCAACCGGCTGCGCGAGATCTACGTCGACCGCAAGACGCTCGAGCTGCACAAGCTCATCGCGACCGACAAGCTCTTCATCGACCGCGGCCCGGTGTTTCCGGTCACCTTCACCATCACGATGGGGATGGTGCAAGGGATACCGGTGGTCACCGACCTCCACGGCGTCGTCGGCGGCGGCTACAACGACGACGGCAAAGAGGTCGACTACCAGTTCCGCGACATCGCGTTTCCGGCGACGTTACCTGACTGGTACTTCGACGCGCGAAGCTACGCGCAGCACGCCAACAGCGGCCCGTCGTAGGCCGCTGCCGGCGCGGTGCGCGCTACTACGGCGACGGTGAACCGCTCGGGCTCGGATTGGGGGCCGGCGTCATGCCCGGCATCGGGCTCGAACCCGCCGGCGGAATCGGCGCCGGCGTCACCGGGCCGGGCGGCGCCGGTTGCGGCACCTGCGCTTGCGTGCGGACGAGGCCGGCGGCGATGAGCGCGAGCGTGGCGATGGCGATCTGAGCGATGCGTTTCATGGCGTGACCATCGTGCCCACCACGCGCCGCACGTACACGGTGGACGCCGATAGCTTCTTCCGCATGCGGCCAAGCGGACAGGTTTGCCGGCGTCGTGCGCGCGAACAGGGCGCCATGAGCGAGACCTACGTTGCGCTGCCCGCCGGCGGGAAAGCGCCGGCGATCCTCTTGCTGCCGCCCGTGTTCGGGATCGAGCCGGTGATTCGCGAGCTCGCCGATCACTATGCGTCCCGCGGTTTCGTGGTGGCGGTACCGAATCAATTCCGTCGAGACGTCGAACCCGGAGTGATGGAGCGGACCGCTGAGGGGCGCGCGCGAGCGCTCGCGCGCGCCGAGCGGGTCGACGTCGAGCAGATCGTCGACGACGTTCGCGATGAGGTCGCGGCGCTGCGAGCGATGCCGCAGTGCACGGGAAAGGTCGGCGTCGTCGGCTTTTGCTTCGGCGGCCGGTACGCGTTCCTGGCGGCGGCCCGGCTCGGCGTCGACGCGGCGGCGGCGTTTCATCCGGTGCGGATCGGCGTCAGCTTGGCCGACGCGCCGCGCGTGCGTGTGCCGCTCTCGCTGCATTTCGGCGCGGACGATCCGCTCACGCCGCCCAGCGAGGTCGAAGCCGTCACCGCCGCGCTGCGCGGACGATCTGATGCGGAAGTCTTCTCGTATCCGGGCGCGACCCACAACTTCGCCATCCCGACCGAGCGCGCGTACGACCCCGCGGTCGCCAAGCTTTCGGAGGATCGCGCGTTCGCGCTGTTCGACCGGCTCAAATAGGCGCGCGCCGGCAGCCGGCTACGAGGTCAACCGCACGATGACATCGTCGGTCGTCGGATACGCCTCGACGATCGCGCGATTCGCCGGGGAGATGAAGCTGTCGGCGACGGCCCCGTCGACGAGGGCGAGCAGCGAATCGTAGTAGCCGTCGAGGTTGACCAGAATGCAGCGCGCGCGGATCAGGCCGAGCTGCACCCAGGTCACGATCTCGAAGAACTCCTCGAACGTCCCGTAGCCGCCGGGCAACGCCACGAACGTGTCGGACAGCTCTGCCATCAGCTGCTTGCGCTCGTGCATCGATTCGACGACGCGCAGCTCGACGCCGGAGTGCGCGATCTCACGGTCTTCGAGAAAGCGCGGGATCACGCCGATCACCTCGCCGCCCCCAGCGAGGGCGGCGTCGGCCAGCGCCCCCATCAGGCCGACCCGTCCGCCGCCGTACACGACGCCGATCCCGGCCGCCGCCAGCGCCGCACCGAAGGCGCGCGCGGTCGCGATGAACTTGGGATCGCCGCCGACCGACGATCCGCAGTAGACGCAGACCCGCACGCGTTACTCGACCGGCGTGCCCTTGAGCGCGGTGCGGCCGGTCGCGAGTTTTCGAATCCCGTTCACACCCAAGCGCACGAAGTGCTCCAAACCGTAGTGTTCTTCGAGCGCCGCCTGATCGCGCCAGCGCTCGTAGAGCACGAACGTTCCCGGCGCGTCGTCGCCGACGCGGCAGACCTCGTACTGCAGGCAGCCGTCCTCGCGCAGCGAGGCCGCCCGGAGCTCGCGAAACATGCGCTCGACCTCATCGGCCTTCTCGGCCGGAAACGTGTACGTCACCGCATTGATCAGCATCGGCCGATCCTTACGCGAGCGCGGCGACCTTTCCGCCTGCGCGGGCGACGGCTTCGCGGATCATCTCGTCTTGGAGCGCCGGGACGGCCCAGCGGGCTTGGGCGTCGGCCGCCAGCGTGTCGATCGGATCGAAGTATAGGAACGACTGGCCGGGCTTGACGCTCGGCGCGCTGTAGACGGCGATCCCGTTGGCCCGGTCGTAGTAATCGTATGAGTGAACGTCGCGTTTGCCGCCGCCGCCGGGCGCGTCGCAAATGAACAGCGGCGTGTTGAAGCCCGCCGTCGTGCCGCGCACGTACTTCTCGATGTCGACCGAGGTCTGGATCGACGTGCGCAGCTCCTCGACGCCCTTGACGAGGTCGTGCATGTAGACGTAGTACGGGTGGACGTTCACCCACGACAGGCGCTTGGTGAGCAGCGTCATCGTGAGCGGATCGTCGTTGACGCCGCGGATCAGCACGCTCTGATTGCGCACCGTGACGCCGCGCTCGAACAACAAGCGCATCGCCTGCCGGGTGATCTCGCTGATCTCGTTGGGCGAGTTGAAGTGCGTGTGCAGCACCACGTCCTTGCCCATCGCGCGGCCCTTGTCGACGACGCCGGTGAGCGCGTCGACCCAGGCGGCGTCGGTGAGGATCTTCATCGGCATCACCGCCGGGCCTTTGGTCGCGAAGCGCATCCGGCGAACGTGCGGGATCGCGAGCAGCGACTCACCGATCAGCGTGACGTTCTTGGGTGCCATCTGATACGCGTCGCCGCCGGAGATCACGACGTCCTCGATCTCCGGCCGTGACGCGATGTACGCGAACGCCTGTTTCCACAGTTCGGGCGTCTTTGCCAGCGCGGCCTTGTCGACCGATTCGGTGTCGGGGCCGATCGCGTACGAACGCGTGCAGAACCGGCAGTACACCGGGCAGGTCTGCAGCGGCAGGAACAGCACCTTGTCGACGTAGCGGTGGGTAAGGCCCTGCACCGGCGCGTCGTCCTGCTCGTGCAGCGAGTCGAGCGTCAGGCGCGGATGATCCGGCAGCAGCTTCGATGCGACCGGGATGAACTGGCGCCGGATCGGATCTTCGTACGGGCGCGTCCAGTCGACCAGCGCGATCATGTACGGCGAGACGCGAACCGCCATCGGCGCGCGGCGGAATCCTTCCTTGGCGTCTTCCAGGAACGTCGGGTCGACGATCTCGCCGATCGTCTCGAACAGCTCCTCGGGCGTCTTGACCGAGTTACGGCCCTGCCAGATGTGATCGAGGAACGTCGCCTCGTCGATCTCTTCGTAGGCCGGCACGGAACGCCAGAACTCGCCCGCGCGCAGGTTGCGGTGCTCGAGCTCGGCCGGATCGATCGGGGGTTTGACGTGATGCTGCACGGACGGGGGCGCTCCTAGCGGCTTCCGGAGCGGGAGTAGCGGGACACGAAATGCTCCTCGATCGGCGGATGGTTGCGCAGCGTGTCGAGCGCGACGGCGGCGTGCCCCTTGGCGTAGCCGTTGCCGACCATCATGTTGACGTCTTTTCCCACGCCCTCGGCGCCCAGCGCCGCCGCCGTGAACGACGTGGCCATCGAGAAGAAATAGACCGTGCCGCCGTCCTTGCAGCACAAGATCGACGCCAGCTCCGTGCCGGCCACGTTGACGCAGTTGACCACCACGTCGGCGAGCTCGGGCAACGCGGCGGGCAGCACTTCCATGACGGCGAGCGCATCGCGGGCGTCGGCGACGGCGAGATGGTCGACGTAGCGGTGCGCGCGCAACAGCTGCGCGCCCGGCGTGTCGTCGCCCGGCACGATGCCGACCACGCGGCCGCTCGGGCCGACGCGGTCGCGCGCTTGCGCGCAGGCCAGCAAACCCGACTTTCCGTCGGCGCCGATCACGCATACGGTCTGGCCTTCGCACGCCAGGCGTTGCATTTGCGCGGGCGCGCCGGCGACGTCGAACACCGCCAGCGCGACTTCGGCCGGCAGGTCGTCCGGCAAGCGCGCATAGATCCCGCTCTCGAACAGGATCGCCTTGCCGCGCACCTGGACTTGGCCGGTCGCGACGTCGACCGCGACGACGTCGTCGAGCTGGAGCGGCGTCAGGGTGAGCGAGACGAGCGACGCGATGCGGTCGCCGACCGCAATGTCGTCGCGCGCGGCCAGCGCCGCCCCGATCTCGAGCACGCGCCCGACGAACATGCCGCCGCTGCCGGTGCTCGGGTTGTGCTGCTTGCCGCGCTCACCGACCGTCGCGAGGATGTGCGCGGCGATCTCGCCCGGCCGGCCGCCACACTGTTCGCTGATCTGCACGAACGACGCCGAGTCGACGTTGAGCGACTCGACCTCGCACAGGATCTCGTTCGCGTATGCGCGCGGCGTGTTGTCGATTCGCCACGCGGTTTGCGGCAGCGCGCCCTTGGGCTCGATCACGCGATGCGAACCCAAGCGGCAGCCGCTGCCGAGTGGAACGGCGAGGTGCGCGTCGTCGAGCGTGTGCGTCACAACAGCGCTTCGACGGGCAGACCCCCGCGCTCGAACGGCGTCGACAGCACGATCGTGGTGCGCGTGCGCGCGACGCCGGCGACGCGCTTGAGGCGGGTGAGAAAGTCGTCGAGGTGGGCGGTCGAGCGGGTGACGACCTTGAGCAGGTACGTCTCGTCGCCGGCGACGCTGTGAATCTCGATGATCTCCGGAAACGCTTGCATCGCCGAGGTGAACCGGTCGTAATCGAGATCGGGCGCGCAGAAAGCGCTCACGAAGGCGGTCAGCTCGTAACCGACCCGCTGGGCGTCGAGCTGCGCGGCGTAGCGGCGCACGAACCCCTTGGTCTCGAGGCGCTTCACCCGGTCGTGGACCGCCGGCGGCTTGAGGTTCACCAGCTCGCCCAATTCCGCATAGGTCGAGCGCGCGTTCCGCTGGAGCGCTTCGAGCAACCGCAGGTCGATGCGGTCCAGCTCGGGGCGCCCCGTGGTGCCGGATCCGTTTCGGGCATCGATCGATTCGGTTGGGCGGAGCATAGTACCATCTATTCTTCGGCAGAAAATCGAAATCCTCGAATGGATCGACTGCCCTTGGCGAGGAGGTCAAGAGCGGTGAACCAACCGCTATTCAGGTACGAAAGCGTACTGAACTGCTCACGCCGCGGCGGTAATATCGCGTCGATGATTCCGTTGGCTAGTGCCCGGATCCCAACACCCGCCAGAGAGAGAGGCCTTGTATGAAGTATTTGGTCTACTGTCCGTGCGGCCACGCCCTCGACCGGCACGACATGGAAGGCTGCGCCGGCGACGGCCATCTGCCGTGCGGCTGTCCCAGAAGTCAGGACATTGCGCTCGACGCCGCGATCGAGCACGCCCGCACTCACCCCTGGGGTACGGCAACCGTCGGGGACCGGCTAATCGACGCCGAGATCGCCTAGGTGTGTTGGCGCAAAGTGCGCCAACACTCGCGTTCGGCCTGCGGCCGATCCGCCCATCAGCCGAGTAATCTTCGATAATGGGGTAGGCCAACGGGTTTTCGCCGGCGCGTGAACGTACACACGCGCCGGTGCGACTCCACCGGACGCTTCGACCGCTCGCACTAGCGCTCGCGTTTGCCGCGAGCGCTAGTTGGGCGGCGTGCGGCCGATCGGGGTCGAGCGGAAGCTCGTCGGCCACGACGGTGCGCTTCGCGCTCGCGGCCGACCCGCAGTCGCTCGACCCGCTATTCGCGCATCCGGACGCGAACAGCGTCGAGCAGCAAGTCGCGCGGCTGGCCTTCGAGCCGTTCATCGACGTCGACCAGCACGGCGTCGCGGTGCCGGTGCTGCTCGAACGCATCCCCACCGTCGCCAACGGCGGCCTGTCGCGCGACGGCCGCGTCATCACGTATCGGCTGCGCTCCGGCGTGCGCTGGCAAGACGGCGTGCCGGTCGGGGCGCGCGACGTGATCTGGACGCTGCACGCGATCCTCGACGACCGCAATCCCGTCCGCTCGCGCGCCGGCTACGACCGCGTCGCGAAGGCCGAAGCGCTCGACGACCGGACCGTGCGCATCACCTTGCGGTCGCCCTGGGCGCCCGCGGTCGCCACGCTGTTCAGCTACGGCACGGCGCCGCAGTACGTCTTGCCGGCGCATCTGCTCGAGCATGAGGCGAACCTCGCGACCAGCGTGTTCGGGTCGCACCCGGTCGGTGACGGCCCGTTCCGCTTCGTGTCGTGGTCGCGCGGCGACCGCCTCGTCTACGAAGCGAATCCGAGCTATTGGCGGGGCCGTCCGCGCGTCGCCCGGCTCGAGGTGCGCGTCGTTCCCGATCCCGGCACCAACTTCACCCTGCTGCGCAGCGGCGAGCTCGACTGGAACTTGGTCTCGCCCTCGCAGCGCGCGTCGCTGGGCGCAGCGGCCGGTTTGGCGTTCCGAACGGTCCCCGTCGCGCTGGTGGTGGGGATCGCGATCAACACGGCGCATCCGCCGCTCGACGACGTCCGCGTGCGCCGCGCGCTGGCCGCGTCGATCGACCGGGCGAGCATCTCGGCGAAGCTCACCTTCGGCCGGTATCCGGTCGTCGATACCGCGCAGCCGATCGGTTCGTGGGCACGCGATCCGGCGGTGCACGAGCCGGGCTACGATCCGGCGGCGGCGGACCGGCTGTTCGACGCGGCCGGCTGGAAGCGCGGTCGCGACGGCGCGCGGTCGAAGAACGGCGTCCCGCTCGCGCTCACCTACGTGCAGTTTCCCGAGTCGCAGACCGGCGTGCGCGTCGCGACCGTCGTGGAGAGCGAACTGGCCGCGCGCGGCCTGCGCGTCACGATCAAGTCGTTGTCCAACGTGCAGCTATTCTTGCCGCGGACGCAGGGCGGAACGTTGGCCACCGGCGCGTTCGACCTCGCCTACGTGCCCTGGCAGCTGGGCGCCGATCCCGACGACTCGTTCCTGTTCGCCTGCAACGGCAACGCAAACGCGATGCGCTGGTGCGATCGCGACGTCGACGCGCTCGAACGCCGCGCACTCGACGCGCCGACCCGCGCGACGCGCAAGCGCCTCTATGCACAGATCGAACGCCGCGTCGCCGCGGCCGTGCCGATCATCTATCTCTTCGACGCGTCGTACTCATACGGCTACCGCACGTCTCTGCACGACTTCTACCCCAACGCGTTCACCCCAACCTGGAACGCCTACGCCTGGACCATTCGCTAGCCGATGTGGCAGACTTCGAGCTTGTTGCCGTCGGGGTCTTCGAAGAAGACCGCGTAATAATCGTCGCCGTAGATCCCGTCGTCCATCTCGATGTTGCGGGCGCCGATCGCCGGCAGGTAGACGTGGATCGCGTCGACGGTCCCGCGTGACGGCGCGCTGAACGCGACGCGCATCGAACCGGGGATCATCGCGAGGTCCTCGGCGATGCCGAACCACCCGTCGCCATCCCAGTCGTCGCCGGCGTCGGGCGGCGGAATGCGCCAGGTGGTGAACTCTTCGCCGACGCGCTTCACCGCGCCGAGCAGGTTCAAGAACGCATCGTAGAACTCGGCCGCTTCGGTGCGGTCGCGGACGCGAACGTCGACGTGCGAGACGATCAGGGGCATGTCACCGTCCGGCCCGATTCTATTTCAGGCGCGCGAACCATGCGGGCAAGTCGAGCACGAACGGCGGTCGTTGGTTCGCGCCGGCGCACGACGCGGAGACCGCCGCCGGCCGAGGGTCGTCGAGGAATGCAAGCCGCACTCGGGTCAGACACGGGCTCGCATTGTCGTGCCCGCCGCCCGGAACCATGATCTGCCGCGCGTTGGACAAGTACGGCAACTGGCTCGCACCGAGCCAGGCCGGCGTCGCGGGATCGTCGGCACCGGAGATCATCAGCACCGGAACGCGCGAGCGAACCGGGTCGAGAAACGCGCGCGGCACGGGCCGCACGTTCCACATGCGGCAGGCGCGCTGCTGCGCGCGGATGCGCAGGTCGCCCAGGAAGCCGCTGCGCGCCGCCTGCGCGCGCTGTGCCGGCGTGATGAAGGCGACGTCTTCGGCACAGGCGACGGAGAGGTTCTCGCCCTGCGCGATCCCCCCGGCGAAGCTATCGATGATCAGCGCGATCAGACGGCCCAGCGGCGCAGTGTCGCCGTGCGCGGCGGCATCGATGATCGCGGGCAATGCCGCGGCGGAGAACGGGTCGTAGAGCGCTTGACGCATCCGGTCGGCGAACACTTGGCGCGACAACAGGACGCTGGTCGTTCGCCCGTGGTCCGGAAACGTAACGCGCAGCGGACCGTGGGCGAAGCCCGCGACCAGCGCGTTCCAGTCCGCGCGCAGATCGGGATAGGCGCGCGCGCATCGTGCGTCGGCGCCGCAGCTCGCGATCAGCTCGTCGAGCGCGTGCTGGGCGCCGCGGGAGAAGGGCAGCGGCAGCTTGATGTACGTCGGCGCGACGCCTCCGAGCAGCAGCGCACGCACGTGTTCGGGATGGCGCCGCAGGTAGACGAAGGCGAACTGCGAGCCGTATGAACCCGTGTCGAACGAGATCGTCTCATAGCCGAGCAACGCGCGCACGGTGTCGAGATCGTCTGCCGCGCGGTCGGTGCCGTACGCGTTGAGATCCGCGACGCGCGCGAGCCGCGTGCGGCACGCGCGCAGTTCGACCGACGGAAACAGCTCGGCGAACGCGTCGGCGCGTGATGCGAACAGCTGCGGGCATTGCAAGATCCCCGAGCGGCCCGTTCCGCGCTGATCGACGAACACCAGATCGTGGTCGCGGTGGATGCCGGTGAGCTCGGGATCGCCGTCGATTCCGCTTGCACCATCGATCGCCGACTGGCCCGGACCGCCGCCGACCTCGAACACCGCGCCGAGGTTACGCCGCTGCGCCGGCACCACCGCAAACGCGACGCGTATCGTGCGCCCCGACGCCGCGCTCTCGCGTACCGGCAGCGTGCCGCACAGCGCGCGTCCCGCAAGACCGGGTATCTTGCACGGCAGCGTCGCGGACCGCGCATCCTCCGGCGCGGCGCCGCTTCTTCCCGCCAGCGCGACGGCGAGCAGCACGGCGCAACCGAGCGTGACGCGCGTGACCATCGCTCGTCTCACGGTCGAACGCTCCCCGCTACAGTGCCTTGACGCCGGCGACGACGCCGTCGATTGACTTCTTGGCGTCGCCGAAGAGCATCACGGTCTTGGGGTCATCGAAGAGCGGGTTGTCGATCCCGGCGAAGCCCGAGTTCATCGAGCGCTTGAGGACGACGACGTTGGCGGCTTTGTCGACGTCGAGGATCGGCATCCCGTAGATCGGACTGTTCTTGTCGGCGCGCGCGGCCGGGTTGGTGACGTCATTCGCGCCGACGACCAGCGCGACGTCGGTGCGCTCGAACTCCGGGTTGATGTCGTCCATGTCGTACAACGAGGTGTACGGCACGTTGGCTTCGGCCAGCAGCACGTTCATGTGCCCCGGCATCCGGCCGGCGACCGGATGGATCGCGTACTTGACCTCGACGCCCTTTTTCTCGAGCTGGTCGGCCAGCTCGCGGATCGAGTGCTGCGCCTGCGCGACGGCCATGCCGTAGCCGGGAACGACGATCACCTGGTTCGCGTAGGCCAGCATTGCGGCGACGTCGTCGGCGCTGACGGAGCGCACGTTCTGCTGCTTGGCGGCCGCGCCGCCGGTCGTGGTCTTGACCGCGCCGAACGCGCCGAACAGCACGTTCGTGACGGACCGGTTCATCGCTTTGCCCATCAGGATGGTGAGCAGCGTGCCGGATGCGCCGACCAGCGCTCCGGCGACGATGAGCACGTTGTTGCCGAGCACGAAGCCGGTCGAGGCGGCCGCCAACCCGGTGAACGAGTTGAGCAGCGAGATGACCACCGGCATGTCGGCGCCGCCGATCGGCAGCACGAACAGGATGCCGAGCACGAACGCCGCGACCAGCGCGATCCAGAAGTACTCCAGCGAGTTCGGCACGTTGGCGACGACGAGCCCCCAGCACACGAGGATCACCAGCGCGATGATCGCGTTGACGAACTGCTGGCCGGGATAGGTGATCGGGCGGCCGGTCATCACCTCTTGCAGCTTGAGGAACGCGATGATCGAGCCGGCGAACGAGATCGCGCCGATCACCGCCGACAGGACCGAGGTGAACGAGACGTCGTACGTCGGGATCACGCCCGCGCGGAACACCTTGAGCAGCTCGCCGGCCGCGACCAGCGCCGCCGCGCCGCCGCCGGCGCCGTTGAACAGCGCGACCATCTGCGGCATGGCGGTCATCTTGACGCGCTGCGCCGAGACGATCCCGATCGCCGCGCCGACGACCAGCGCCGAACCGATCACCCACCAGTTCACGATCCCTTGCGCGAGCGTCGCGACGACAGCGATCACCATTCCGACCGCGCTGATCCGGTTGCCCAGCCGCGCGGTCTTTGGCGAGCTCAAGTACCGCAGGCCGAAGATGAAGCAGATCGCCGTCATCAGGTAGGCGACGTCAACCCAATTGGCCGGCGTCGTATCGGCTGCGCTCACGATTGGCCGTCCGTCGGGGTCTTGGGCGCTTGGACGCGCGGCCGGAACATCTGCAGCATCCGTTCGGTGACCGTGTAACCGCCGAAGACGTTGAGCGACGCCAGCAGCACGAGCACGAAACCGACGATCGCATTGAACGGCGGGTCGAGCGCGCCCGCGACCAAGATCGCGCCGACCAGCACGATGCCGTGGATCGCGTTGGTCGCCGACATCAAAGGGGTGTGCAGCGTGGTCGGTACCTTCGAGATCACCTCCATCCCGACGAAGACCGCCAGGATGAAGATGGTGAGCTCGGTGAGCAGATGGGCAGTCACGCGGCTCCTCCGGTGAGCGCGGCGCGCGTCGCCGCGTGCACGACCTCGCCGTCGCGCGTGATCGTCGTGCCGGCAACGATCTCGTCGTCGGGGTCGAGCGCGAGCGCGCCGTCTTTGGTGATGTAATCCAGCAGCGCTTGCACGTTGCGCGCGTACAGGCGGCTGGCGTCGAATGCGAGCGACGACGGCAAATTGAGCAGACCGACGATGGTGACGCCGTTCGCGCTGGTGACGATCTCGCCCGGCTCCGTTCCTTCGACGTTGCCGCCGGTCTCGGCGGCGAGATCGACGATCACGCTGCCCGGCGCCATCGCTTCGATCGCTTCGGCGGTGACCAGAATCGGCGCGCGCTTGCCGGGGATCGCGGCGGTGGTGATCACCACGTCGCTGCCGCCGATCGCTTTGACCATCGCGGCGCGCTGCTTGGCGATCGCTTCGGGCGACAGCTCCTTGGCATAGCCGCCCTGGCCTTCGCCGCTCTCGCCGACGTCGATCTCGAGGAACTTCGCGCCCAGCGACTTCACCTGCTCGCCAACGACGCTGCGCGTGTCGTAGGCGGTGACGACCGCGCCGAGCCGGCGCGCCGTTGCGATGGCCTGCAGCCCGGCGACGCCGGCGCCGATCACGAACACTTTCGCGGGCGCGATCGTGCCGGCCGCGGTGGTGAGCATCGGGAAGAACTTCGGCAGGTGTGTGGCACCGAGCAGGACCGCTTTGTAACCGCCGATGTTCGCCTGCGAGCTCAGCGCGTCCATCGCCTGTGCTTTGGTCGTGCGCGGAACGACGTCCATCGACAGCGCGGTGATGCCGCGTTCGGCGTACCGCTCCACCGAGCGCGGATCGCCCAGCGGCGCGAGCAGCCCGATCAGCGCGGCGCCGCGCGGAATGCCGTCGAGCTCGTCGTAGGACGGCTTTCCGACGCGCACGATGACGGCGGCATCGGCGTAGGCGGTGCGCGCGTCCGGGGCGATCGTCGCGCCGGCCGCTTCGTACGCTCCATCGGAGTAACCGGCGCTCGCACCGGCGCCGCGCTCGACGGTGACAGTGTGCCCGCTCTTCACGAGCTTTGCGACGATCTCCGGAACGAGCGCGACACGTCGTTCTCCGGGCGCACGTTCCTTGGGGACCGCAATCTTCATGCCGCCAATATCCCGACCGGGCGCGGCAGTCCCTCTCTCAGCGCACGCCCGACGTCTCGATCACGGTCTCGGGGGCGACGGACATGACGGTCGGCCGCAGCTCGGGACGGCGCCGGCCGAGCCGCAGGATCGGCTGCTCGAACGCGTAGGTGATCAGCGCCGAAACGCCGAGCGCGATCGCCAGCGCGACGAACGGATAGGCCAGCATCCAGTGCGGGTCGTCGTGCTTGTCGAGCGTCGCATACGGCGGGAAGTGTACCTTCACCAGAAAGTTGGCGATCGGCTGATGCCACAGATAGAGGTTGTAGGAGATCGCCGCCATGAACAGCAGGACGCGATTGGCCAGGATCAGCTGGAAACCGCGCACCGCGAACAGCGAGCCGAGCCCGGCCGCCAGGCAGGCGACCGCGAAAGCGGAACGCCACTGCATCGCCCACGCCTGCGGCCATTCGACGTCGGTGCGATGCACGAAGCAGTCGTGGAAGAGCAAGAGCATCGCGACGAATCCCGCCAGCGAAAGCGCGGTGAACGCCCAGCGCCGCTCCGCGACCTCCGGCCGGCGCAGCGCGATCGCGACGTAGGCGAACGCGCCGAGCATCCCGGCGGCGAAGAAGTCGAGGTAGCCCGGCAGCTGCGCGAGCCGCTGCTCGATGTAGTAGTGGTTCGGCGTGACGACGCACCAGATGCGCCACGCGTTGGCGATCGCGAACATCACGAACGTCGCGGTCAGCGGACGGCGCACGAAGAGCAGCACCAGCAGCGGGAACAGCAGGTAGAACTGGACCTCGACGCCGAGCGACCACAGCACGCCGTTGATCGACGCGTTGGTGACGCCGAACCAGTTGTGGATGAACAGCAAGTGGAAGACGATGTCGCGGACTGCGTCGAACACGCCGGTGTATGCTTGGGTGCCGACCGCCAGCAGCACGACGATGCACAGCACGTACGACGGCACGATCTTGAGGAAGCGCCGGCCGAAGAAGTGCCGCAGCGTCGGCGGCGCCGTTCCGGTCATATGGGCTTGCACGTAGGGCAGCATCAGCACGAAGCCGGAGATGAAGAAGAACACCGCGACGCCCAAGAAGCCGTCCTCGGCCAGCGGCTGGAGCGACAGGTTGATGACCGGAACGACCGCGGCTTGCCAGCAGATCTGCCAGACGTGGAACCACACGACCAGAACGATCGCGATCCCGCGAAGCCCGTCGATGGTGGCGATGCGTCCGCCGCGTAGAAGTTCCATCTCCTAGAGTATCGGCAGCAGCACGGCGCTAAAAGCGGGCGACCAGCCGGGCTTCGTCGAGCGGCGGCTTGTACGTGAGGATGCCGTCGGCGACGAACTCGCGCTGCATGTCCTCGAGCGTCGCCTCGTCGATGCGCAGGTCGGGCGTGAAGTCGTACCGCGGCGCGGCCTTGATGGTGTCGGGCGTCTGCTTGGTGTACTTCGCGTACGCGGTGACGTTGGCCGGCGCGTAGAAGTCCGGTCCGGCGATCTCGGCGGCGGCTTTGCGCAGCGCTCCCATCAGCGCGCGCGCGCTGTCCGCGTCGTGCAGCAGGCTCGGGCCGAAGAACAGCCCGGAGGCTGCGATCCCGGCCGGCGGGGAGGCGACGATCTTGGCCAGGTGCCGCGCGTCGAACTCTTCGCTGTACGGTGCCGACGTGAACAGCGCGTCGATCGCCTTGTGCTCGAGCGCGGCTTCCTGATCGGGGTTGGGGATGTTGAGCGACTCGATGTCGGTCAGCTTGAGGTTGACCGCGCGCAGGATGCGCGCCACGTAGTACGCCGATGCGGCGCCGCCGTTACCGATCCAGCCGATGCGGCGGCCGCGCAGGCCGTTCAAGCGCAACCCGCCGTCGTAGAGGTCTTGGCGAATCAACAGCGCGGAGGGTCGTCCACGACGCGGCTGGTATCCGGTCGACGCAACGTACTTGACCTCGAGCCCGCGGTTGACGGCATTGTAGAAGGCGGCCGACAGCGCTGCCGCGGCGACGTCGACCTGGCCCTGCGCGACGAGGCTCATCGAGTCGGCGCCGGCCACGATCGGATTGAGCGTCGCGTCGAATCCCGAATCGCGCAGGTAGCCCTTCTCGACGGCGACGAAGACCGGCGCGAACAGCGTCGACGGCACGTAGCCGATCGAGAGCGGCTTGCGCGCTTGGGCGCGGATCGCGGTTGGAAATGCGCCGGCCGTCGCGGCGACGGCGGCAAAGGCACCCAGGAAACGCCCACGTGTCGTCATGGAGCTGCGCGTTTCCCTTTCATCGTTCGAGGTTCGAGCGTCCTTCACGAGCGACGGTCGCCGCGACCTGAGCGCGGCTGCGGACGCCGAGCTTTTCGAAGATCGACGCGACGTGCTTTTCGACGGTCTTCACGCTGATCGAGAGTTGCTCGCCGATCGCCGGATTGCCGAGACCCTCCGCGATCAAGCCGGCGATCGCGACCTCGCGTTCGGACAGCCGGGCGGCGATCGCCGACGGCGCTTCCGGCCCGGGCGACAGCCGCCGTGTTTGCGCGACGGCGCCGCAGGCGGCGTACAGCGCGCGCGCCGCGGCCGCGTCGCCGGCGGCCTCCAGCGCGCGCGCCTCGAACAGCGGCCAACCCAAGTCGCGGTACGCAGCCGCGGCGTCGAGCGCGTACGTGCGCGCGCGCTCGCCGTCGCCGAAGCGGCGTTCGAGGATCGCTTCGGCCAGCCGGGCGTTGGCGCGGCCGACGACGTCGCCGACCAGGAACGCGTCGGGATCGATCAGCCGCCTTAGCGGTTCGAGGTCGGTCGGTTCGAGATGCTGCGCCGCCAAGAACAGGACGTCGCCGCACGACGGGTAGACGCGTGGCAGACAGCCCAGCGCGCGGCGCATGTCGGCGCGCGCCTCGTCGCGCCGGCCGTGGGCCGCGCTCCAGGCCGCGCCGGCAGCGAGCATGAGCGCGTCGTCGGGGTTGCCGGCGCGCCGCCGCGCGGCCGTGATCTCGGCCGTCGTCGCCGGCGAGACGAGCGCGTCGTCGTCGAGCTCGAGCGCGATGAGCGGCGCGACCATCGCCAGCGCCATCTGTGAGACGGTCCCGTCGGCGCCGTGCGCGCCCTCGCGCACGTGCCCGCGCGCAGCCTCGAGCCGGCCGGTGAGGTACGCGTGCAGCGCGCGCACCGACGCGGTGTGAATCTGCAGCGCCGAGAAGTCGCGCGCTTCGGGTATGCGGTCGACGCGCGCCAGCGCGCGCTCGGTGATGTTTGCGCAGCCCAGCCACGTGCCGCCCTGCGCGATCGACAGCAGCGCGATCATCGCAGCGTACGGCGACAGCGTTCCGATCAGGTCGAACAATCGGTCGGCGAGCTCGGACCAACCGGCGACGTCGCCGGCGCACCAGTACGTCTCGAGCTGCGTCATGAGGTAGTTCTGGCGGCCCGACGGCGGCAGCTCGGCCGGCGCGGCGATCGCGCCGAGCAGCTCGGCGGCCAGCTGCGCGTCGTACTGGATCATCGCCAGCCGCGCCAGCGTCGCGAGCAGGTAGTCGCGCTCGCGGACGCTGGCGCGCTCGCCGTACTCGGCCAGGTAGGACGTGCCGAAGCTCACCGCGGAGCGGTCGCCGAGGTTGTTGCGACAGACGGTCAGCGCGCGCACCATCGCGGTCGCACGGTCGAAGTCGCCCAGCTCGCGAAACGCGTGCAGCGCAGCCTCGTAGCGGTCGGCGGCCTCGTCGAGCGCACCCTGCGTTTCGGCGACGAAGCCGACGCGTTCGAGCAGCCGCGCGGCGTCAGCGCGGTTGGGCACGACGCCCAGAGCCTGCTCGAACAGCGCCCGCGCTTCCGGCAGCGCGCGCATGTCCAGCGCGATCGTGCCGGCGCGTTCGCTGTAGCGCAGCGTCTTGTCGGCGTCTTGCGCTTGCGCCGCGTGGTAGGCCATCACGTCGACGTGCCGCTCGCGATCCGGCAACGCTTCGAGCGTGCGCAGGATCCGCTCGTGGACGCGGCGCGCTTCGACCTGCAGCAGATCGCCGCGCGCCACGCGGTGGATCAGCGCGTGGCGGAAGCGAAACTGCGCGCCCTCCTCCTCGACGAAGATGTTGAGGTCGCGCCCCCGCCGCAGCGCCGGCAGCACGTCGTCGAGCTCGCAGCCCAGCGTCAGTGCGAGCAGCTCGGGCGCGAAGCGATAGCCGAGCACCGCGGCATGCGTGACGATGCGGCGGTGCTCGGCCGGCAGCAGCGCCAGCCGCGCGGCGATCATCCCGCGGATCGAGATCGGCAGCGACGGTTCGCCGGCCGGCCGCGGCGCTTCGAGCGCTTCTTTCAGCAGCTCCTCGGCGAAGAACGGGTTGCCTTCGCTGCGCCGCACGACGTCGTTGCGCAGCTCGCTCGCGAGCACGGCGCGGCCGCGCAGCGCGGCCAGCACCAGCTCGCGGGTTTGCGCGGGGTCGAGCGCTTCGAGCGCGATCCGCACGACGGTCGGTTCGCGCGACAGGCGTGAGAGCGCGCCGAACAGCTCGGGCCGCGCGTCGACCTCGTCGGAGCGGTAGGTGGCGATCAGCAGCAGACGCGTCCCCGCCAAACGCGGCGCGAGATAACTGAGCAGCTCGAGCGACGAACGATCGGCCCAGTGGATGTCTTCGATGGTGAGGATCGTCGCGCGCCGGCTCGCGACCGAACGCAAGAACGCGGCGATGCCTTCGAACAGCTCCGTCTTCTCGAGCTGTTCGCCGCCGGCCGTCTGCGGCGCGGTCAGCTGGTCGAGCGCGCGCAGCGCCGCCGGTGGATGACCCGCCGGCGTTTCGCGTGCCAGCGCGGCGAGCAGCGCGCGAAACGGTCCGAACGGCTGCTCCGTCTGCTCGATGCACTCGGCGCTGGCGAGCTGGGGCGGCCGGCGGTTGCGCGCGATGAACGCGAGAAACTGGTCGAGCAGGCGCGATTTGCCGATGCCGGCCTCGCCGCCGATGAGCACGAACGAGCCGCGGCTCATCGACAGCGCGCGCCGCTCGTCGTGCAAGATCGCGAGCTCTTCGCTGCGCCCGACGAAGATCGGGCAGACGACCGGCTGCGCGATCACGCGCCGCGTTACGTCGCTGAGGCTACGGGAGCGGCGATTGCGATGCGGTTGCGCAGCACCCCGATCTTCGACACCTCGACTTCGACGACGTCGCCGTCCTGCATGAACTCGGGCGGCGTGCGGGCGAACCCGACGCCTTCGGGCGTTCCGGTCGCGATGACGTCGCCCGGTTCGAGCGTCGTGCCCTGCGACACGTACTCGATGATGCGCGCGACGGAGAAGATCATCGACGACGTGCCGGCGTGCTGCTTCACCGTGCCGTTGAGGCGCAGCGTCACCTCGAGCTGCTGCGGGTCGCCGACCTCGTCGGCCGTCACGACCCACGGGCCGAGCGGACAGGTGTCGTCGAGCGTCTTGCCCATGAACCACTGCGTGGTCGCGTTCTGCAGGTCGCGCGCGCTGATGTCGTTGAGGCATGTATAGCCGAACACGACTCCCAGCGCGTCCGCTTCCTGAACGTTCTTGCAGCGCTTGCCGATGACCACCGCGAGCTCGGCCTCCCAGTCGTAGCGCTGCGATACCCGGCCGTCGAGGTGCAGCGTCGCCTCGGGGTCGGCGATCGCCGTCGGCGCCTTGGTGAAGATCGTCGGGACCGCCGGCAGCTTGAGCTCCTCGCCGCGCGCCCGGGCGCCTTCTTCGGCGTGCGCGATGTAATTGCGCCCGACGCAGAAAACGTTCTTGTGCGGGCGCAGCGGCGCGCGCAGGGTCACCGAGGCGAGCGGCACCGGTGCGCCCGTCCGCCCGGCCGCGGCTTGCCGCCCGCTCGCATCGAGCGCGATGAAGTCGGCGAGCGAGACGAGACCGTCGAGCGGCCGGACCGTGTCGCCCTCGATGGTCCCGGTCTGCGGCCCAGCCGAGGGGGTGCTGAAATGAACGAATCGCAACGCTGACCTCCGACGACGTTCTTCCCGAACGCGCGTTTTGTCGCGCGCGGGCCGCTTTCTCCCGCCGGACGGGGCTTTTGCCGAGAAACGGGTAGGTGGTAACGCGGCCGGTCGACCCGGCGCCCCGCGTTCCGGCGCGGGGTCCGTCCGCTTCCGGTTCGAATCACCCGACGATGAGGATGCCGACGTGATCGCGACGGATTCCCTGGATCGCCTGTTCGCCGAGGTCGCGGCCCAGGACGCGCAGCCGTTGTGGACCATGATGGAGGCCGTCGTGCCGCCGCACCCGCGGCCCAAGGCCGTTCCGCACGTCTGGCAGTGGTCGGCGCTGCGCCCGCTGCTCGAGCGCGCCGGCAAGCTCGTCACCGCACAGGACGCCGAGCGGCGCGTCCTGCAACTGATCAACCCCGCGCTGCATTCGCCCTACACCACCGACACGCTGTTCGCCGGGCTGCAGCTGATCTTACCGGGCGAGGTCGCGCGCGCGCACCGCCACGTCGCCTTCGCGCTGCGCTTCATCGTCGAAGGCGACGCGGCGTATACCGCGGTCGGCGGCGAGAAGGTGATGATGCACCGCGGCGACGTGATCCTCACCCCGTCGTGGGAGTTTCACGATCACGGGCACGAAGGCGAGGGCCCGATGGTGTGGCTCGACGGGCTCGACCTGCCGGTGTATCAATTCTTCCCGGCCAACTTCGCGCAGCCGTACGCCGACGAGCGCTTTCCGTCCGAACCGGCACCGCGCGAGACCCATCTGAGATATCCGTGGGCCGACATGCAGGCGCGCTTGGAGGCCGAGGACGGACCGTACTCGTTCGCCGAGTACGTGCACCGCCAGACCGGCGGTCCGCTCTCGCGCACGATCGGCGCGTCGGCCGAACGCATCGCCGGCGGCGCATCGTCGCCGACGCGGCGCGAGACCTGCGGCGTCGTCTACCACGTCTACAAAGGCCGCGGGCTGACGACGGTCGGCAACTCCGTGCTCGCATGGGAGAAAGGCGACACGTTCTGCGTCCCGTCGTGGATGCCGTACCGCCACGAAGCCTCGAAGAACACCTATCTCTTCCGCTACGACGACCGCCCCGTCCTCGAAGCAATAGGCGCCTACCGAGCCGAAGCCTCCGCTTCGTAGTCATCCTGAGCTTGTCGAAGGGCGAAGCATGTAGCCTTGCGACAACCCAAAGTTCGCGCGATAGAATGGTGCCTTCATCCTGAGTCTGGCGAAGGATGACTCAGACAGTCGTGCTTCGACTGCGCTCAGCACGACGTCACCGTTGCGATGAAGCCGACTATGGTTGGAGGCGAGTCAACGTTGCTCGTCCTTCGACAAGCTCAGGATGACAGAACGACTGTTGCGCGGCGTGGTGCGCCTCAATTTGGGCGGCGGGTGAGGTGCCAGAAGTTGCAGTAGCGGCACTCGTAGGAGAACAGCACGTCGCCCATGCCGTTCATGAGCGCGTGCGTGTGCGCGTCGGCTTCGCTGGCGTACTGCTGCTTCGACGTGCACGAGCGTTCGACGTCGGCGTCGACGCGCGGGTCGGGTTCGCGCCGCTGTTGGACGTACCACTCCATGAGGGCGTCGGGACCGGCTTTGGGGTCCGGTTTGGGCGGCCGGATCCGGCGGGGCATGGGCCGGACTTCAGTGGGACGGGCTCTTCATCACCTGCGGCAGGTCCGGCATCCGATGGATGTTCACCGTCGGGATGGGTCCCGGCGTCACGGTCATTCCCGGCGGCGGCGTGTGGTGATTCCGGCGCGCGATCTCGAGCATGTCGTCGGCGGCGCCCTTGGCGTTGGGGTCGACGCCGCCGACCTTGACCAGCGCCACGTCCCGCTTGACCTGCATGGTCTTCGGGTCGTAATCGTAGGTCAACCGGTACGAGCCGACCACGACGTGGCCGTCGGGGGTCCGGATGAACGCCTGCAGCGCGTTGCCGTAGCAGTGCGCGTCGAACGGTTGGTCGTGCGAGGGGACGATCGACCGCACCCGCGCGACCTGG
>Ga0302325_10005348_pt1 | contig 29239 bp, 28 predicted proteins | sample Palsa_T0_2_FD_201948 | JGI IMG/M metagenome (GOLD analysis project Ga0302325, IMG submission 201948) | Peat permafrost microbial communities from Stordalen Mire near Abisko, Sweden - Palsa_T0_2 | ecosystem: Environmental > Terrestrial > Soil > Palsa > Peat permafrost | place: Sweden: Abisko...
GAGTGGGCGGTCACCATCGGCGGCGGCTACATGACCAACCCCAGCCGCTACCTCATCTTGACGCCCACGGGAAATGCCCAGCCGCTTCCCCAGCCCGAGAGCACGGGCCAGGTCGCGTACGTGCCGCCCACGAGCCCGTACGACATCAACTTCGGCTCGAAGATCAACATGTGGGACTACGAGGCCGGATTCCAGTACATGCCCAGCGACTATTTCACGCTCGACGTCGAGCTCAACCATCGCGGCGCGAGCGTCCCGTTCTTCAACGGTCACGGCGGCGACACCTCGCCCGATGGCTATGTCTCGACGCCTTCGGGTCCGGGCTGGCGGGCGGACCTGCAAAAGTCCGACGACCGAATCATCATTGCTTGGCTGGTCCGCCTCTGAGAGCGGCTTGGAATCTTGGAGATCACCATGAAGCCTACAACGACCGTGAAGAGAACTTTCATGCCCCCGCTCAATCTCGCTCGCATCGCTGCGCTGGTTGCCGTTGGCTTGGTCGGGTTCGCCCTGGCGCCAGCAGGCTGCATCGGCGGATGGGACTACAGCAACGTTCCCGAAGGCGACCGATGCAATCCGTACGACAGCCACAACGAGTGTGGTAGCGGCCTGGAATGCACCGTCTCCGCATGGCAGGTGGCCAACCAGGGCGGCGCGTCCTACCAGGGAACCCCCGAGCTCGCGCTCGGCCCCGGGGCAGGGACCAACAGCGCCGGCGCCTTCGACGTGCTCGCGTTCTGCCCGGAAAACTACTGCTGCCCGGTCGACAGCAACGGCAACCTCACGACGAGCACCAACGCGAATTGTCAGCCGGGTTGCAACGGCGGAGCGGCCTCGATCTGCACCTCGATCGGAAACTCCACACCCCCTTACGTGGGTGTGTGCGAGTTCGCGGATTCGGGCGTATACGAGGAAGCCGGATTGTCGGATGATAGCGCGTCGGATGATGGCGCGTCGGATGCCGAACCAGTGCCGGACGGTGGCGACGCGACCACGACCGTGGAGGCCAGCGCGTCGGTCGAGGCAAGCGTCGAGGCGAGCGTGTCTGCAGAGGCAAGCACCGCCGAAGCAAGCACGGCTGCCGATGGGAGCAGCGAGTAGCGGAGACTGAAAAGCCCCCGCTGACAGTACCACCTCGCCTCCCTTGCCGTGCGCACGAACGTGCGCGTGCGCAGGGGAGGCGATGTAGTAACGTCCAGGCCGATGCGTCGATTTCTTGCTTGGTCGTGGGCCGCATCGGTGGCCCTGTCGGGCTGCGGCTCGTGTGCGTGGTTCCCGCTCCTGCCGGACAAGCGAACGACCGTGGACCGCGCGCACGAACTCGACGAGATTTGCGTGGTGGAGGAGGATGCTGGACCGCCGCCGTTGGCGGCTGATGCGCTTTCTCCGTCCAACATCGAGACTGTCCAGGCCGCCTATATCCACATGAACGCGGGAGCTGGGGCCGACCTGCGCCTGCGCGGTGTGAACCTGCACATGCGCCCGACGGTGAACACGCCCGTCGGCGTGCTGCAGCGCGCCCTCGAGTGCCACGAAGCTGCCGTCACGCTGGGAGACGCGCCCGAGCTCCCCGACGATCCGTACGTCCTGCCCGGTGTCTGGCTCGCGATCGACGTCAGCGCCACGAACGAGGGCCTGATGGCGACCGTGGGCACCGACAGCCCCGACGACGCGCGGCGCGTCGTGGAGCGAGCGCACAAGTTCGCGCCCTCCGCGCGCCTGGTGACCGCGCCGCGGTATTGATCAGCCCTTGCGGGTTCCCGCGCCCGAAGCTTCGACAGAAGCGAGAGCCGGCGATTGCCCGTGTCGTCATGGTTTCTCGCGCAATGCGCTGTCGTGCCGCTGTTCTTTTCCGGGCGTGTCTACCGCTGCTTTGATCGCGTACGGGGCACAATTTACATCCTTTTTACGGACTTGCATCCTAAAGAAAACTCAACGTCGTCGACATTGAAGGAAAGGGGTCGAAGTCCCCTGGGCGCGCCCCGTACCGGTATCTGAGCGAGGCGTATGGCGGATATCGGGTCGACGTGGCGCACGGTTCCAACATCGACGCTTGCCTGTTCATGTCGCATATCGGCTTCTCTGCCATCGCGTGCGGCGTGTCGCGTCGCTTCCTTCGCAGTCTTCTCGTCCTCGCGACGCTGACGGGCATTCCCCTCGCGACGGCCGCTGCGAATGCGCAGACCTCGCCGCCCCCTTTGCCGCCGACGCCGAGTCCGTCGCCCCCGCTGTCACCGGGCGACAAGGCGAGCGCGAGCGAATCCCCCGCCGCACCCTCCGCGGGCCAGACCCCGGAGCCGCCCGCCGCCACGGCGAGCTCCCCACCCTTCGTCGCGCCGACGGCCCCGGCCTCGGCCTCGGCCCCAGCGGACGAAAAGCCGAGCGAGCCGTTCGCGTTCGGTGACTTCGGATGGCTCAACGGCGCGAACCGCCAGCACCGGGCGCTGCTCGATTCGCCGGTGTTCACGGGCAGCTTCCTGCTCGACCTCAACTACGCATTCTCGTTCAATCATCCGATCGACGACACCGTCGTCGGGTCGACGGCCCTTTCGCGCAGCGACGAGCTCACGATCCAGTTCGTCGGCTTCGGCGGCGACTTTCACTGGGAGCACGCGCGCGGCCGCGTCATGACCCAGTTCGGGTATCGAGCGACGCAGATCCCGCGCAACGACAACAGCACGAACAAGGGCCAGTTCGACCCGCCGACGGCCCTCCGCTACATCAGCGAGGCGTACGGTGGATACCACTGGGACGAGATGCACGGCGTCAACGTCGATATCGGCATCTTCATGTCGTACGTCGGCCTCTTCTCGTATGCCGCGTTCGAGAACTGGGCGTACCAGCCATCGTATACCTCGGACAACACGCCCTGGTTCTTCAATGGAATCCGCCTCCAGATGTACCCGAGCGACGTGTTCAAGGGCGAGCTGTGGCTCATCAACGGCTGGCAGTCCTACGGCGTGTTCAACGAGGTTCCCGGCGTCGGCTTTCAGGTGCTCTACCGGCCCGTCGAGGCGTTCGAGATCCTGTCGAACGGCTACGTCGGCTGGGACACGGGGGACAACCCCGGACGGATGCGTGTCCACAGCGACAACAGTTTGGAGCTCAGGTACTACAACTCTCCGAAGTCGTTCTTCCATCGCGCCGGGTTCTCCCTCACGATCGACTTCGGCTTCGAGAACGGCGACGGCGTCACCGGCTTCGGCGGGAGCGGCAAGGAGTACGCCGCCAATTCGAACGTCGGCGGCTCGGGGTGCACGAACGAGACGCCGTGCACGCAGAACTTTCTCAGCGGGATGTTTTACCACCGCATGTGGTTCTTCAACGAGAAGATCGGGTGGACGTTCGGCGGGGGTGTCATGCACAACCCCGGCCGGTACCTCGTCCTCGCGCCGACGGGTGCGGCGACGCCGGGCACGCCGATCACCGGCTTCGACATGTCCGCCGGCACCAAGTTCGACTCGTGGGACGCGTCGACGACGCTCGACTGGATGCCGGACGAAGTTCAGACTTGGCGGCTCGAGTTCGTCCAGCGCGAGGCCAGCGTGCCGTACTTCGCCGGGCACGGCGGCGTGACGTCTCCGGACGGGTACATCACGACGGCCGTTCCCGGCGGCTGGAGGCCCGACCTCGTCAAGACAGAATCCAAGATCATCGGGGCATTGCTGATCCGCTTCTGAAGCTCAAGGGGCCACGGGCAAGCGGCGACGGCCTTGAGGCGGCTTGGCCTCGCACCCGGCGAAGACTGGCTCTCCAGCCAGCCATGCCTCGCCGGCATCCGGGCGCTCGAGCGCGGCGCGGAGGGACGCGGTGAGCTCGAGGTCGCCGCCGTCGAGGCCCGCGTCGGCCAGGGCGAGCTTGACGCCGTCTTCGACCGCGGCGAAGACGGCCCGCTGGTAGAGATCGAAGCGCATCTCGACGGCGTCCTGCCCCGTCGTGCGCTTGCAGTCCTCTGCGTCGACCGCGTTCCACGCGCGGCACACGAAGGGCCGCACTTCGTACACGCTGCACGCTCCGTCGACGAGGAGTGCGCAGGGATTCGGCGGGCGCTCTCGCGGCGTCCACATCTTGCCGTGCGTCACGTCGTCGAGCGCGACGACGCGGCGATGAACCTCCGCCAGCTCCTCGGCCGTCCGGTGCTCGCGAAGCCAGGCCACCAGCCTCAATACCGACGGCGCGGTGGTGCCCACGGGACGGCTGCAGCAGGCGTTGCATCCCTTTTTGCACGCGAGCACGCTCGGATCCGTCGGGCTGCGCGCCATGTACGCGTCCCCCAGCGCGCCCGCGCGCTCGACGATCGTGTGCACTGCCTCGACCGTGCGTGCGCTGGCCAGGATGGCGCCGGCGACGCCGCGGCCCGTCTCGGAGACCGCCCGGTGAAGTCGCGCGACCGGCGAATCCGGGGCCGGAGCGACGCCGGCGGGACGACCCGGAGCCGGTGCGGCGCCCGTCGGGCGACCCTGACGCGCGGCCGACGCGGAGGCCCTTCGCGCGCGGCGATTCATCGGCGCTCAGCCTAGCCGAAACGCCCTATCCTGGCCCGCGTGATCGGGCGGCGCGACATGATCCGTGCGCTGGGCGGGCTCGCGCTCACCGGGTGCCGGCGCGCACGGCCCGTATATCGCGACGGGCGGATCGTCGTCACGTTCTGGTACGCGTTCGGGGACGTCGTCCGCAAGGTCCTCCTCGAGCTCGTCGCGCGTTACAACGCCGCCCAGGATCGAGTCTGGATCGACGCCGTCCACCAGGGCGACTACTTCGAGGCGCTCGCCAAGCTGCGATCGGCGCTCGCCGCCGGTACCGCCCCGACGATGTCGCACGTCGTCTGCGAGGTCTTGCCGTACCTGGCTCGCGCCGGAGTGCTCGAGCCGCTCGACGCGTACGACGGCGCCAGCGAGATCCCCTTCGTTCCAGCGCTCGACCAGCGTGGCGCGTTCGCCGGGGCGAGCGCGGAGCCCCGGGTCGGCGTCCCCTTCAACCGCTCGACGCCGATCGCGTTCCTCAACGGCGAGCTGCTCGCCGAGGCGCGCGTCGGCGCGCCGCGCACGTGGGACGAGCTGGTCGACGTCGCGCACCGCTTGACCAAGCCCTCCCCCGGCGGCGACGTGCGCTGGGGGTTCGGTGTCCCTCTGTCCTGGTGGTACTGGGCCGCGATGGTGGGGCAGGGGGGCGGGAGGCTCGTCGAGAGCGACGGCCGCGTCTCACTCGGCGATGCGGCGGGGGAGGAGGCGATCCGCTTCTGGCAGCGCCTCGTCCAGACGGAGCGCGTGATGCGCCCCCCGCCGGGGCGCGACTATCAGGCCTGGCAATCGCAGAGCGAGACGTTCCTGCGCGGCGGGGTCGCCATGATGTGGAGCACGACGGCGTACGTCCGCTACCTCGAAGACGCGGCGCGCTTCCCGGTCGTCGCGGCGCCCCTGCCGCGGCGCCTCCGCGCCAGCGTCCCCACGGGCGGCACGATGTTCGTCCTGATGCGCGCCGCGCCCGCCGAAGAGAAGGGCGCCGCCTGGGACTTCGTTCGATGGATGTGTCGCGACGAGCAGACGATCGATTGGTCGACGCGGACGGGCTACTTGCCGGTGACGCGGACCGCCGTCGAGCGTCTCGAGGCACGAGGGTGGTACCGCGCGCACCCGAACGATCGAGTGGCCTACGATCAGCTGGCCGACGTCGACCCGTGGCCGTGGGCACCGGATCTCTTCCGCGTCGAGCGCGACATCGTCGAGCCGCGCCTCGAGGACGCCGTCCTCGGCGGGGGCGACGCGCACGCCCTCATGGACGAAGCGCGCGACGAAGCGCGGAGGCCCGCGTGACGCCGAGGGCTCGCTGGCATCCGTGGGCGATGCTCGCGCCGAGCCTCGTGCTGCTCGTGGTGTTCTTCATCGTGCCCATCGGGGTCGCCGCCTACGAGAGCTTCTTCTCGTGGGACCTGCTGACGCCCCCGCGCTACGTCGGCGGCGCCAACTACCGCGCCCTCTTCGCGCACGGCGAGGTGCTCCACGTCGCGCTTCGCACGCTCGGCTACAGCGCCATCGTCGTCGCCGGAACGCTGTCGCTCGGGCTCGCCCTGGCGCTGCTGGTCGACCGCCCGGGCGCCTTCATGGCCATCGTCCGGGCCAGCGTGTTCAGCGCCTACGTCGTCAGCTGGGTGGCCGTGGCGCTCCTCTGGATGTGGATGCTCGACGGGGAAAGCGGCGTCGTCGGCCGCTGGATCCGCGTGCTGCGCGGCCCCACGGCGCCGGCCTCCTCGGTCCTCGGCGACCCGCGGTGGGCCCTCGTCGCGCTGGCGATCGTCGGCGTGTGGAAGCTCGCGGGCTACGCCATGATCATTTTCTTGGCGGAGCTGCAGAGCATCCCCCGCTCGCTGCTCGAGGCGGCCGCGCTCGACGGGGCGAGCCCGTGGTCGCGCTTCCGCCACGTCACGATGCCGCTGCTGATGCCGACCGCCACGTTCGTGGCGACCACGACGCTCGTGACGAGCTTCCAGGCCTTCGACGTCGTGCGCATCATGACGCAGGGCGGCCCCGCGCGCGCGACGGAGCTCTTCGTCTACGCGATCTACGAGCAGATCTTCCTCGATCTCAGCGTCGGCCGGGCGAGCGCGCTGACGATGCTCTTCTTCGGGATGCTCCTGGCGCTCGCCGCCGTGCAGCTGCGGGTCTGGCGGCGCGCCGCGGGGACCGCGCGATGAGCCTCGGGTCGGGGTCCAGGGCGCGGCGGCTGCTCGAGCTCCTCGCGGCCGCCGTCGCGGCGCTCGCGTGGCTCCTCCCCTACGCCTGGATGGTGCTGACGTCGTTCAAGACTCTGCCGGAGATCGTCCAGCACCCGCTCGCGCTCCCCACCCGGCTCGACCTCGGCGCGTACCGCGAAGTCTTCGCGACCATCCCCGTCGCGCGCACGATGGGCATCACCTTCGTCATGGCCGTCACGATCGCGGCGTCTCAAGTCGCGCTCGCCCTGCCCGCGGGGTACGCGCTCGCCAAGCTCCGCTTCAGAGGGCAACGGGGCGCCTTCGCGCTCGTCATCGCGTGCCTCCTCGTCCCGGCTCCGGCCACGTTCGTCCCGGTCTTCTTGATGTTCGCGAAGGTGCGGCTCATCGACACGATGGCGGCGCTCGTCCTGCCCTTCGCGGCGAGCGCGCTCGGCACGTTCCTGGTGCGCCAGGCGCTGCTCGGCGTGCCCGACGAGATCATCGAAGCGGCGCGCATGGACGGGGCGAGCGAGTGGCGCATCGTCTACGGCATCCTCGGCCCCATGCTCAAGCCGACGCTCGTGTCGCTATTTCTCGTGAGCTTCGTCTTTCACTACAGCGACTACTTCTGGCCGCTGGTGATGACGACGAGCGACGCCGTGCGCACGCTGCCCGTCAGCATGGCCCTCTTGCGCGAGCAGGGCACCGGCGCGCGCTGGCACATCGTGATGGCGGGCAACGTCGTGCTCTCCACGCCGGTGCTACTGCTCTTCGCGGGGGCGCAGCGCCACCTGCTCCGGGCCGTGCGGCCGCAGTAAGAAGCTGGTGTGATTCGCGGGCTTACGCGCCGAGAGCGGCGTCGGGCGCGGAGCACTTCAACGGCGGACCTCGGACGGTGTTGTTAATGGGCACAGATGCCCGCCAAGGTCGTCCCCCTCCAAGCTGTGCGCCCGGACCCCGTGTCCCCGCCGCTCGCGGACCTATCGGACGAAGACTTGATGCGGCTCGTCCGGGCGGGCTCGCGCGAGGCGATGTCGGCGCTGGCGGATCGCTACGTGCGCCCCCTGACGAGCTTCTGTGCAAAGCGCACGGGCGACGCGATGGCCGCCGAGGACATCGTGCAAGAAGTGCTCTTGCGCCTCTGGCGCCGCCGCGGCGACTGGCAGCCGCGCGGCCGGGTGAAGGCGCTCGTGTACACCGCCGCCCACAACCTTTGCCGCAACCGCGCCCGCGACACGCGCCGCCGCGGGCTCTGGATGTCCGCGGCTCCGCCGGACCTCGACGCGGCCGATCGGACCGCGCCGCCCGCCGACGTCGAGGCCCTCCTCTTGCGCGAACGCGTCCGCGACGCACGGCGCGCCCTCGCCGAGCTGCCCGAGCCGATGCGCGAGGCGTTGCTCCTGCGCTTCGACGGCGAGATGTCGTACGAAGAAATCTCCGCGATCGTCGGGGCGCCCGAGTCCACGGTGCGATCGCGCGTGCACCATGCCCTCTTGCGGATGCGAGCTTCGGTGCGGGAGGAGGAGCGATGACGAGTGCGTGCGCGACCACCGCCGAGTTGATCCAGCTGATCGACGGCGAGCTGACGGAGAATCGAGCCACGACGGTGCGCGCGCACCTGGAGGATTGCGGGGTGTGTCGCCGCGAGGAAGGCGCCCTTCGAGCGCTCGTCGAGGACGTGTCCCGTCCGATCGAGCCGCTGCCCGGTGCCGTCGAACGCCTCATGGGGCGTCTCGACGAAGCGCCGCGCGCGCCCCATCGCGCGCGCTGGCGCGGGATGGGGGCCGCGTTCGCCGTGGCGGCGGTGGCCGCGCTCGCCGTCGGTCTCCGGACGCGCACGCGAGCCGACCTTCCGGGGACCCTCATGGCGCGAGGCGCGCCGGCGGCGCCTTCGCTGGAGCACGACGTGGGGGTGACCGTGTACCGAGGCACGACGCACCTCGAAGTGGTGCGGCAGGGCGACGAAGTCGCGGCCGACTCTGCGTACTCGATCGGCTATCGCAACCTCGGGCCCGGCGATTCGGCGTTCGCCGCCGTCTTCGCGCGGGACGCCCGCGGCGACGTCCACTGGGTCGCGCCCATGTGGCTCGACCCCCACGCGGACCCCGCGTCCGAGCCGCTCGCGCACGCCGAACGCGAGACGCGCGCGACGGGGGCGGTCGTGCTCGACCGGCCCGCGCCCGGCGAGATGCACCTGTTCGTCTTCGTCACCGAGCGGCCGGTCCGGGTCTCGGAGGTCGAAGGCGCCGGCGGGGCGCTCGATGCGCAGGGACTTCGGAGGCGCTGGCCGGGGGCCGCCGTCGAAGAGATCACGGTGCACGTCGGCACGGGGACCGGTCGATGAAGCTCGGAATGGCCGCGGCGATGGCCGCGCTGTGCGTGGCGTGCCTCGTCCGTGACGCGCGCGCACAGGCCCCGTCGCAGCCGCCCCAGGTGCTCGCGCTCATCGTCACCAACAACCGCAGCGCGGAGCTCGGACGCCCGGAGCTCCAGTACGCGGACGACGACGGGGCCAAGTACTACGAGGTGCTGCGGATGGTCGCCGGCGCCGACGACATCGAGCTCCTGACCGACTTCGACCGCGACTCGGCCCGCCTCTTCCCGGAGCTGGCGTCGATCCCCCACGAGCCCACGCGCGCCGCGGTGACGGCGGCGACGGAGCGGCTCGCGGCGCGGGCCCACCGGGCCACGTCGCAAGGCCGGCGCGTCGATTTCTACTTCGTCTTCGCAGGGCACGGCGACGTCGACCGCGGGCGCGGATTCCTCGAGCTGCGCGACGGGCGCCTGCAGTCGGGCGACATCGAGGCGATGGTCAAGCGGGTCGCGGCGACGCGCGCCCACGTCATCCTCGACAGCTGCAATTCGTTCTTCGTGGTCAACCCGCGGCGCGCGGGCGGGCGTCGGGTCGCGGTCACCGAGGAGGCGGCGCGCAGTCTGAGCGATCGCCTGCCCAACGTCGGCGTGCTCCTCTCGACGAGCGCCGAGGCCGAGGTGTTCGAGTGGTCCGAGCTGCAGTCGGGTATCTTCAGCCATGCGGTGCGCTCCGGGCTCCTGGGCGGCGCCGACACCGACGGCGACGGCCGAGTCACCTACGACGAGATCCGGAGCTTCGTCGACGTCGCCGGGGCCGACGTGGACAATCCCCTCTATCGGCCCAAGGTCTTCGCCCGCGGTCCCAACGGGCGCGGCGATGAGCCCATCTTCGATCTCTCCGTGGCGCGCGCGGTGATCCTCGAGCTCGGTGCGGGCGAGCAGCGCATCACCGTCCGGGACGCCCAGGAGCTTCCGTGGATCGACGTCCACAAGGAGCGCGGCGTCCCCTTGCGCCTCCGCGTTCCTCGCGATCGCGCGGCCGGCGCTTCGGTCGACGAGCGCGACCCGGCTTCGCCCACCGCGCCCTTGCTCGGCCGGCGCGCGATCGGCGCGACCGACGACGCGACCCCCATCTCTCTCGCGGCGCTCCAGGCGACGCCCCTCGAGGCGCGGGGTCCCAACGATCTGCTCGGGCGGCTCTTCGCGTCCCCGTTCGGGCCGCGTGCGTTCGCCGCGTGGCAGGAGCGGACTTCGCACGAGTCGGAGCCCGTGTACGGCATCTCGGCCGAGGACGCCGAGCGCATGCGCGTCCTGCTCTTCCAGGTCGCCGACCTGCAGCACCAGTGGCGGCGCGCCGGCGGCGCGATGACGCTCGCCATGGGGGCGGGCCTCGTGGCCGGCGGCGTGTGGATGCGCGCCGATCACGGCCTCCCGCTGGCCGACCCCACGACCCTCGGCGATACGCTCCTCGTCGAGGGCGGAGCGCTGGCCGCCTTCGGCGCGTACTCCCTGCTCGTTCCTCGCGACGGCGAGGTCCTCTACGAGGACTACGTGAGGGACATGGCCGACCCGTCCGTCGATGGCGCTCGCCTCGTGGCTCGCACCGAGCAGCGCCTCTTCGACATGGCCGATACGTCGAGGAACGTGCGGCACATCCTGGCGCCCGCCGGCTGGTCGCTCGCCGTCGCGTCGGCCGGCCTGTTCACCGCCGAAGAAATCTCCGATCCGGATCCCAGGCGCCGGCTCGAACTCGGCGTGACGAGCGGCATCGTGGGCTTCGTCGGTCTGCTGATCGGGAGCGTGAGCTCGATCCCCACCCCGATCGAGCGGATGGTCGATCTCTGGAATAGCGACCCGGGGATCCAGCGCTTGCCGCGCGCGCCCGAGCGGCCCACCTTCGGCATCATCCCCGTGCTCGGCGGCGCCGCGCTGAGCGCGGCCGGCAGGTTCTAGCGTCGCCCCGGCGACAATTGGCTGAGTGACGACTGCGGTGCGAGCGGATAACGTTTGCGACGATGACGAGGAGCGTCCTTTGGCGCAACGTCTGGGGGGGTGTCGCTGGTCGGGACGGCGCTGGGCCTGGCGGCGTGCGGCGGGGGCTCCGGTCCGTCGCAAAGCGGCCAGTCTGTCGACGGGGGCCGGAGCTCCGGCGCCGAGGCAAGCGCGGGCGACGGGGGGTCGGACGCCACGATCGCCACGGTCGACGATGGAGGCGATGCCACGGTCAGCCCGCCCGGCGATGGCGCCCTTTCGCCCGAGGCCTCGGGCGCCGGCGACGGAGGTAGCAACGACGGAGACGCGACCGCCGACGCGACCGCCGACGGCAGTTCGGTCACGAGCTCCGACGGGTCGAGCGACGTCGAGGCGAGCGCCAGCGCGGAAGGGGGCGACGACGCCGGTCTGACGATCGACGACTGTCCCGGACCGCTCACGACGTCGCAGGACATGGCGCTCGAGGCTCTCGCGCATGGCGGGGCCGGCGACAAGCGCGATCGTCGATACGGCGACGGGCGCCTCCACGAGCCCCACCGGTCTCGGCGTGCCGTACGCCATGATGCCCATGTTCTCCCCCGACGGGACGCACCTCGTCTTCAACGGCGTGGCCAGCGCGGATGCCGACGCAGGGGCGGCCGGGCACTCGCTCACGTTGGTGGACGTCGACGTCGCGACCATGACGTTCTCGAACGCGAAGACGATCTTCCAGGACCCGTCGCTCTATCCGGGTGGCCCTCGTTCACGCCCGACAGCCGCGAGATCGTCTTCACGCTCGGCAACGGTTCCAACTTCGCGAGCGAGATCCCTCCCGTCCTTCCTCCCTGCTCGAGCGACGGCTCGGCTTGCGCGAGCAGCCTCGGCGCAACGTGCCCGTAGACGTACTCCGATAAACGTGGCTATGGGCCTTCGATGGTCTTGCCGTGGGGTTGGCGCGCCGTGATCACTTTGCGTAAAGCTCGGGTATGAGAATCGCCGGGCCAACGTTGGGCGCGCCCCTGGGCATCGCGGTCGTGGTCGCAGGCTGCGCCGTGATGAGCGGGTGCTTCGGAAACAGCTCTCCGCCGCCGAACGCGAACCCGAACGATGCGGGCGTCGTGAGCGGGGACGCCAGCGTGTCCGATGCGGGTGCTGGCGTCGATGCAGCGGCCGGCGATGGGGCGACGGCGCAGGAGGCGGGGGTCGCGGATGCAAGCGGCTCGACGGGCTTCGACGCGACCGTGTCGGAAGGCGGCGCGACGAGCGGCGGACAGGATGCCGCGCCGAGCCCCGGGGCGTGCGTGCCGACCGGCAGTATGGGCACCGCGCGGTCCTACTTCTACATTGGCGCGCTGAGCAGCGGGAAGGTGCTCGTCGCCGGCGGCGGGGACCAGAGCACGATCGCGTTCGCGACGGCCGAGCTCTACGACCCGGCGACGGGCGCGTTCACCGCGACGGGGCCGATGTCGACGCCTCGCGTGCCCGCCCTTCCCAACTCGATGGTGGCGCTCCAAGACGGACGGATGCTGGTCGCCGGGGGCGACGACGACAGCTGCACCGCCCTGTCGAGCGCCGAGCTCTACGATCCAGGCGCGGGCACGTGGTCGCTGACCGGGAGCATGACCTATCAGCGCGACAACGCGATGGCGGTGGGGCTGGCCAACGGCGAGGTGCTCGTCAGCGGGGGATACGCGGCGAGCGCGGTCGAGTGCCACGCCGTGACGGCCGCGGCGCAGGTGAGCGCAGAGCTTTATGATCCCTCGACCGGCATGTTCGCGGTGACGGGGAGCCCACTATCGCCGCGCGCCGCGGGCGCCATCACGCTCATGTCCAACGGCTCGGCGCTGCTCGTGGACGGCGAAGACTTGGGCAATAGCCCGTTCAACGGGACCGCGGAGGTGTACGACCCGACGAGCGACGGCGGCACCTTCTCCGCCGCGGGCATGCCCCCCGGCCCGGCGGGCTACGCGTTCGCGTACGCGCTTCCGGACGGCCAGGTCCTCGTCAAGACGCTCGACACTGGCGGGGTCGTTTCGCTGTATGACCCGTCGGGCAACACGTTCACCGCGCAGCCGGCCGACCCGGCGGCGGCCGGCATCACCTGCGGCGTCGCGCTCTCCAGCGGCGATGTCTTCGTCGCGGGCGGAGCGCAGGCCGAGGTGTATCAGGCCTCGACGGGAAGCTGGCAGTTGCTCGGCAACATGGTGGTGAGTCGAACGGTGTGCGGGGCCGCCGAGCTGCCAAACGGGGACGTGCTGATCGTCGGCGGTACGGACACGAGCGGCTCGTCGGTGACGAGCGCCGAAGTGTGCAATCCGCACCCCGCCGCCAACGACGGTGGGTGATCGCTACGTCCGGCAGGCCCCTGCCGTGATGGACGACGTGCCTCCCCGTCACGCCCCGCGTGTCTTGCGCCGAATCACGGCGGCTCCCGCGACGAGGAGCACGACGATCCTCGAGAAGGGGCTCCTGCGTCCGCGTGACCCCCATCGGCCCATCGCACAGTCGTCCGGGGTTGCGTCCGAGCCGGCGCACGCGCCCGCGGCGTCGCTCCCGTCGTCGGATGAATCATCGCCGCCGCAGCCCTCGGCCCCGCTTCCGATTCCGTCGGCGATCGATGAACCGATGTCGGGCCCCGTGGACCCCGTGTTCTGGGTCGTCGACGGGACCGGTACAGACAGCGGCTGCGGCGGCGCCGACCCCGAGACCGAGGCTGCCCCCCACGTGGGTGACGTGGTCGAGGCCTGCGTCGCCGCATCGCTGTCCACCTCTGTTGTGGCGCCGTCGGCCTTCGTGGCGCTGCCGTCACTCTCCGCCGCCTCGAGCAACGCACTCCCGTCAGAGGCATCGGCCCGCGCGGCGATACCCGCGTCGGCGTCTACCGTCGCCGTGACGGTGTCTCCGTCCGGCGCCTCGCCATCCATTTCGAGGACGTCTGCCCGCGCGCCCGCGTCGTCGTCGACCGCGTCACCGTCCTGCAGCAAGGCGTCGGAAGCCCTGGCCTCGCCCGGCGCGAAGAGGGCCACGCCCAAGGCAAGAGCGATTGGCCGGAACATCCGCGAGTGTACGGAGTGCACGGCGCGTTCCCGCGGGGGATACGGGGCCGGTATCAACGAAAACGCGCGGATGGGCGAGGGGCAGTATCCGGGGGTTCACGGTGCTGTTCTTTCACCCGGTGATCCGTTTCGCACCTTCACCCACGCGCGGGAGGTCGGGTCGATTGGGGCGACGGCGGTCGATTGCGACGACGGGGACGCCGCGCCGGTCCGTCGGCTATCATCAACGGTTGGGTCATGGGAGGCGTTCGGATGAAGTCGCGAATCCTTGCTTGCATCGTCGTGGCCCTGCCGGTCGTGGCGGCAGCGTGCGCGACGCAGCCGGATTTCTTGTTCTCAGACGATCTGGCCGATGCCTCGCCGGACGCCGCGGGCAGGGAGAAGCCCCCGAGCGACGCGACCGTCGCCGTATCGGCGGACGCTGCGGAATCGGACGCGCCGGCCGACGACGGGCCGACGCAGGAGTCGATGGATGAAGGGGGGCCGGACGCCGAAGTGGCGATCGACTCGGCGGCGGCGGTCGACGCGGCGGACGGCGGCGAGACGGACGCCGCGGACGGCGGCGACGCGGGCCCCGACGCGAACGACGGGGCCGTCGAAGTAGGCTGCGGCCCGATCGACACCATCACGCAGTGCGGCGCGTGCGAGAACGCATGCTACTCGCTCCACGGCACCCCGCTGGAATGCGCAACGTCCGCTGCGGATGCGAGCACGTGCGTGTACTCGTGCTCCACGGGGTTCGCCGATTGCGACGCCGCCCCGCCGAACACCAACGGCTGCCAAACGCAAACCACGACCCTCACCAACTGCACGGGCTGCGGCATCGCGTGCAACACGGCCAACAGCATCGACGCGGGCTGCGGCGCAACCGGATGCAGCTACACGTGCGCCGCCGGATACGGCAATTGCGACCCGACGCCCCCGAACGCCGGCGGATGCACGGCCCTCACGACCGCGGCCGCCTGCGGGAGCTGCAACAACGCCTGCGCGGGGGGCACGAGCTGCACGCTCCACACCAACACGCTCGGCAACTATCACGACTGCTACGCGGCCAACGTGCACAACTACACGACGGCGCACGACGCGTGCGCCGCGTACACGGGCGACCCCAGCCCCGATAACTGCCAGACCTACGGGTGCAGCGGTGACCCGAACACCTGGGCCGTCGTGTGCAGCAACGAGATCGGCGGCAACCCGAACGCGTGCGTGTGCTGGGAGTACGTCGGCGGCGAGATCGGACGCTACGACACCAGCTGCGAGTGCCCCGCGTCGTTCGACCCCACCTGGCAGTAGGCCGCTGTTCGGATGGGGGGAACGTTGCATCGTCTGCCGGTCTGGGCGCTCGCTTGTCTCGTCGGCGTCGATGCGCTCTCGTGCGCGGGCGCCCCGCCGCCTCCGCCGCAGCCCGCCGAGGCGCCGGTGCCGATGGCCTTCGGCGACGTGGACGGGGGCGCTCCCCTCGAGACGGACGCGAGCGACGCGAAGGCGCCCCCGCAGGGCGCCGCGACGGCGACCCCCACCGGTGCGCCGATCACGATCTTGGCGAGGAACCTCCACGCCTCGGCGGCGGTGGCGGTCGACCAGAGCGCCGTGTACTGGGTCGACGAGATCGGCGGCGAGGTGGTGCGCGCACCCAAGCGCGGCGGCCTCACGATGACACTCTACGGGATCGCGGGCGGCGGGGAGTTCGTCCCGGGCTCGAGCATCGCGGTCGACGGGGGCGACGTTTACTGGATTGCCGACATCGAGAGAAACAAGGTCCATCAGAGCACGCTGATGCGGCTGGAGAAGAACGGCGGCAAGCCGACGGTCATCGCGTCGAGCGCGACGCGGCTCCAGGGCCTCGCGCTCGACGCGGACGGCGTGTACTGGGTCACGGGCAGCGCCGTGATGCGCGCCGCAAAGGCCGGGGGCGCCCTGGTCCAGGTCCTCGGCAACCAGACCGGGGCCAACGCCGTCGCCGTCGACGACAAGGACGTGTTCGTGACGATCGGGGGCACGGAGGCCAAGCAGTTCGCCGATGGCGCCGTCGTCGCCGCGCCCAAGAAGGGAGGCGCGCCGCGGGTGCTCGCCGGCGGCTCGCCGCACGCCGCGAACGTGCAGATCGACGAGAAGAACGTGTACTGGCAGGCGGCGAACGGCCTGATGGCGATCGCGAAGACGGGCGGCTCTCCCTCCGTGCTGGCCACCCCCGACGGGCAGGTCGACGACCTCGCGGTCGACGGTGGCCACGTGTACTTCGCGACGCACAAGACGACCTCCGACGGCACCATCGCGCGCGTGCCCAAAGAGGGTGGCGCGATCGAGGTCCTCGCGAACGCTCAGGGGCAACCGGCCGGCATCGCCGTGGACTCCACGTCCGTCTACTGGTCGTGCCTCGGCACCGAGGCGAAGAAGTACGGCGATGGCACGGTCAGCAAGGTGGACAAGCCGTAGGATGTGCGGCCACCTGGCCTTTGCCTTCTATTGCAAGGGGGGCATCGCACCGCCTCTCGCGCCCCTACAAGTCGGGCCCTTGTTGGAGCGTCGCCGTGTAGCTGCCGAAGCACGCGGAGCCGTTGTCCGGGTTGCCGGAGTAGTCGAAGGTTCCGGTGATGGTGTCGGTGCTCCCCGGCATGCGCTCCGCGGTCACCATGCCGATGAGCCCTCCGGTCGGGACCACCGTCATGTTGCTTCCCGCGAGACCCCACGACGCATTGACAAAGCTCGCGCGAAAGTCCGCGCTGCAATCCAACGTGCCCTGGGCCGAGCCTGCGCCGGCGATCAGCTGCAGATTCCACTCGAAGTACCACGTTGCGCTTTGCTGGGCCGTCGACGGATCGATGGTGAGGTTCAGGGTGAGGGTCCCGAGGGGGTCCGAGGCGTCGGGGCCAACGACCGTCCCTCCGTCGGCGACGCCGTTGTACCAGTGTGACCCGGGTCCGCAGATGAGGGTCCCGACATACTGCCCGGATTCCGGTGGCGTTCCTGCGCCGCCGGAGTCGCAGTCTACGTCGGTGCCCGGGACCGGCGCGCCCGCGTCGGAACACCCCACCGTCACGGTCACCTGCGTCGTGCCCACCAAAGGGGAAGACGAAATGTCCCCCACGTGGCCGGAGCTGTCCGTCGCCCTCACTCCGTACGTGGTGGTTGCACTCGGGCAGGCGAGCGCCGCGCCGCCATCTACGCTCAGGCCGCCGTCCCAATCGTAGGAGTACGGAGCCTGTCCTCCGCTGGCCTCTGCGCGGAGGGCGACGCACGCTCCAGAGCAAACGACCGCCTCGGCCGGGGATACCGAGACGGCGAGCGACGAGACGCTCGCATCATTTCCAGGTCCCGCGACGAACGCCGGGCCTCCGTCGTCCTTGCCCAGCGACAACGCCTGCTGGTCCGAGTTGCCGCACCCGATGGTCGTGGCCATGGCGAGGCCGAGAGCTGCGGGGCCGCTGAACGGAGCAAGCGTGCGCGATCGCATGCGTATCTATGTCCGAGGGGTCGAGTTTCCGTTCAATTCGAGCGAGCGTCGTCGCCGATACACGACGCGCGCAGGCCCGCCAGCTGCGGTGACCGGGGGGCGACGGCCTCCAGATGGCGGACGACGTCCCTTGCCGCCGCGACCCGGCCAAGTGCGCACAACGTCAGCGCGCGCGTGGCCAGCGACTCCTCCGCCATGGTGCCGTTCGGGTACGTCCGCGCGTATCGATCGAGCAGCCTGAGCGCCCCTGCGGCGTCCCTGCCATCGAGCGCGCGACGAGCCGCGCGAAGCAGAGCCACTTCCTCGCCCAGATCGTCATCGACGGGTCTCGGCGCCGCCACACTCGCCACGGGAACGACCACTGGCTTCGCTACGGCCTCGTTCTCGAGCGACCGAGGCTCAGGTGCAGCCGCCGTCGCCGTGACCGCGTCTCTTCCCTCCGGGTTCGGCGCAACCGAGACCGACGGCATCGTGACGACCGCTGGGCCCTTCTCGACCGCGCCGCGCCCGTGCAACGGAGACGCGGGCGCGGTCGTCCAACCCGTCGCGACGCGCTCGGGTCGGGCCGAAGGCAGGTCACCGACCGCGATCGGCGGAGTGCCCTGCGGCAGCGGCGGTGCCTGAGCCGGCGACTCGCCCGGGAAGCTGGACGTCGTCAGTGCCTGAGCCGGCGACTCGCCCGGGAAGCTGGACGTCGTCGGCACGGCCGAGGCCACCTGGATGACCGGAGACACACCATGAGCCGATCCGACCAGCATGCGCGCACCCACCGCGGACGCAACGAGTACGACTACGACCGCCGCGAGCTTGCTGGCGGCCCCGAACCCTGCGACCTTCGCGGCCGCGCCCCCAACGGGCGTCTTGGGTGGAGGCGACGGGCCGAGCTTCGCGCCGACCGCCGCTCGGAGGGCGGCGATCCGCGCGTCGTCGGGCGAGAAGGATTCTCGGGCCCGCTTCAGGAGCTCTTCGGCCTCCGGGGACAGGTCGCTCATCTCCGGTTCCTCTCGCGGGCGGCCAGAGCGTCGCTCAGCTCTGCGCGCGCGCGTCGCAGCCGGGTGTAGACGGTGTTGAGCGGCGTCGCCGTCACGACGGCGATTTCCGGCACCGTCATTCCCTCGATGCCCGATAGCACGAGCACCGCGCGCTTCTCGTCGTCCATCCTATCGAGTAGCTCCTCGAGAGCGCGCAGCGACTCGTTTCCTTCCGCGCAGTCCGCGGGGGTCGGAGCGCCGTCGCGCAGGTCTTCTACGAGGGGGCCGTGACTGGCCGCGCGTGTGTTCTTGCGCCGGTAGTCGCACGCGACAAGGTACGCGATCTCGAACAGCCAGGTCTTGACCGCAAAGCGACCGTCGAACTCGGGCAGCCGTCGATGGACGACCACGAACACGTCTTGCGCGGCGTCGTCGACGAGAGCATCGGTCACGCCCATGCCGCGGAGAATGCGCCAAACGAAGGCGACATTCGCGGTGTAGACCTCGTCGAACTCGTAGCGTGACGCGGTGCTCACTCGGGATATCTCACGAGCCGTACGAGCGAGCACTCCCACCCATCCTGGGACCTCGGCGCCGATCACGATGCCTCTATGGCCAATGCCGGGTGTTTCTGTTCATGGAAAGATCCATGCCAGGCCGAGCGAGGCCCGTGCGACGACCTCGGAGGCCTGAAAAACGAATACGCGGCTCGCCCCGCTCTCGATGACGTACATCGGGCGACGGCTGGGTGTCCCGATGTCCAACGAAAGCCACGGCACCAGGCCCGAGGCGCTCACCTGGCGCGCCGTGACGCCGGCGAAGGTGGCGACCCACAGCCCGCTCGTCTGGTCCGGCTCGGCGATCCCGGTGGTTCCTTGTCCGGTCGTTACCCCTGCTTCGCCCTCGAGGCAGGCTCCCAGACGCAGCTCTCGCGACGCGGACTGCACCCCATCCCAGCACGCACGGAGACTTGCGCTGTAGAGGCCTATCTCGCCCCCACGCAGCGGTGCGGGCGGGGCGAGGGCCAGGCGCGGTAGCCACGCGGTCGCCTCGCCTTCCAAGTGCCAGCGCCCAAACTGAACGCCGAGCACGACTCCCAGGCCCCCCGTCGGCCCCGGGAGCGATCCGACGTCGGCCGCCGCGCGCAGGCCAGCCAGTATCCGAGGTCGGGGTTGCGCCGGACGCGGCGCCGACGAGGGCCCAGCGCCCTGCGAAGCCTCCTTCATCGATTGAATTCGCTTGGCGATGGCCGTCGGATCGACCGTCATCGCGACGACGAGGACCGCCGCGTCTGCAACGAGGTTGCACGTGGGCCCCTCGAACCGGCGATCGCCCGAACCGTAGGGGCCTCGCGTCAGGATGCGTGCCCCCCAGCGTCCGTCGTCCAAGGCCGAGATGTCGACCTGCACGACACTCGCCGGTTCGCCCGTCGTGACATGCGGGCCGAGAATCTCCCGAATCGCGGCCTCCGCACTGGCTCGATCGGGACAGCCGGCGCCCGCGTTCCACTCGAGCTCCAGGCCAAGGCTTGCAGGCGCTTCCGCGCTGCCGCGCGTCGACCAGACCAGCGAAGACACGATCGTCGCGAGAACGAGAGCGCGCACAGGAGCCGCGATAGTGCGCCCGACGCCGCCCCGTCGCCAAGCCGAGACTCGAGACTGTCGACGCCCCGACGCAGCCATCTGCGTCAAGAGGGGGCGTTTTTTCTTCGGCGAGCGCGGGCGCCCGGGGGCCGCTCGACGGCCGGCACCAAACGAGAGACCATGACACCGTGAAGCGAGTGCTGTGGGTGGGCGGCCTGTGCGGTCTTCTGTCGTTCGGTTGCTCCAGTGGACCGAGCCCGAACGCGATGGGAGCGGACAGCGGCAGTAGCGGCGGCGGTGGGTCGAGTGGCGGCAGCAGTGGCGGCGGGTCGAGCGGCGGGTCGAGCAGCGGGGGCGGTTCCAGCAGCGGCGCGACGGTAACGGACGCCGCGAGCCTCATCGGCACCTGGAGCCTCGCGCTGACGCAGATGGTGCAGGCGGGCGACGCCTTGACGACGATCACGATCGGCCAGGACTCGCTCGCGGTCACCTCGCCCGACTTCAGCCTGACCCTGACCCGCACGGGGAGCACGCTGACGCTCACCGATTACGAGCTGCCGCCCCCCAGTACGGACATGAGTGTCTCGCTCATCGCGACCCAGACGTCGGCGGCGTTCGACGCTGGCATCCTGCCCTTCGACCTGGGCGGCTCCTGGACGATGCAAATCGTGCCCGGGGGCGGGAGCACCGTCATGACCTGCACCCTCACGGTGAGCGCCTCCGAGATCGACGGAGCCTGCCAGCGCGTCACCGAAGACGGCTTCGACTTCACCTTTACGACGACGAAGATGGCTGCGGCCGCGTCGAGCCTCGGCGACTTCGGCGGCACGTGGCTCAACACGTGGGTATGGCCGGGCGACGCCGGCGGCAGCTTCCCGTGCATGCTCACCTTCTCGGGCAACACCATCACCACCTGTCCGGGCACGGTGATGAACGGCTCCATCACCGGCTCGCCGATCACGGGCATCTCGTTCACCTACGACGGCGCCAACCAGGTGAGCGGCGCCGCGCAGGGCTGGTCGGAGTACTCCGCCACGCGGCAATGACGGTGCGCTCCCGGGCGGCGGCGTCCGGCCGTCCGCTGGCGCTCGCGGCTCTCCTCGCGTTCGCCGCCTGTTCGAATCGGTCGAGGGCGACCGAGCGCCGCGGGCCGGTCCTCTCGATCGTCGCGCGAGAGGGCGTGGTGGCGGCGCGACGCCCCGTCGGGCCGGCGCTCGTCTCGCTGGCCCTCGCCGGCCTGCCCCCCGGCGAGCTTGCGCTCCTGCGAGAGCACCTCCGGGAGTCCACCGACACGGCGCTGCGCCGCGCCGCCCCGGACGTGTTCGACCTCGGCGACGCGCCCGACGCCGCTTCACCCGATCCGCTGCGCCTCGCCTTGCCGGACGTCCCCGCCCTAACCGCCGCCGCCAACGTCCTGGGCTCTCCGTGGGAGGCGCCGGGGATCTCGGTGCGCCTCGGGCCGACATGCGCGGCCGAGGCGACGCGCTGCATCCCGCTCCTCGAGCCCCCCGGGATGCAAGACGATGCGCTGACTCGCCGCGGCCGAGCGCTCGCATGGGCTCTCGGCAACGCCATTTGGCTCCAGGTCTCCGCGACCTCGCGCCCCGCCCTGATACGCGCGCTGCAAGAGTCGCGGACGCGCCCGCAGAGCACCATCGCGATGGTCTTCGGCGCCGCCAGGGGCTCGCTGGACGAGGCGGAGCTCGATGGGCTTCGCCGTCAGGCCCGGGAGTCGCTCGAGCAGGTCGCGGCCGGCTCGTCGCGGCGTCCGTGGCTCGAGGCGCTCGCCGCTGCACCGGCATCCTGGGAGCTTCCGGTGCCGCTCGAGTCCGACCAGGTGCTCGTCATTCCGCGCCTGGCCGCCCTGGCGCGACTTCAGGACTTCGCCGCCGAGGTCCACGCCGCCATGACCGCCGGGGGGTCACCGCGCGTTCCCGCGCCGTGAAGGGGTCGGGCGGTTCTCCCGCGCGGACAGTCGCGAGCATCGGGGCGAAAGGTGCGCCCGTGAAGGACAGAAGGCATCCGGCGGGTCTGAGAGGGGCATCTCTTTGGCCGACACTGCAACCGGTCGGGGCTACACGCGCGTCGTCCTGGCTTGCACGTGCATCTCTCAAGCTGACACGGGCGCGTGCATCGTTGAGAGATGCATCTCTTTGGCTCGCACGCGCGCGTACGAGACTGACACGGACGCGTGCATCGCAGAGAGATGCATCTGTCTGGCTCGCACGCGCATCTTCCGATCTCGCGCGATCGCGGTCGTCATCGACCGGCGCATCTCTCACGCGTAGACGGGCTCGAGAACGTCACGGAAGCGCATGTTACCGACGCGCTTGCGCCTCTTTCTGGTCCGCACGCGCGTCTGTCTAGCTTGCACGCGCATCTCTCAAGCTCGCAGTCACGCCCGCGGCGGATTCGATTGCGTCCTCGCCCGCCTCGTCGACGAGGCGTTGCCAGAGAGTCTCGGGGGTGGGCATAGGACTATATTGGTAATAGCCGACTTCAGAACGCCACGGAGGCGACGCCAGCGGCTCCGTGCGCGAGGGGCACGAGCGCCAGGCTGGGGAGCAGCACGATTCGAGGACCAACGGGACGCGAGATCGACGGCGCGGCGCTCTGGTAGATGGCCCACCACCCGGCGAGGCTCGAAGTCCCGCCGAAGGACCCCAGGCCGCCGAGGAAGCTCGAGAGACCGACACCAAGGAGCACTGCGCCCCACGCCGTCTGTTCCGTCCGGTCTCCTAGGACCCCGGGATTGCCCAGCACGAAGTACGTCCCCGCTGCCAGCTCGGCGCCGCCGAGCGCGACATCGAGCACTGCCAGCAGCGTCGCGTCGTGCCTCGACGCCGCGCACTCGTTTCGCCATTCGCTTTCCGTTCGGGCTCTCGCCTCGGACGGCGATTGGCCGGCAGCTCGCCGTGCCACGTAGTGACTGTGCAGGAGCTCCATCGGGCCCGGCTGCGACAGGTTCCACCAAACGCCGAAGAGATCGTAGACGCTTTGGGGGACCAGCGCGGCCCCCACCGCCACCGCTCCCGGATCGCTGCGCGTCATGAGGACGACGCTCAAAGGGACGGTGAGCGCGGCTGCCGTCGCATCGAAGCCGGCAGAGCGCATCCGGCCTCGCTGATGGTCCGCCGCGATCACTTCGAGGAAGTGGGCGAACCGTTCGTCCTCCGCGGAAGTGGCGTCGCCCGAGGGCTCCGTGGAGGCATCTCCCGACGGCTCCGCGCGGATGTCGCGTACGACGAGTTGGAGCGCGGTCCAGACTGCCGCCGCGATGCACATGCGCCGGACGACCACCATGGGGCCCGCACGAGGCTAGGGCGACGACGACGACGCTGTCACTCGCAAACACGCGGGATCGAGTCGCGACCCCCGCGCCTAGACGGCGCGCCGTCAATCGAGGAGGCCGAGCCCCACGGCACGGGCGGCCGTCGCGAGCGCGGCGTCGTGGGTCGCGAAGGCGAGCTCCGATCGGCGCCCACGCGCGAGCAGCGCGCTCGCCAGATGAATCGCGTCGAGCGATCCGAGCGTCGTGGGGAACGGCTCCGCGGCACGTTCGAGCACGGCCTCGTCCACCTTCACGAGGTCGAAGGCTTCGAGGCGCTGGAGCAGGGCGGCGCGCCGCTCGGCCACGGCTTCGTCCGCGAGGTTGAACCGGATGCGTGCCCTGTCGATCGTTCGCAGGCACTCGAGTCGAATGAGCTCACTCGAGATCGGCCGCGTGACGCGCTTCCATCCCTTGAGCACGCCCCGCTCGCCCAGCACGAGACGAAGCAGCACCGACGAGTCGATATACGCTCTCACCGATCGCGTCGTTCTTCGAGCAGTAGCCCGAGCGAACCGGCGGGCCAGCCCGCGCTCGGAAGCGGCTTCGCGTCGGCGGCCGTCAGGCGGCGCCGGGCAGGCACGACGTGGATGCGGGGCGCATCCTTGGGGATGGGCGCGATGCGCGCGATGGGTCGATCGCGGTCCATCACCTCGATCTCACGGCCCCCCTCCACGGCCCTGAGGTGCTCGGAGAGGTGGTCTTTGAGCTCGGCGATCTTCACGCGCGTCATGGCCACATGTAGCCATGTCGCGGCGAGGCGGTCAACCGTCCGCCTCGGCTCTGCCCGGTTCGCCATCGAGAGGGTGGCTCGCGCGCCGAAGGAGCGGTAGCGTGCCTGCCCGAGGCGAAGAGCCATGAGCGGACAAGCGGAGCTCTCGGGGCCCGATCTCGAGAAGGACGGCATCCCTGCCACCGACCTCGTCGAAGGCAAGGCCGTTCTCGGCCATGCGCTCGGCGAGGCGGCGCTGCTCGTGCGGCGCGGCGCCGACGTTCGCGCGATCGGCGCCTCGTGCACTCACTACGGAGGCTCGCTCGCCGAGGGCATCGTCGTCGGCGACGAGGTCCGCTGCCCGCTGCACCACGCGTGCTTCGATCTCCGAACGGGCGCTGCGATCGCTGCACCCGCGCTCAACCCGGTGGCCTGCTACCAGGTGAGCCAGCGCGACGGCCGCGTCTTCATCACCGGCAAGCGCGAGCCTATGGTCTCGCTGGTCTCGCTTCGCAAGCCAGCGACAGCGCCTGCGAGCGTCGTCGTCGTCGGTGCCGGCGCCGCGGGCGGGTGCGCCGTCGAGACGCTGCGAGCCGAGGGCTACGAGGGGCCCGTGACGCTCGTTGGCCGCGACGAGTCGGTCCCGTACGACCGCCCCAACTTGTCGAAGGACTACCTCGCCGGCCAGGCGCCCGAAGAGTGGATTCCGCTGCGCGACCGCGATTTTTACGCGGGCAAGCGGATCGATCTTCGCCTCGGGCAAGAAGTCGTCTCGATCGACACCGCCGCCCGCACGCTGGCGCTCAAGGGGGGCGGCACGCTGTCCTACGGCGCGCTCGTCCTCGCGACGGGCGCCTCGCCATCCAAGCCACCGATCCCGGGCGTCGACGACCCACGCGTTCACCTGCTGCGGACGCTGGCCGACAGCCGCGCCATCATCGCCGGCGTCACGGGCGGCGCGCGCAAGGTCGTCGTCGTCGGCGCGAGCTTCATCGGGCTCGAGGTCGCCGCGGCGCTGCGCACACGCGGCCTAGAGGTCGACGTCGTCGCGCCCGAGGAGCGCCCGCTCGAGCGCGTGCTCGGCGCCGCCGTCGGCGATTTCATCCGGGCCCTTCACGAGTCGCACGGCGTCCGCTTTCACCTGGGCGACAAGCCCGCGCGAATCGACGACGGCGAGGTCGTGCTCGCGTCGGGCGGCCGCCTGCCGTTCGACCGCGTCGTGCTCGGCGTCGGGGTGCGGCCCGAGGTGAAGCTCGCCGAGCAAGCGGGCCTCTCGATCGACGACGGCATCGTCGTCGACGAGCTCCTCGAGACGAGCGCTCCCGGCGTCTTCGCGTGCGGCGACGTCGCTACCTACCCCGATCGCGCCGCGGGCAAGCGCCTGCGCGTCGAGCACTGGGTCCACGCCCAGCGGCAAGGGCAGGTCGCCGCCCAGAACGTCCTCGGCGCGCGCCGGGCCTACGCGTACCCGCCGTTCTTCTGGAGTCAGCATTACGACGTGCGCATCGCCTACGTCGGACGCGGCGACAAGGAAAGCGCGATCCAGCTGATCGGCGACCCCGCGGCCAGGGACTGCGCGGTGATCTTCCGCGAGGGCTCGGTGGTTCGCGCCGTCGCCACGATTGGCCGCGACGTGCTGAGCCTCGAGGTGGAAGACGCGCTCGAACGGGGTGACGCGAAGCGGATCGAGCGGCTGATCGCGGGGTAACGCGGGGTAGGCCGTCACGCCAACGGTCTTGCCGGCGCGTGGCAGCAGAACTACCCATGGGATCACCCATGCCCAACCCCACCGCGCTCCTCGAGACCTCCCTCGGCAACTTCAAGGTGGAGCTCTTCGTCGACAAGATGCCCACGACGGCGCAAAACTTCATCAAGCTCGCGAGGAGCGGGTTTTACGACGGCCTCCACTTTCACCGCGTCATCAACGGCTTCATGCTCCAGTTTGGCTGTCCCCACAGCCGCGACCCGAAGAGCCCGCGCGCGGGCACAGGCGACGGCCCGGACGGCACGATCAAGGACGAGCACCCGGCCAACGCGAAGCTATCGAACGAGCCCGGGACGCTGTCGATGGCGAACACCGGCGCCCCCAACAGCGGGAGCTGCCAGTTCTTCGTCAACACGGTCCACAACGCGTACCTCGACTGGTTTAGCGCCGGTGCCTCGAAGCACCCGGTGTTCGGCAAGGTGGTCGAAGGCATGGACGTCGTGCACGCGATCGAGAAGACGAAGACCGACCGCGCCGACCGGCCCGTCGTCCCGGTCAAGATGAACAAGGTGACGGTCGAAGGGGCCTGAGGTCCGCGGAGCCGAGGCCTGCGCGCCGACGAGCCGCTAGAGCGGATTGGGTCTTAGCCGCGCTCGATGGGAAGCCTCTCGGCCTCCCACGCCAATAGACCACCCTCGAGGAACGCCACCGGCAGCCCCTGCTCCGCGAGCCGCGCCGCCAGCTCTTTCGTCTTGTCGCCCCCGCGGCAGTAGACCACCGGCTGCTGCGGCAGCATGTGCACTTCGGCCAGGCGCGACTCGATCTCTTCGAGCGGCATGTGCACGGCCTTGGGCAGGTGCGCCCGCTTGAAGGCCGCCGCGTCGCGCGTATCGATCGGAACGACGGCGCCCCCGGCCAGGAGCTGCGCCACCTCGACCGGCTTGAGCGCGCCGGCGGGGCGGGGGAAGAAGGGCTCGATCATCTCCTTCATCTTGTTCTTGCGGATCGCGCCGACGACCGCGTCCTGGATGCGGCCCTCGGCCACCACCATGAACGTGGGCACGCTTTGCACGCGGAGCTGCTGCGCGATGACCGGCGCCTTGTCGATGTCGATCTTGATCACCTTGGCCTTGCCGGCCACCTCGCGGGCGAGCGCCTCGACCTCGGGCGCGATGGCCTTGCAGGGCTGGCACCAGTCGGCTGTGAACTCGAGGAGCACGGGCAGCTCGCTGCGCAGCACCTCGCGCTCGAAGTCCCGCTCCGTCACGTAGGGCACGCTGCCGCCCTGGGGCGCCGGTGCTCCACCGCCCTGGCCTGCCCCGCCGCGGCCTCTGCCGCCGAAGCCGCCGAGAATCGTCATGAAGCCATCTATACGCACGTTTCCAGCCTCGTCGAGGCCAAGCGCATCGCTCACTTGGTCCCCGCGGCGGATCGGCGGTACAAGGGGGAAACGGCGGAGGGTCGACGCGGGATCATGACCACCGAGAAGGAAGACACGGATCCGTCGACCCCGTCGTCGCTCCGGCCCAAGAGCCCCCGCAGCGGCTACGGGCTCCGCGAAATCGGTGCCCGCGACCTCAGCCCGGAGGACCCGAACCGTCCGACGACCGACCCCGGGCTTGGCCCTATGCCGGCATCCGCGCCGACCCCGCGGCCCCCGCCCGCATCCGGTCGATCGCGCGGGGTGGTCGTACCACCGCCCAGCGGACTCGGTCCCAACGCCGTCACCCCCGCAACGGGAACACGCGTCGCGCCGCTGGCACCCGCGTCCGCCGCGCTCTCCTCGGTGCTCGCGCGCACCAAGGACACGAAAGACTCGGTCGAGCTGCTCCTCGACGGCATGGGGGGCCCCCGGCCCGAGCGCCGCAAGACGACACCCCAGAGCGACGGCGAAGCGTCGGCTTCGTACCACGCCCAGCACGGCCTCCACCGGGCGCACGCGCTCGGCGCGCCGGGCCCCAAGGTCGTCGTGGAGCGCACGCCCGAGGCGTCCGCGTCGGAGCCCGATACGGTGCCCACCCCGCCCCCACCTCTCGCGGCCCACGCCTCGGACACGACATTCGTACCGGCCCGCCACTTCGGCCGGCGGATAGCGATGGCCGTCCTGGCCGCGCTGCTCATCGTGCTGGCGGCGTTCGTCGGGATGGATCTGCTGTCGCCGGGGACCCGCGCGACGGCGCACGCGCCCAGCCCGCAACGGCAGCCCGAGCTCGCGGCCGCGAGCGTGAGCGCCCCACCCGCGCCCCCGCCCGTGGCGCCCAGAGCGAGCGAACCGACGCTCGTCGCAGCGACCAACCCGACGGCGGCGACGGCGGCACCGGCGAACGCGCTCCCCGAGGCCGAGGTGGCCAAACCGGCAGTCAGCGTGCAAGCCGAAGGCCCCAAGCGGCGGCGACGAAACGCCGCCAGCGACAACGACGACGTCGGGGAGTTCAAGACGTCGTTCTGAAGCAGGCTGAGCGCGACATCGTTCCGAGCAAAGCTCGTCTTGAGAACGTAAGCGCGAGCCGCAACTTTGGCGGAGAGATGCCGAAGGGGGGGTATGACGCAGCCTGTGTCGTCGTCGCAGTGGGGAGGCGCGTGCATGGACGGGTTGGAGGACGGGCCGGTGGAGCCCACGACTCCGTCCGCGGGAGGGGCGCCGCCGCCACCGCCGCCACCATCGTCATCGTCGAGTGCAGTGAGTGTCGCGGCCGCGAGGGCCGCGGCGGCGCGGGGTGCGCCGGATGTCGAGATCGGGAAGAAGCTGGATGTCTTCTTTTCGCAGATGACGAGCCTCTCGATCACGATTCAGCAGCAGTCGGTGAGCGTGGCGGTGCCATTCCACATGAGCCCTCCCCAATCCGCCGGCATTCGATCGACGGACCGGACACCCCGCAACGCGCCCCGCGAGGCGCAGAAAGATGCAAGGGACGCGATTGTGGCGCTCGTCCGGCCCACGATCTTGCCAGATGCCACGTTGACGAACGTCGTCGTAGGGCGTGGCTCACCCTCGGAGATCATCATGGTAACCGAAGCCATACTGAAGGCCGGAAACGTATCTCTTGCGCCCACCGACGCTGCTGGCGTGCGCAGCATGATGTTTGGCCTGGGCATCGGGATCGATTGCGCGGGCTACGTGAGGCAGGCCGCCATTCTGGCTGGTTTGCTGTCGCCGTCCTCGCGAGGCACGCCGACGATCGGCGACGACGACCTGTCGAACCTGCCGAGCCGCGGATTCCATCTCGTGGTGGATTATCGAACTGCGCGCGTCGGCGACATCTTCGTGCTCGGCCCGCGCGTCGGCCAAACCAGCGACGCCATCGGGCATCGCGCCATCGTCTCTTCGCAGCACGTCGCTGTGCCGGGCGAGGTGCCTTCGCAGCTGGCGGCGCAGCTCGGAGCAACCACTGGACCCATTCACGTCTTCCAGGTCGATTCGTCCTGGGGTGCCGGAGGAGTGGCGGCCAACGGCG
>Ga0302325_10005349_pt1 | contig 29236 bp, 26 predicted proteins | sample Palsa_T0_2_FD_201948 | JGI IMG/M metagenome (GOLD analysis project Ga0302325, IMG submission 201948) | Peat permafrost microbial communities from Stordalen Mire near Abisko, Sweden - Palsa_T0_2 | ecosystem: Environmental > Terrestrial > Soil > Palsa > Peat permafrost | place: Sweden: Abisko...
GAGCCGCCCGATGAGGGAACGCACCCGCTCGTGCGCTACGACCACGTCCGGCTGCCGGCCGACAGCCTGCTCGGGGAGGCGGGGTCCGGGTTCCTGGTGGCGCAGACCCGGCTCGGCGGCGGCAGGGTCCACCACGCGATGCGCACCGTCGGCCTCTGCAACCGGGCCTTCGACATGATGTGCGAGCGGGCGATCAGCCGGAGCACCAAGGGCTCGCTGCTGGCGGAGAAGGGCGCGGTCCAGACGATGATCGCCGATTCGTGGGCGCAGATCACCCAGTTCCGGCTGATGGTGCTGTACACCGCCTGGCTGATCGACCAGCGCACGACCGCCGGCACCCGCAAGGAGATCGCCGCGATCAAGATCACCGCGCCGACGGTGCTGCACGACGTGGTGATGCGGGCGATCCAGATCCACGGCGCGCTCGGCATCTCGAACGAGCTGCCACTGTGGGAATGGCTGCAGCAGGTGTTCGTCGTCGGATTCTCCGATGGCCCGGCCGAGATACACCGGATCACCATGGCCCGGCAGATCCTGGCCGAGTACGCGCCGGCCGAGGGCCTGTGGCCATCGGAACACCTGCCCGCCCGGAGGGCCGAGGCGGCGGCGGCCGTCGCGGCCATGCTCGCAGACGCCCTGGCAGAGACCTGAGTGGCGGATTACGAGGAGCAGCTTCGCGACGCGGTCGCCGTCGCCAACATTCCGGTGCTGCTGATGGTCATGGTCCACCTGACCGGGGAGTTGCGCTGGCTGGAGCCGCCGTACCAGCCGTCTCAGCGGGTCGGGGTGAGCGACAACGATGACGGCGGCCTGCCGCCGGAAGTGCAGGCCGACATCCGGGCGGCCGCCGCGACCGCCATCGCAGCCTGGCATGCGGGCCAGCCGCTGGCCATCAGCCGCCCTGACGAGACGCTGCTGCTGCGGATGCTCAGCGTGGCCATGGGGGAGCCGGTTCCCGATGAATTCGGGCCCGTACTGACGGCCGAGCTTACGACAGGGGCCGGGCTCGAGCCGGCCGCGGACGCCGGGCGGGACCTCAGCGTCCCGCCGGGCTTCAGCGCCACGATCGTGGGCGCGGGCGTCTCCGGCCTGTGTGCCGCGGTGGCGTTCGAGCGCGCGGGCGTGCCGTACGTGATCCTGGAGGCACGGGATCAGGTCGGCGGCGTCTGGCACGAGAACCGCTATCCCGGCGCGGGCGTGGACACGCCGAGCCATCTGTACGCGTTCTCGTTCGCGCCGTTTGAGTGGTCGCAGTATTTCGCGCTGCGGGCCGAACTGCACCAGTACCTGCAGCAGGTCGCGACCGACTTCGGCATCCTGCCGCACATCCGGTTCGGGACCCGGGTCACCGCGGCCGCCTGGCAGGCCGGCAGCCAGAGCTGGCGCGTCGAGGCCGACAGTCCGGAGGGGCCGATGACCGCCGACAGCAGCATCCTGGTGTCAGCCGTGGGCATTTTCAATCCGCCGGTCCTGCCGGACGTCCCCGGCCTGGCCGATTTCGCCGGGCCCGCGTTCCATACCGCCAGGTGGCCGCAGGATCTTGACCTGCGCGGCCAGCGGGTCGGGATTATCGGGAACGGCGCCAGTTCGATGCAGGTCGTTCCGGCGGTCGCGCCAGACGTGGCCGAGCTGACGGTCTTCCAGCGCTCGCAGCACTGGATCATGCCGTTCGACAAGTTCCACCAGAAGATCCCGGACGCGGTTCGCTGGCTGATGCGGGAGGTTCCGCTCTACCGGGCCTGGTACCGGCTCCGGCTGGGCTGGACGTTCAACGACAAGGTGCATGCCACCTTGCAGAAGGATCCGGACTGGCCGCATCCCGCTCGGTCGGTGAACAAGAGAAATGACCGGATGCGCAGCTTCCTGACCCAGTACATAACCGAGCAGCTCGGAGACCGGGAGGACCTGCTGCAGCAGGTCCTCCCGGATTATCCGCCTTACGGGAAGCGAATGCTGCTGGACAACGGCTGGTACGCGACTCTGCGGCGGCCGAACGTCCACCTGGTCAGCGAGCGGGTCACCGAGGTCCGGGAGCATTCGGTTGTGACCAGCGATGGCCGGGAGCATCCGCTCGATGTGCTTGTCGTCGCCACCGGCTTCGACGTGACCCGGTTCCTGACGGAGTTCACCATCATCGGCCGCAGTGGCCGGCCCGTGCAGGACCAGGGCGACGACATGCGCGCGTACCTGGGGACGGTGCTGCCGGACCTGCCGAACTTCTTCTGCCTGTACGGGCCCAACACCCAGCCGGGGCACGGCGGCAGCATCCTGTCCACGATCGAGACTCAGGTCCGCTACATGGTCAGCGTGCTGGGGCAGATGATCGCCCGGGATTTCCGTTCCGTCGAAGTGCGGGCCGATGTGTGCGAGCGGTACAACGCCGCTGTCGACGCGGCCCACGAGCGGATGGTGTGGACCCATCCGGGCATGCGGACCTACTACCGCAACTCCAGGGGCCGGGTCGTGGTGAACAGCCCATACCGCATCGTCGACTGGTGGCACCTGACCAGGACCGCGGACCTGGCCGACTTTATCGCCGAGCCTGCCCTGCAGGGCGAGCCGATGGTGCCGCGCGTTCCCCGCTAGAAGATCCGATCGGCCCAGGCCGCGAGGTCGGCCAGGGCCGCCGCGGCCTGCGGCAGCCGGGGTGCGAACGCGTGCCAGACGTGGAACATCTCCGGCCAGACCTGGAGGGTGGCATCAACCCCGGCCGCCCGGGCCCGCTCGGTCCAGCGGGTGCTGTCGTCGAGCAGCCGTTCGGCCTCGCCGACGTGCACCAGAACCGGCGGAAGGCCCCTGAGGTCGGCATAGACCGGCGACGCCAGCGGGGCGCGCGGATCGGCGCCGGCCAGGTAGTGGTCCGCCATCTCGGTCAGCATCCAGCGCGAGACCATCGGGTCATTGCGGTCGGGCAGGTCTATCGACCCGGCTGGCAGGCTGAGATCCATCCAGGGAGAGATGCAGACGCCGCCGGCCGGCAGCGGTCCGTGGCCGTCGCGCAGTGCCAGGAGACTGGCGATAACCAGGCCGCCGCCGGCCGAGTCGCCGAAGAGCAGCACCGAGCCCGGGTCATGACCGCGACTGGTCAGCCAGCCCATGGCGTCGCGGGCATCGTGCACGGCGGCCGGGAATGGGTGCTCGGGCGCCAGCCGGTAGTCCAGCGAGAGCAGCGGGGCGCCGATCGCGAGCGCGAGGTTGCAGGCCAGCGGCCGGCCGGCGGCGGGGGAGCCCTCGACATAGCCGCCGCCGTGCAGGTACAGGCCGACCCTCGGCCGGGCCGGGGAGGTGGTCAGGCCTGGCGGTATCACCCATTCAGCCTGCAGGCTGCCGCCCGCGGTCGGCTCGACCAGGGTGGCCTCGAATGTGACCGGCGGGAGCGGGGCTTTCGCGGCCGCCGCCTCGTGGGCGGCGCGCATCTGATGCACGCTCCAGCCCGGCTGCGGGGCCACCTCGGCCAGCCGGGCGAGCAGTCCGTCGTAGGACGCCATCGCTAGCTCATCTGCCGGAAGAAGCCGCCGTCGACTCTGGTCAGAGTGCCGGTGACCCAGGCTGAGGCATCACTGGCCAGCCAGACGGCGGTACCGACGAAGTCGGCCGCCTCGCCGCCGCGGCCGAGAGGTGAATGCCCGGCCATCGCCGCGCGCTGCTCGGGTGTCCAGGCCAGGGCGATATCGGTCAGCACCTCGCCGGGCAGGATGGCGTTACTGCGGACCTTAGGGCCGTAGGCCGAGGCCAGGCCGATGGTCAGCGCGTTCAGCCCGGCCTTGGCGCAGCTGTAGACCAGCTCGGACGGGGCCGGCCGCAGCGAGCCGATCGTGCTGACGTTGATGATCGAGCCGCCGTCGCTGTCGGCCATCCGCGCTCCGGCGGTGACGCCGAGCCGAAACGGCCCCTTCAGGTTCACCCCGATCACCTTGTCGAAGTACTCATCGGTGATCGAGGTGAGGTTGTCGTAAAGCGGGGACATGCCGGCGTTGTTGACCAGGATGTCGCACCGCCCGAACTCGGCGTAGACGGTGTCGATCAGCCGGTCGCACTCGTTCCAGTGGCCGACATGAGCCGCGACCGGCAGAGTGCGGCGGCCGGTGGCCGCGGTGATCTCGCTGGCCGCTTTCTCGCAGCTGTCCAGCTTGCGGCTGGCGATGACTACGTCAGCGCCGGCGGCGGCCAGTCCGCCCGCGATGGCGCGGCCGATGCCCCGGCTGCCGCCGGTGACCACGGCGACCCGGCCGGTCAGATCGAACAGGGCGGCCGGACTGGGCTCGGTCATGTGCCCTCCTTACCTTCGGCGGCCTTACCTTCGGCGCCGCCGCCCTAGGCGCCGCTACTGTCAGTGTCGGCGGCGGCGATGACGACGCCCGCCTTCAGCAGCCGCTCCACCTCATCGGGCGGTACGCCCCATTCGATCAGGGCGCTGGCGGAGTCCGCACCAGGGGAGCGGGGTGGCCGGCCAAGCTCGGACGGTGTCGCTCCGAATCTGGGCGAGGGGGCTGGCTGAGTGACTCCGTCCCTGGTTATCAGTGTGGCGCGGGCGGCGACCTGTTCGTCGGCGGCCGCCTCGGTGAAGCTGAGCACCGGGCTGACGCAGGCGTCGACCTCACTGAATACCGCTGCCCACTCCTCGCGGGTCCTGGTTGCGAATACGTCCCCGATCAGCTGGCTCATCTCCGGCCAGCGCGCCTTGTCCTGCTGGTCCTCGGGGCGGATCGGTACGCCCAGGGTCTGCACCAGCCGGGAGAAGAACACGGCCTCGACCGCGCCGACGGCCACGTACCCGCCGCCAGCGCACGCGTAGGTCCGGTAGAAGGGCGCGCCGCCGTCGGTAAAATTCGACTCGCGCTCTGGTGACAGCACTCCGGCGCTGGCATAGCCGTAGGTGGTGGCCAGCAGCGAGGTGACTCCGTCGATCATGGCGGCGTCGACCACCTGGCCCCGGCCATGCCGTTCTACCTCGACCAGCGCGGCCAGCGTGCCGACGACCGCGAGCATGCCGCCGCCGCCGAAGTCGCCGAGCAGGTTCAGCGGCGGCATCGGCTTGCGGTCACGTTCCCCGATGGCCGACAGCGCGCCGGTGGCGGCGATGTAGTTGATGTCGTGACCGCCCAGGTGGGCACGCGGGCCGTCCTGGCCCCAGCCGGTGATCCGGGTGTAGACCAGCCGCGGGTTCGCCGCCAGGCAGGGAGCGGGGCCGATGCCGAGGCGCTCGCAGACTCCGGGCCGGTAGCCCTCGATCAGGACGTCGCTGTGCCGGACGAGCGCAAGGACGAGCTCGGCCGCTCCGGCCGCCTTCAGGTCGATGGCGACCGACCGGCGACCGCGCGACGGCACGTCATAGCGGTCCGGCACGAAGCGGATCGTCCGGCCGGTGGGCCGTTCCAGCCGCAGCACGTCCGCGCCCATATCGGCCAGCATCATGCCAGTGAATGGCGTCGGCCCGAGGCCAGCGACCTCAAGGGCCCGGATGCCGGCGAGCGGACCGCCGGCGGGGGCCGGGCTGCCGGTCACGAGACGGCCAGCCCGGTCAGTGCTTCGGCCTGATCCAGGAACTCGTCGGCCGGGCACTGCGGGCAGAGCAAGATATCCGATACGCCAGCATCCCGGAATTGCTGTACCCGTTCCTGGATGGCGCCGACGGGGCCGATGGCGCAGAAGGCGTCAATCAGATGGTCGAAGTCCTGCCGGTACCGGGTGCTGAGCACCTGGTCGATGCCCTTGCGGGCGGCGGCAACGTCGGTCGAAGCGTAGGTCCAGATCACGGCCGCGACCCGGAAGTTCTCCGGCCGGCCGCCGGGCAGCTGGTCGATGTGCTCCAGGCTGGCCTTGATCCGGCGGATACTGCAGGCGTAGGCGATCCAGCCGTCATGCCGGGCGGCGCGCTCCAGCGCGGCATCGGACCGGCCGCCGACCCAGATGGGCGGACCGCCGGGACGACCGGGCGGGGGAGAGCCGGTCACATCATGGACCGAGCGGAACTCGCCCTCGTGCTGGATGGGCTGCCCTGACCAGAACTCCCTGGCCAGCTCCAGGTACTCATCGAGCCGGCGGCCGCGGTTGGCGCGGGGTACATTGGCCGCCGCCCATTCGTCGGCGAACTCGCCGCCTGCGCCGACGCCCAGGATGAACCGGCCGCCGGACAGGCAGTCAATCGTCGCGATCTGCTTGGCCGCGCCGACCGGCTCGCGCATCCCGAGCTGCAGGACGCCAGTGCCGACGTAGACGGACTCGGTGCGGGCGGCCAGGTCGGCCGCGTGCGCGAGCGCGTCCAGGTTGGGGCCGGCCGCGAACAGGTGATCGCCGACGAAGATGGAGTCGAAGCCGGCCTCCTCGACCAGCCCGGGCAGCCGGCGGTAGAACTCCGGCGGATCGGACGGCATGCCGAGTGGCCAGGACCCGGTGAGCAGGCCCGTCGTCGCGGCCCGCATCAGGCGCCCCTCACCACGACGCCGCTGGCCTGCAGGTCTGCGTATTGCTGCGGGTCGAGGCCGAGCAGTCCGGTGATGATCTCTTCGGAGTCGGCGCCGAGACCGCCGGGCCGTTCCAGCGGGGTCCCGGGCCTGAGGCCGAGCGGGTTGGCGACGATCGGCAGGTCCGGGACTCCGTCGATGGCGACCATCCCGACCCGGCTCATGTCCTGATGGCGGGTGACGGCCTCGGCGAAGTCGCGGATCTGACCGGCCGGGATGCCGGCCTCGTCCAGGCGCTCCAGCCAGGTCTGCGAGGACGCGGTCGAGAAGCCCTCGGTCAGCTGCTCGTCGAGCTTGTCGCGGTGGGCCAGCCGGGCGCCCTGAGTGGCGTAGTCCGGGTCGTCGACCAGCTGCGGCGCGACTACCGCGGCCAGCCGCCGGAAGAGACGGTCGTTCGCGGCGCCGACGACGATGTCGCCGTCGGCGGTCGGATAGGCGCCCAGCGCGGTCGTGGTGCCGAGTGAGGAGCCCATCCGGGCCGGCACCTCGCCGGAGAGCAGATAAGTGGAGGCGCGCTCGCCTAGAAGGTGAAGCGCGATGTCACTCATGGACAGCTGCACCCGGGCCCGGTCACGCGGACCGTGCAGGGCGGACACGACCCCGAACGCGGTCCACAGCCCGGTCACGTGATCGAGCAGGCTGCCCGGCAGCCGGGACGGCTCGCGGTCGGGTGACCCGGTGAGGCTCATCATGCCGGTCTCGGCCTGGACCAGCAGGTCGTAGCCCGGTCGCATCCGCTCGGGCGGATAGAAGGCCTCGATGTCGACATGGACGATGCGGGGGTTAAGGTCGTGGGCCTGCGCGGCCGAGAAACCGAGGCCGCCGGCCTTACCGGGCCGGAGGTTCTGGATGACGACGTCGGCCCATTGCAGCAGCGGCTTCAGGACCATCTGCGCGTCCGGCTTAGTCAGGTCCAGACCGAGATACCGCTTGTTCCGGTTCATCGTCGCAAACAGCGCGCTGATGCCCTCGGCCTGCGGCGCGAAGCCGCGGCTGCTGTCGCCACCTGGCCCCTCGACCTTGATGACCTCCGCGCCGAGATCGGCGAGCAGGCTGGCCGCCTGCGGACCCGCGATGTTCATCCCGAAGTCCAGGACATGTACATCCGCCAGCGGCTGGCTCTGCTCAGTCATAAGGGTCCACTTCTGCGAGGGCCTTTTCATGGTTACTATAAGCATAATAGCCCTAGATCGCTCAGAATGAGCTCACCCAACGGAGGACCGAGCCATGCGCTACCCGGAGTTCGCCACGGTTCGCTCGATCATGGAGACGCCGGTCCTGGATGCGCGCAAATGGGCCAAGGTGCCTACGGCCGCCACCGACGCCGTGCTGGTGGACATGGAGGACACCGTCGCGCAGGCCCGCAAGCTCGAGGGCCGCGCCGCGGTGCTCAGGGTCCTCGGTGACCGCAGCTACTTCGGCAGCCGCCTGCTGCTGTGCCGCCCCAACGGCCTGGAGACGCCGTGGTGGCACGACGACACCGTCGGCCTGGCCGAGGCGGGCGCCGACTATGTCCTCTTGCCGATGATCACCCGGGCCGCCGACGTGCTGGCGTTCCAGCGGGTGCTCCGCACGCACGGCGCCGACCCGCTGCTGCTGCCGGGCATCGAGACGCCGGGCGGCGTCGCGCACGTCGAGGAGATCGCCGCGGTCGACCGTGTCGCAGGGCTGGTCTTCGGCGAGGGCGACCTGACCGCCGCGATGGGCCTGCCGATCCAGATGCCGGACGGCTCGATCAACCCGATGGTGCAGCACGCCCGGTCGCGGGTGTACCTGGCCGCCGCGGCCGGGGAACTGGCGATGCTCGACATCGCTTTCACCAAGGACATCAAGAATCTGGTCGACTACCGGGCGCGGGCCGAGGAACTGCGGGACATGGGCGCGAGTGCGCTGTTCGCCCTGTATCCGCCGCACGTCGAGGTCATCAACGACGTCTTCACGCCGGACGAGGACGCGGTCAGCTTCGCCAAGAAGGTCGTGGCCGCCTTCGACGCGGCCGCCGCCAGCGGCAAGCCGGCCGTGCAGTTCGAGGACGGGCAGGCCATCCTGATCCACGACTACAAGAAGGCGGTCGGCGTTCTGGCGCGTGCGGGGCTCGCCTGACCAGGCCGGGGCGCCTGGTCGAGACGACGTCCCAGCCGGAGTCAGCCAGCCCGGCGCCACTGCTGACGGCCACGCTCGTCGTTACCTGCCTGGTGGTGGCGACGATGACGAGCCTGGGCGCGCCGCTGCTGCCGAGCATCGCGGACGCGATGCACGTCTCGCTCGCGACCGCCCAGTGGATTCTCACCGCGGCCCTGCTGGCGGGCGGGCTGGCGACGCCGATCATGGGCCATCTGGCCGACGGCCCGCGCCAGCGCTCGGTGGTGCTCACCACCCTGGTCATCCTGATCGCGGGCTCGGTGCTGGCGGTCTTCGCGCCGACGTTCGCCATCCTGGTGCTCGCGCGCGGTTTGCAGGGCGTTGGCTTCGGCGTGGTCCCGGTGACCATGGCGATCGCGCGCCGGCATCAGAGTGCGCCCGTGGCGGCCCGGACTGTCGCCACCCTGTCGGTGACGACGGCCGTGGGTGTCGGCCTCGGCTATCCGCTGTCCGGCCTGCTGGACAGCGAGTTCGGCTACCGTGCGGCCTTCTGGCTCGGCGTCGGAGTGGCGACGGCTGCGCTGATCATGGCCATCCGCTACCTGCCGCGCGGCGGTGGCTACGTGGAAGGCAGCGGCGGGCTCGACGTGTGGTCGGCCGTCCTGATGTGCGTCAGCCTGTCCGGCCTGCTGCTGGTCGCCAGCGACGGCCAGCAGCTCGGCTGGACATCGCCGGCAGTGCTGGCCGGCGGCCCGATATCGCTGCTGCTGGGGGCGGCCTGGATCCGGCGTGAGCTGCGCAGCGCCGAACCGCTGGTGGACTTCAGGGTCGCGGCTCACCGCTCGGTACTGACGGCGGACATCTCGACATTGCTGGTGTCCGCTTCGATGTACCTGTACCTGCCGATCGTCATCGACATCGTCCAGACCCCGCCCGATCACGGCGTCGGCCTCGGGGAATCGGTGCTGGTGGCCGGTTTCGTGCTGGTGCCGATGTCGGCCTGCACGCTCGCGACCAGCATGAGCTTCTCGAGGCTGGCCGGCCTGATCGGCCAGCACCTGATGCTCCCGGTCGGCTGCCTGGTCTTCGCGACCACGATGGTGTTCTTTACCTTCGCCCACGACGCGCTCTGGCAAGCGTTCGTGAGCATGGCCCTGCTCGGCGTCGGCTGCGGCCTGAGCTGGGCGGCGATGCCGCGCATGATCGTCTCGACGGTGGCACCGAGCCAGACCGGCCACGCTATGGGGCTTTATCAGCTGCTGCGGGGGATCGGAATGGCGCTTGGCAGCGCACTGGCAGGAGTGCTGCTGGGCGCGTTCACCCCGGCCGGTGCGGCCCTGCCGACCGTCGGCGGCTACCAGACGGCGTTGCTGACCGGAGCCGCGCTGTGCGTGACCACCGCGATCGTCAGTTATGTGCTACCCGGTGCCACGCTGCCCTGGCGCACGCGAGCCGAGGAGGCGGTCATCGTGCCGGCCGCCGACCTTGGCGGCCTGAGCTAGCTGGTGCTGCCTGCGCCGCAGCGGCTCTCGTCAATGCCGGGTCGGGGTGATACTGTGCGAATACTGCGCATAAATTAGTCAAAGCGAGGTGCGGTCGATGTCGGAAGCGTGGGCAGGTCGCGATGCGACGGCGATCATTGGTACCGGGAACACGGACTATTCACGCGCCTCGGGCCGGTCGGTCCTGACCCTGGCCACCCAGGCCTCGCTGGCCGCGATAGCCGACGCCGGCCTCGAGCCGGGCGACATCGACGGCATCGTGCGCTGCGACTTCGATGTGGTCACCCACAATGACCTGGCGAACTCCCTCGGCATCACCGACCTGACGTTCTGGGGAAGTAACGGGCCGGGAGGATCCGCGCCGTCAGCCATGGTCGGGCAGGCAGTCGGCGCCCTGATGTCAGGCCAGGCCAGGAACGTCCTGGTGTACCGGTCGATGAACGGCCGCTCGGGCTTCCGGCTCGGAAAGGGGCGGTTGCAGGCCGCGTCCGGGCCGATCGGCGGCAACGGAACCTACGAGGAGTTTTTCGTCCCGTACGGGCTGGTCTCGCCCGGCCAGATGTGGGCCATGCTCGCCCGGCGGCACATGCACGAGTACGGCACCACCGAAGATCAGCTCGGCGCCATCGCGATCGCCTGCCGCGATCGGGCGAACGCCAACCCGAACGCGCAGATGTCGGACCGGCCCCTGACGATGGACGGCTATCACGCTTCGCCGGTGATCTCCTCGCCACTGCGGCTGGTGGACTACTGCCTGGAGACCGATGGCGCCTGCGCGGTCGTGATCACCACCGCCGACCGGGCGGCCGACCGGCCGAAGAACCCGGTGTATATCAGCGCGGTCACCCAGGCCGTCATCCCGGATATGCAGGGCGGCCTGGCCTCGCCGGTGCTGATGCGCCCCGATCCGATGCTGCTGCCCTCCACGCAGGTTGCCGCCAAACTGTACGAGCGATCGGGAATGGGCCCGGAGGACATCGACGTCGCCCAGTTCTACGACTGCTTCACCATTACCGTGCTGGTCCAGTTCGAGGACTACGGCTTCTGCAAGCCGGGCGAGGGCGGCCCGTTCGCCGAGAGTGGCGCCATCGAGCCCGGCGGCTCGCTGCCGATTAACACCTCCGGCGGCAATCTGTCCGACGGCTACATCCACGGCATGAGCCACATCGTCGAAGGCGCCCGCCAGCTGCGGGGCGAATCGACCTCCCAGGTGGCTGGAGCCGAGACCTGCCTGGTTACCTCCGGCCTGCCCATCACCACCAGCGGCCTGATCCTGCGGAAAGGCTGACCCGATGAGCGATCTTCCGATCCCCGTCACTGACGACGCCGACACCGGCGGCTTCTGGGAGGCGTCAGCCGAGGGCGTCGTCCGGGTGCGGCGCTGCGATGCCTGCGCGGCCGTCCTGCACCTGCCCAAGGTGTACTGCCATCGCTGCGGCAGCTGGGACTCAAGCTGGCAGGACGTCCAGCCAACGGGCACGCTCTATACCTGGACGACCACCTACAGGGAACTGCGGCCGGGTTTCACCCCGCCGTACACCGTGGTCCTGGTCGATCTGGACGACGCGCCGGGCGCCCGCCTGGTCGGCTACCTGCCGGGGGAGCCGGACCTGCGGATGGGCATGGCCATGCGGGCCGAGTTCGAGCCGCGCGGCGACACCACCCTCGTCCAGTGGGTCCCGGCCTAGACCGGTGCGCTTCGGCCTCATCCTCGGAGACGTGCCGGCGTCGGTAAGCCCGCGCGAGCATTTCCGCCAGCTGCTGCGGCAGGTGCACGCGGCGGCCGACGCCGGGTTCACGCTGCTGTCGATCGGCCAGCACTTCCTCTATGGCGACGTCCGCTGCCTGCAGCCGATCCCCACCCTGGCCCGCCTGGCGGCTGAGGTCGACGCGGACGTGAAGCTGGCGATCACGGTGCTGATCGCTCCGCTCGCCCATCCGGTGACGCTCGCCGAGGATCTGGCCACGCTCGACATCGTCTCCGAGGGACGCCTGATCGCGGGACTTGGCCTCGGGTACCGCCGCGAGGAGTTCCGCCAGTTCGGCGTGCCGTTCGAGGATCGGATCGCCCGGTTCACAGAGCTGGCGGAAACCATGCGGCGGCTCTGGACCGAGCCCGAAGTGTCGACCTCCGGACCGGTCTGGCCGCTGGTCCGGGCGACGCCGCACCTGGTGCCGGTGCAGTCGCCGCTGCCGGTCTGGATCGGCGCGAACGCGGCCGCCGGGGTACGGCGGTCAGCCCGGCTCGGCGACGCCTGGCCGGTCGGGCCGCGCATGCCGCTGCCGGAGGTACGCGAGCTCCTCGGCCTGTATTTCTCCTGCCGTGATGCCGAGGGCCGGGACCGGACCGCGCAGCCGATCCGGCGCGAGATTGTGCTCGGGCGGGATCGCGAGGACGCGATCGCCGCATTCACCGCCATGACCTCGGCCCGTTACCAGGACTACTCCGCCCGCGAGCGAGACTCACTCCCTGGTACCGCCAGCTCGGAGATCCCGGCCGCGATCACCGGCTCCCCGGACAGCGTCCGCGAGCAGCTCGCGACCCTGGCCGCTGAGCTTCCGGTGGATCCGGTCATCGTCAGGGCCCAGTGGCCGGGCATGGACATCGAGGCGGTGGAGGAGTACCTCGCGGTGCTCGGCAAAGAGATAGTCCAGCCGCTCGCCGACGTGCCGGTGCGGGACGCCACCCTGCCGGTCACGCCCTAGCTGGCCGGGCCCGAACTGTCCGGCACGGTCGTGCCCAGCAGAGCCTCGACGACCGCCGCGTCCTCGTGCATGGACGCGCTGTCCCCGTCGTAGACCTTGCTGCCGCTGACCAGGACTACGACCCGCTCGCAGAGCGAGGCGATGAACGACATGTCGTGCTCGACCACGACGAGGGTGAGCTGGCGCTCCTGCTTGACCCGCCGCAGCAGGTCCAGCAGATCCTCGCGTTCCTTGTCGTTCAGGCCGGCCGCCGGCTCGTCGAGCAGTAGCACTTGCGGCTCGGCGGCCAGGGCGCGGGCCAGATCGATGCGCTTGGCCAGGCCATACGGCAGGTCGCTGACCTGCCGGCGGGCGAGGTTCTCCAGCCCGACCAGCCGCAGTGCCGCACGGGCCGCCTCGCTATTCCGCCGCTCCTCTTTCGCAAAATACGGAATCCCGAAGGTGTACGAGAAGACGCCAGCCTTCATTTTGGTGTGGCGGCCCAGCATGACCACCCGCAGGACCGGCAGTTCCTTCGGCATCTCGTTGTGCTGGAACGTCCGGCCGACGCCCAGCCGCGCGACCCGGTGCGGCCTGTAGCCGGTCACGTCGCGGCCGCCGATAATGACCTTGCCCGCGGCGGGGCGGTAGATGCCGCTGATGATGTTGAGCAGGGTCGTCTTGCCCGAGCCATTCGGGCCCACGACCGCCACGGCGGAACCGCCGGGGATCTGCAGCTGAATGTCCCGGAGCACGACGAGGCCGTCGAACTGCATGTCCACGCCCTCGATGGTGACGGCGTCGGGCTGGGCGGGGGAGAGCGGCTCAGCCGGCGCCGCCACGCTGTCGGTCATGTCAGCTCCTTGGCTGCGTCGGGAACTGCGGGGTCGGTGCCGGCGCCCGGCCCGGCTCCTCCGCCGGACTCGTCCGTTTCGTCGAGGTCGACTCCGGCCTGCCGCCGGCCGAGGTAGGCGTCCGCGATATCGGGGCGGCTGCGCAGCTCATCGGGTGTCCCGCTGGCAACGACGCGGCCGGCATCCAGCACGAGCACCCGGTCGGCGATGTCGAGGGCCAGGCCCAGGCTCTGCTCGGCGATGAGCAGCGCCATCTCCTGGCCGCCGAGCCGGCGCAGGATGTCCGCCATCCGGTTCACCAGGCTCGGCGCCAGCCCGAGCGTGACCTCGTCGATCAGCAGGACCCGAGGATGGGAGCAGAGGGCCGAGCCCAGCGCCACCATCTGCCGCTGGCCGCCGCTGAGGTAGCCGCCCCGGCGGTTCATGTGGTCCTTGATCTCTGGAAGGACCTGCAGCACCTCATCGAGGCGCTGGTCCAGGGTGCCGGACCGGGATGTGTGCCAGGCCAGCTTCAGCTGCTCGCGGACAGTCAGCTCGGCGAAGACTTTGTCCCGCTCGGGCACGATGATCAGCCCTCGCTTGACCCGCTCGCGCGTGCCCAGCCGGGTGATGCTCTGACCGTCTAGTTCAAGCTGCTCGCACCGGGCCGAGCCTGGATCCCGCCGTGGGAATCCGGCGATAGCGCGCAGTGTGGAGGTCTTGCCGCCCCCGTTCGGCCCGACCAGCGCGACCAGATCGCCCTGGCGCAGCTCAAGCGAGATTCCGGCGATGCCAAGTGCGCTGCCGCCGTACTGGACGGTGAGGTTCTGGACCGACAGCAGTGGCGCGCTCCCGGTGTCTGCGGTGGTGCTCATAGCCCGTTCTCCCGGGGTGCCGGGCCCTTGGTGACGGCCGGCAGAACCGGGCCGGCGCCGGGCAGTCGCGTCCCAGCGAGTGCTGCGTCCTCGGCGACGCCCGGCGGACCGAGCGGCCTGGGCTGATTCCGGCGGCCGCGGCGGGCATCGAGGAACCGGGTGGCCCCGGCCTCGATGCGCCGGGCAACTCCGGCGAGGCCTCGCGGTTCGGTGAACATGAACACCAGGACTAGCAGACCGTAGATGCCGGAGTTGATGGCCGAGAGGTTCGTCTGGACGAAGCTGGTACTGCTGCTGGCGTTGAACAGATCGGAGCTGATCGTCGTGGTCACGGTGGGCAGCGCGGTGACCACGACGGCCCCGGCGATCGCCCCGCCGATCGACCCGAGCCCGCCGATCAGGATCATGGCCACGTAGCTGACCGCCATGTCGAGGGTGAAGTAGTCGCCCGAGACGTTCTGCACGAAGTAGGCCGTGATGACGCCGCTCACGCCGACGATGAACGAGCTGAAGACGAAGGCGCTGAGCTTGACCCGGCGGACATCAACGCCGATGATCGCGGCCGAGGCCTCATTCGCGCGGATCGCGTCCCAGGCCCGGCCCGGTCGCCCGGACAGCACCGAGCGGACGACGACGCCGACGATCACCAGCACGATCAGCAGGAACACGTACCACTGCTTCTCGCTGCTGATGGCCAGCGACCCGATCTTAGGTGTCGGGATGATGTGCCCGGCGATCGCGCCGGTGTCGCTGTCGTACTGGGTGAACGCGTAGCTGGCAATGAACTGCAGGGCCAGCGTGCTGAAGACCAGGTACAGGCCGCGCAGCCGGAGTGAGGGTATCCCGATCGCCAGGCCAATGATGCCCGCCGCGATGCCGCCGATCAGGATCACGAGCAGGAACGGCAGGTGGCTGTCCAGCAGCACGGCAGTGTAGGCGCCGATGCCGAGGAAGGCGGCGTTGCCGATGGACACCTGGCCGGCCGTGCCGGTCAGCACATTGAGGCCGATCGCCGCGATCGCCGCCACAAGCGCGGTGTCGCCAACGTAGAGGTACTGCGAGTTGGCGCCGGCTCCGAACGCCACCACGATGATGACGAGCATCGCGCCGATGACCGCGGCGCGGACCGGCAGCCGCCTGAAGATCGTCATGCTGGGACGTTCCCTTTCAGCTCGGGCGTCGGGTCGGAGCGGGGGTCACACACGGAGGATGTCCTTACTCCCGAACAGGCCGGTCGGCCGGACGAGCAGGAACGCCAGCAGCAGCAGGTAGCCGACGGGCGCGCTGAAGTTGGCACCGAAGTACCGGACGCCGAGACCCTGGATCTCGGCCAGCACAATCGAGCCGACCAGCGCGCCGCCCATGCTGTCGAGCCCGCCGACCAGCACGGCCGGGAAGGCCGCGAAGCCGAGCGTCTCGGCATCGCTGGCCGACAGGCCGGCCTGCATACTGTAGGAAACTCCGGCCAGCATCGCCGTCGCCATGGCGAAGCCCCAGGTGATCGCGGCGACTTGGGCTACGTTGACGCCGCGGTAAGTCGCCAGCAGCGGGTTCTCAGCCGCGGCCCTCGTCGCGGCCCCAAACCGGGTATAGCGCAGCACGAGCGCGGCCCCGCCCAGCACGACGACTGCCGCGATGATGGTGCCGATGCCGACATCACTCAGGACGATGTTGCCCGGCAGCGTCACGGCCCCCTGGCCCACGTTGAGGTGGACGAACCGGGTGCTGACGCCCCAGATGATGGAGACGGCCGCGGTCAGCACGATCGCCAGCGCGATAGTGAGCATCACCAGCACGAGCGGGCCGGCATTCAGCAGCGGCCGCAGGATCAGCAGGTAGATCAGGGCGCCGATGATCAGTGACCCGACGATGGCCGTGAGCAGGGTCCAGAGCGCGTTGCCGTGGAAGAACTGCGCCAGCGTGAACGCGCCGAAGCCGCCGAGCAGGACAAGCTGGCCCTGGGCGAAATCGAGCACCTTGGTGCTCCGGTAGACGATCACGAAGCCGACGCTGACAAGGGCGTAGAGGCTGGCCGGGACGAGCTGTCCGATCAGTAGCTGGGGCATCGGGCTCAGCTCGCGGCGGGCTCGGTGACGGCAGGCCGCAGATCGGCGCTGCCGGTCGTCGCCGCCCGCGTCAGGCCACGCACAGCCTGAACATCTGGGATCACACAACCGGTGATGGTCCACCTCCGCTGAAGTCCTGAGCCACGGCCAAGGCCGGAGACGCCAGCCAAGGCTGATTGCCCGCCGCCGGTTTGCGCTGCTGCGGCTGGCATCCCGCCCGTAACAAAATCGCAGCGTATCATTCGCAGTAATTATGGGCAAGAGGTTCGTAAGTCATGAGATCACCATAGATAGCTGCTGGTCAGCAGGCATGCGTCTGATCAGGCGGACTGTCCCGCATAGTTGATCATGATCGGAGTTAACGGTTCTGTCACGTTTCCGTTACGTCTAAAAAATCTATGTGTATAGTCACTATGATCCGACGCAACTGCAGACCGAGATATCGGGATGAAGGCTGAGTTGCGGATCTGAACCGAAGGGTAGGTCGCATGAGGTCAGCAAGCGCACGCCAGCGTTACCGGCTGGGCTCGCCACGCGGGCGGGTGACAGTCTGCGCTAGCGCCGTCGCCATTCTCGCGCTGGCGGGATGCGGCAGTAGCGGCGGAGGAAGTAGCAGTAGCAGTGGCAGTAGCAGCAGTGGCGAATACCAGCTCGGTGCGACCCTCGGTCTCACCGGCCCGATTGCCGGTGTCGCTACGCCGTACAGCCAGGGAATCCAGGCGTACTTCAGTTACGTCAACAAGCAGGGCGGCATCAACAAGCACGACGTGAAGTACACGGCTCTCGACGACGCGACCGACGTGACGACGGGCGTGGCCAACGTCAAGGAGCTGGTCACGACGGACCATGTGTCGGCGATCTACTACATCCTGAGCAACATCCAGGAGGCGAACGCCCCCTACCTGGCCCAGAACAAAGTCGTCACCATGACTCAGGCCGTGGACGCCACGGTCGTGCACCCGACCCAGCAGTATGTCTTCGCCGGCGGCGTCGTGGAGCCGGACGAGGCGACCCCGATGGTGAACTTCGGCAAGACCAAGCTGGCCGGCGTGGCCAGCCCCAAGTCCGTCGTGATCACCACCACCAGCGTCGCGCTGATCCAGCTGGACAAGAACCTGCAGACGGCTGCCAAGGCTGCTGGTGAGCCGGTCGTCGGCAACCAGGTGGTACCGCTCACGGCCACGGATATGTCGAGCGAGGCCCAGCAGTTCGCCTCCAAGAAGCCGAGCATCGTCTACTCCGGCCTGATCGCGACCCAGGAGCCGTCCTTCGTCAGCGCCATGCGGCAGGCCGGGTTCAAGGGCCCGATCATCCAGTACGACGGGGGCTCCTCGTTCCCGCTGATGAAGCAGCTGGCCGATCCGAACATCTACTTCCTGTTCCCGACCTCATTCGGCCACAACGCGGGCCCCCAGGTCACGATCATGAACCAGGCGGCCGCAGCCGCCGGGACGACCGCGGACGCCTACTTCTTCGCCTTCGGCTACGTCCAGGGCTACATCGTCGGGCAGGCCCTCAAGACCTGCGGCTATCCGTGTGACGGCCAGCAGCTTGCGGCGAACCTGGACAAGCTCAGCAACTTCAATACCGGCGGCCTGACGTTCGGCAACTGGAACTACACGCCGACCGATCACTCGGGCATCCAGCAGGTCGCCTTCTTCAACTGGGACCCGACGACAAAGGACGCGGAGCAGTCGGGAGCACCGCTGCCGATGCCGAACAACTAGCGAGCAGCGGCGACCGACTGCGGTCGCTGCAAAGCCGGAAGCCCGGCGGGGGTGCTCCCCGCCGGGCTTCCGGACGTGTATGGTCAGCGAGCTAACGCCATTGCACGACTTCGTCGAGAACGCCCGGGTTCCGCGCGGCCGAATAGAAGAGGTATTCCTCCATGTGCGTGCGGGTGAGTTTCTCGGCCTTGTTGGCGTTTCCGGAGATTATTGCCTGGGCGATGAGGCGATGGTCCTGGACAATGCCCTCGCGGGTATCGGGCGGGAACACCGTGCCCTCGATCCGGTCGGCGTAGATGTCCTTGAGCCCGCGTCCTTCCAGGTCCAGCACGGCGTTACCGGAAAGGCCGGAGAGAAGCGTGTGAAACCCGCCGGTGTGCAGCAGATATTCACTCTCGTCGGCTGGCTCCGTCATCGCCAGGAAGTCCTGCAGCTCGGTGACGGTATCGGGGTCCTTGCGCTGCGCGGCGAGCCTGGCCATCACCGGCTCCATGATGATCCGCGCTTCCAGTACCTCACGGTAGGTGGCGCCAGCCAGGTGCAGGTAGAGGGTCGTCATGCGGGCAAAGTTCATGCTCTCGAACGGCGCCACCATCGGGCCGCCGCCGGGACCGGGACGGATCGCGATGATCCCCTGGACCTCGAGAATACGCAGCGCCTCACGCAGGGACGCCCGGCCAACCTGGTATTTTTCCAGCATTGCCGCCTCAGGCGGGAGCATCGACATCGGTGGCAGGCCGCGCATGTCGGAGACAATCTCGCGCGCGATGACGCCGGATACCTTCTCCGTTCGCCGCCGGAACGGAATGCTCGCGGCTGGCCCAGAAGTCTCAAACCGTGCCACGCTGATCCTCCGCCTCGTCCCGCTACCCGCCCCGTTTCGGTGACCGGCCTAGTCCGATAAATCCCATCCTGCTAATCATAAGGTCTGTTCGCATGTGTTGCACAATTAGGCTGGCGTCACTGCGCTATCTCCGGCACCAGGCCTGATGCTCGCTACTTCCCCCGGCAGTTAATCGGCGGCGGCCCGCGCATCGCCTCACCCTGCCACGGTTTCAGGCTCACTGCCGGCAAATCGGCCGGCCTGCATAACGGGTGGCAGTGCGGCCGGGACCGCTGCGGAGTGCGGCAGCGACCACTCCGGCGGCGGCCGGCCACCGCGGCGGCTGGCCGCGACGCCGGCTGGCTCTGGTCTGGGGACGCTAACGGGCATATTATTGCTAATGATCGTCATGGTATGCGGGCCGACCTGGTGCAGCCAGCTATCGGTCCGGCCGGCTCTGCAGAGCAGTTCGGGACGACGATCCAGACCGGAAGGTGCGAGTTCCATGTCAGCTTCAACGCTCATCGCCCCCGCTGCGACAACTCCAGCACCGGCTGGCATGGATCCCGCCGAGTGGCGGGTCCGCTGCGACCTGGCCGCGGCCTATCAGCTCATTGATCTGTACGGGATGTCGGACATGGCGGCGAACCACATTTCCGTTCGCGTGCCCGGCCCGGATGATCACTTCCTGCTCAATCCGCTCGGCCTGCTTTACGACCAGATGAATGCCTCCGCGCTCATCAAAGTCGACGTGGACGGAAAGGTGATCGAGGGCGATCCGAGCCTGCTGAACCCGGCCGGGTTCGTCTTGCATTCGGCCATTCACATGGCGCGGCCGGAACTCACCTGCGTCCTGCATACGCACAGCAGCGCCGTCAACGGTGTCGGGGCCACGCGGGAAGGGCTGCTCCCGCTGAACCAGAAGTCGATGACCATCATGCACTTCGTGAAGTACCACGACTTCGAGGGAGCGGCGCTTGAGCTCGGCGAGCGGGAGCGCGTGCTCGCCGATATGGGCGAGGACGGCCGGGCAATGATTCTGCGCAATCACGGCTCGCTGACCGTGGGCCGGTCGGTCGCAGAGGCCTTTGTGTGGCAGTACCGGCTCGAGACGGCCTGCCGGTTCCAGATCGAGGCGATGACCTGCGTCGCTGGCGGCATGCACCTGCAGCCGGTCAGCGACGAGGTGATCGCGAAGACGAGGGAACAGGGCCGCAAGGTCCTCGGTCCTGGCGGATTCCTCGCCGTCGGCGAGACGGAATGGCCGTCACTGCTGCGCAAGCTGGAGAACGAGCGCGGCGCCAGTTACCGGACCTGAGCCCCCTGCCGCTCGCGAGCCGGTCAGAGCCCGGCCGGGCCGGCTGGCTGCCAGCCGGTGCTGGTCGGGACGCTGCCCATCGGACGGAACTCGATCCAGTCGACGAAGATCTGGCGCTCGGCGAATAGCCAGCCCTCCGGGCCGCGGGCATACGCGTCCAGGTAGCGGATGGCCATCACCCGGTTCATCCACCGGGACTCGCGGGAGTACACGTGATGCGCCAGGCAATACGTCTCGCCGTCGGCGCGGTCGCCTCTGAGGATGGAGGTGTGCTGGCCGAGGTGGTGGGTCGTGATCCGGTAGCGGGCATGGTTGGCCCGGACGCTGGCCGCGAAGGGCTCGCCGCCGTCCCGCCAGTACCCCGGTCCGGGATCGGCGCGCGGGCCCTCGAACTTGCCGACCCGGCTGGCCGGTGCGAACAGCCGGGCAAGTCCGTCGTAGTCCCGTCCGTCGACGCACCGTGCGTATGCGCTGACCAGGGCGAGCAACCCGGCCCGGTCGTCTGCCTGAGCCGTTGCCGCAGTCATGAGTCAGCCCGGCCGTCTGAGTCAGGACCGCGCCCGGTGAGCAAGCGGAACCGGTCCATGACCGCGCCGAGGAAATCGCAGGCGTGGTTCAGCTCCGCGGGGACCGGCAGCCGCACCCGGAAGTCGGTCATCCCGGCCGCCACCAGTCGTCCGACGGGCTCGAAGGTCGCGCCCAGATCTGCCTGGCCGTCGCCGTCGAGCACGGGAGTCAGCGTGGCCATGAACCCGAAGCCGGCCGGATCGCGGCCAGCCTCGACGAGGGCGGCGCTGACGAGCGGGATCCCCGGCACCGGATCGTCCAGCCACGGGCCCCACGGAATCCAGCCGCTGCCGTAGCGGACGATCCGGCTGACGACCCGCGGATTGAACGTCCCGCTGACCCAGACCGGCACGCCGCCCGGCTGCACTGGCTTCGGCATGCAGTGGATGTCGCTGACCTCCCGCCCGGCCGCGGTGAAGCTAGCCGGGTTGTCTCGCCAGAGTGCCTGCAGGATGTCGAGCGTCTCGTTGAGTAGCTGGCCGCGGGCGGCGAAGTCCAGGCCGGCCGCCTCGTATTCGGCTCGCTGCCAGCCGACGCCGACGCCTAGGTCGACCCGGCCGCCGGACAGCACGTCCAGCGTGGTCAGTGCCTTGGCCAGGACTACCGGACGGCGCAGGGCTGCGAGCAGGATGGTGGTCCCGAGCCGGACCCTGCTGGTGGCACCGCAGGCCACCGACAGCACGGTCAGCGGCTCGAGCCAGTGCCCGTCGGGGCCGGTCGGCTGCTGCCCGCCGACCCGGCCGCCGAGCTCCGGCCGCGCGTAGTCCGACTGGTCGCCGCCGTATACCACGTGATCGGAGACCACGACCCGGTCGATCCCGGTCAGGTCGGCCGCGCGGGCGCAGGCCAGCAGATGACCCCAGTCGCCGGGATCCTCGCGGGCGTACGCGGGCAGGTTGATCCCGAGCCGGGGCAGGCGGGCTGAGCTGGGCATCACGGGCAGTCTCCAGACCGGGGCGGGGCTGACGTCTCGACGGATCTATGCGAACAATAGGAATAGTGCTATATGAATAACGAGAACGCTAGATGTCGTTCTCGTTCTCACCCCGTCCACAGACAGGAGCTCTGTATGGATGTCATGGTCAGCCTGCCGATGCAAGCCTTCATCCGGGATCTGAGGCAGGGCAGCCGGCAGAGCATCCGCGACTGCGTCCAGGGCCTGGAGGATCTCGGCTACTGGGGTGTCATCGTCGTCGACCACATCCTGCGCTCGGATACCGACGTCGCTGAGCACCATGACGAGGAGCATTTCAACTGGCGGTTCCCCGACCCGCTGTCGACCCTGGGTTACCTCGCCGCGATCACCACGACCGTGCGGGTGGGCACTCGCATCCTGGTGGTGCCGTACCGCAGCCCGATCGCGACCGCGCACGCCGTGGCCACCGTGGACTCGCTGTCGGGCGGCCGGGTCGTCCTCGGCGTTGCCCCCGGTTACGACGCCAGCGAGTTCGTCAAGCTGGGCGTGCCGCGCACGAAGCGCGGGCGGCTGACCGACGAGTACCTCGACGTGATGCGCACGCTCTGGGCGGCCGACGGCCCCGTCGACTTCGACGGTCCGACGGTCTCGTTCCAGAGCGCAGAGTTGCAGCTCGGGCCGGTCCAGCGGCCCGGTCCGCCGTTGTGGGTCGGCGGTAATACGCAGGTCGCGCTCGAGCGGGCGGTCCGGGTCGGCGACGGCTGGACGCCCAGTATCTTTGCCTATCACTGGCCGTCGGCCACCGACGGCGTGCACCTCACCAGGGACCAGCTGCCGGGCATGCTCGAGTGGGCCGGGCAGCGCCGGGCCGAGGCCGGGCTCGCCCCGCTGACGTGCGTGCCGTCCTCCGGCGTGCCGCTGAAGTTCACCGACTCGCCGCAGCACCCGGGCCGGGCCGACAGCGACATCCAGCAGTTCTCCGCGATCGGCACGGTCGAGGAGCAGCTGCGTGAATTCCAGCTGTTCCACCAGGCCGGCTGCTCGAAGTTCGTGATCAGGCTGCTCGGCGCGGACACCGATGATTTCCTGGCCCAGGCCGAGGTGTTCGCCAAGCAGATCATGCCCTTCATCGAGCAGGGCTGAGCACCGGCCGGTCGGCCCGGGCCTACCTGATCGCCGCGAGCACGCCCCCGTCGGCGGAGATCTCGGTGCCGGTCAGGTAGGCTCCGGCCGGGCTCAGCAGGAATGTCACCACCGGCGCGATATCCTCGGGCTCCGCGATCCGGCCGAGCGGAACGTCGGCCGCCCGGCCCAGGAAGGCGGGCGACAGCATCGCGGTCCGGACGTATCCCGGTGCCACCGAGTTCACCCGGATCTGGCTGCCGGCCAGCTCGAGGGCCAGGCACTTCATCAGCATCCGGGCGGCCGCCTTCGATACGCAGTACGGCGCGTTGCCCGCCACCGCCCGGGTGGCGGCGATCGAGCTCAGGCTGACGATCGACCCGCCTCGCCGGCGGGACTGCAGCTCGCGCGCGAAGGCCCGGCTGGCGTGCAGGAAGCCGTAGAAGTTAACGCCGAGCACGTCGGCGAACAGCTGGGGGTCCAGGTCGGTTGCCGGGGCCAGGCCCATCGGGGTTCCGCCGGGCCGGTGGGTGAATGAGCTGATCCCGCTGGCGACGACGAGCCCGTCGAGCTGCCCGAGCCGGTCGTGCTCGCGGGCCAGCGCATCGGGGAGCGCGCTGGCCTCACTCACGTCTGCCACGACGGACACGAGCTCGCAGTCGCCGCCGTGGCCCGCTGCCAGGCGCGCGAGCCCGTCCGGGTCGCGGTCGGCCGCGATGACCGCTCGCGCGCCGGCTCTGGTGACCGCTTCCACGATCGCGGATCCGATGCCGCCGGCCGCGCCGGTCACCACGATGACCTGGCCGGCCAGTGGCGCCGCCACCTCGCCGGGCATCAGCGTGCCTCGGCGGTCAGCATCAGCCGGTCCATTCCGACGTTGTGGCCCCACATCATGGCCCTGATCTGCGGGGCCTCGGCCACTCTGACCGTCCGCCAGGCCGAGCTGATCTGATCGATCACGGCCCGCATCTCCAGCAGCGCCAGCGGCATGCCCAGGCACCGGTGCACCCCGTGACCAAAGGTCAGGTGATGCGGAGGCCGCCGCACCTCGAAGTGGTCGGGGCGGGGGAACTCGCGCTCATCGCGGTTAGCCGAGGCGAAGACGAGCAGGGCATAGTCACCGGCCCGCAGCCGGCTGCCGCGGATGATCGTGTCGGTCAGCACCCTCCGCCCCTGTACATGGATCGGCGGGTCCAGCCGCAGGGCTTCCTGTGCCGCCCCGGCCCGCACCTGCGGATCGGCCAGGGGGCTGAGCAGGCCGCCCTGAGCGATGCGCCACAGCAGGAAGGACAGCGCGGTGATGCTTGTGTGATGGCCGGCCAGGACCAGGCCTTGCACCAGCGTGACCAGGATGTCGTCGTCGATCAGATGCCCGTCGATACGGGCGGCGACGATCTCGCTGAGCTGATCAGGGCGCGGCCGGGCCCGTCGATCGGCGATGAGCTCAGTCAGGAAAGCCTGGAAGGCACCGAGCGCGGCCGCGGACTGATCCTGAGCCGCGGCCATGATGCCGCGGGCAAGTTCGCGCATCCGCGCCGCCTCGTCCGGGTCGAGCCCGACCAGCGCGCTGATCGCCGCCACCGGCAATGGCTCGCACAGGACAGCCACAACGTCGGCCGTGCCCGTTTCCGTGATGGCCGAGACCATGGCCGCGGCCTGGGCCTCGATGACCGGCCGGAGGGCGTCCAGCCGGACCCGCGTCATCAGCGGCTGGAGCAGGGCCCGGTAAACGGCGGCGTCCGGCGGGTCGACTTCGACCGGCACGAACGGTCGCTGCTTGCGGCCGAGTCCCAGTACGACGCCGTCGGCCGAGGAGAACGTCGCGTAGTCGGCCGCGGCCGCCCGGACCTCGTCGTACCGGGTGAGCGCCCAGTAGCCGCCGTGCCGTTCGCTGAAGACCGGCGGGCGGTCCCGCATCTGCCGGTACAGCCGCCAGAGGTCCTCGTAGTCGTAGCTGTCGTGCCACGGGTCGACGGTGGCGGCAGGCTGGCGCATGGGGGATGACCTCCGTGGGACGAATTGAGGATCAGGCGGCGGGCAGCGCGGCCTGCACGCGCGGGATGACCTCTTCGCCGAAGCGGCGCAGCTGCTCGCAGGTCTGGGTGAACGGCATGCCCGGCCACTGGCAGCGGTAGACGAAGTCCGTCATGCCGAGGTCGGCGTGCAGGCTCAGGAGCTCATCGGCAATGGCTTCCGGCGGCCCGAGCAGGAACCGGCGGTCCAGGTTGTCGGCGTCCTCCGCGTGCATGGCCGTCTCGCCGCCGAGCTCGCCGCGCAGGCCCCAGTCCAGGTAGGTGCGGGTTCGGGCCAGCGCGTACGGCGCGACCTCGGCGCGCGCTTCGGCCGCCGTTCCCGCTATGAATATCTCGCGGCGGATCGGCAGCTGCGTGGCGGGCGGTCGTCCGGCCGCGGCGCGCGTGTCCGCATGCAGGACGGCGAGCCGGCGCAGCTCGTCGTGGGCCAGGAACGGCGGCGGATACCAGGCGTCGGCGATCAGCGCAGCTCGCCGCACGGCCGCGGGGGCCTGCGCTGCCAGCCAGACCGGCGGGCCCGGCCGCTGGACCGGCCGGATGACCGGGTGCTTGATCACGAAGTCGCCGAAGACGCCGTGATGCTCGGTGGGCTGGCCGGCCCAGAGCGAGCGCACGATGCCCAGCCCGTCGGTGAGCCGGCGCACACGCTGCGAGCGCGGGATGCCGAGGGCCTCGAACTCGCGGTCGGTGTAGCCGAGGCCGATGCCGAAGACGACGCGGCCGCCGGTGACGACGTCGAGCGTGGCGATCTGCTCGGCCGCCTCGACTGGCCGCATCAGCGGCAGCAGCATGATGCCAGTGCCGATGCGGATGGCCGGGAATGCGGTGCCGAGCCAGGCGAGGTAGGGAACCGGCTGGTAGTAGCGCAGGCCCTCGGGCAGGAAGTGCTGGCCGACCATGACCAGGTCGAAGCCATAGCCAACCGCGAGCTCGGTCAGCCGGAAATGCTCGCTGACCTGGACCTCAGCTGACGTGCGGTCGTCGTGCACGGCGCTCAGCAGCAGCCCGAAGCGCATCCAGGTATCCGTCCTTGCCGGTGATTAGTGGCTGTTACGGGGATGTTGCCGCACCATTGCCGACGTGATGTAAATCATGATAATCATACGGTTGAACCTCATTCAAGCATCGAGGTTCACATCAGGACCGGCGGAGTGGAGTGGCGCCATGACAACGACGGAATCCGACCTCAGCCGAGCCAGCGATTTCCCGCTGCTGGTATCGGTCGACGATCACGTGATGGAGCCGCCGCGGCTGTGGCTCGACAAGGTGCCCGCCCGGTACGCCGAGCGGGTCCCGCACATCGTCCGCGAACGGGTCCCGTCGGTGATCAATCCCGGTACTGAGAAGTGGGCCGACGTCTGGTACTACGGCAATGACCGGGTCGAGAATCACCGCGGCGTGGCGTCAGTCGGCTTCGACGCCGACGAGCTCGACACCGAGCCGATGACGTTCGATGAGATGCGGCCGGGCTGTTACGACGTGCCGGAGCGGCTGGCCGACATGGATATCGACGGCGTCGAGGCCAGCATCTGCTTCCCCAACACCTTCGTCCGGTTCTGCGGCCAGCGCTTCCTGGAGGCGCCGGATAAGGAAGTCGCGCTGATGTGCGTGCGGGCCTACAACGACTGGCTGGTCGAGGACTGGTGCGGGCCGTCGGACGGCCGGCTGCTCGGGGCCGGCATCATTCCGCTGTGGGACGCCGGGCTGGCGGCTGAGGAGATACGACGGAACGCGCCCCGCGGGCTGACCTCTGTTTGCTTCTCGGAGATCCCTGTCCGCCTCGGGCTGCCGTCGATGTACAGCGGTTACTGGGACCCGTTCTTCGAGGCCTGCGCCGACACCGGCACCGTGATCAACCTGCACATCGGATCGAGCTCGGTCATCCACACCACCTCCGCGGACGCGCCGCTCGGGATCCGGATCAGTAATCACTTCGGGAACTGCGCGTTCTCGCTCTCGGACTGGCTGATGAGCGGCGCGTTCGTCCGCTTCCCCAAGCTGAAGGTGGCGTTCTCCGAGGGCCAGGCCGGGTGGATCCCGTACCTGATGAGCCGTCTCGACGGCCTGTGGACCAAGGGCTCGCCGCTGCTCGGCTTCGGCGGCATCCCCGAGCTGCCCAGCAGCTACCTGCCTGACCACGTGTACGCCTGCGTCTTCGACGACCCGGTCGGGATGCAGCTGCTCGCCCAGATCGGCGAGAACAACGTCTGCTGGGAGACCGACTACCCGCACAACGACAGCACCTGGCCAAAGTCGGCCGAGGTCGCCAGTCACCTGACCGAATCACTGTCGCCCGAGTCACGAGAGAAGGTGCTCCGGCTGAACGCGGCCCGCCTCTACAACGTCAGCCGGGTCCTCGCCCCCGTGGCGTAACGGCATGAATAGCCCGGCTCAGCCAGTAGACGACTGCTTCTTGACATCTAGACGGATGATGATGATAGTTACTATCATCTCGCACTTCGTGCAGTACCCGTCACGGCCCGGATCAGCCGCGTCTTGGCTGACCTGGCCAGCGACCGAGAATGCCTGCCCTGCCCCCGCGATAGCCAGGCCCGCTCCCTCGGCGAGCCGCCGGCCAGCGCAGGTGCGGCACCCCCCGAGGGACAAGCACCGTTTCTCAGCAGCTGACAGGTCAAGGAAGGTCAGTGAGCCTCATCATGCACTGGAGATCAAGAAGATTTGCGCGGTCGGGAGTCCTCGTCGGGGCCGTCGCCGTGGCAGTAGTTCTGAGCGCGTGCGGCAGCAGCGGCGGTTCCGGCAGCGGATCGGGCGATAGCTCGAAGTCGACGCCGTTCCTGATCGGCGCGGTCCAGCCGCTGACCGGAGCCTTCGGCCCGGTCGGCCTTGACATCCTGCACGCCACCGAGGCCGAGGCCAACATTCTCAACGCCAAGGGCGGCATCGACGGCCACAAGATCAAGGTGATTTCCGCCGACGACGGCTCCAACGTTCAGCGCGGCATCTCCGCGACGCAGCAGATGATCTCGCAGAACAAGCTGAACCTGTTCATCCCCGACGCCGTCAACGCGCAGTCGCAGCTGCCGTTCGCCAAGGACGTGCTGTCGTTCTCGAACTGCTCCCAGGCCGTCTGCGGTGACGGGTCGCAGTACCCGCTCGCCTTCACGACGAACCCGCCGGCCTCGGTGCAGGTACCGCCGCTGATCGCCTACGCCAAGAAGAACGGCTGGACCAAGGTCGGGGTCCTGGCTCAGGACACCTCCGACGGCCAGTTCTTCGCGAGCCAGGTCCAGAAGCTGGCCGGCCCGGCCGGCCTCAAGCTCGTCGGCACCGAGTATTTCGACCCCACCGCCACCAACATCACGTCCGAGATCCAGAAGCTGCGGGCGGACGGAACCCAGGCGATCATCGGCTGGACCGTCGGCACGACCGTGGGCGTCGCTGCCACCGGCCTGCAGGACCTGGGCTGGAAGGTGCCGCTCATCGGGCCTCCGGCCATCTTCACCGCACCAGTCCAGACGCTGGTTCCGGCCAGTGTCCAGAAGCAGGTGACCTGCATCTGTTACCTGGTGGGTACGCGGCCGGGCGCGACCCTCTCCCCGATCACGGCGCCACTGGCGGCGGCGATGAAGCAGTACGGGACGATCTACAGCCTGCTCGTTGCGGGGCTCGCGGCCGACGGGGTGGCCCTGGCGGCTTACGGCTACACCAAGGCCGGCAGCCTGAATGCGCAGGCGGCGGCCAAGGCGCTGGACTCGATCGGGGCTGATGCCAATTACCCGGCGTCGGAGCTGTACGTCTTCCGCAATACCAACCCGGACTACAGCGCCACCGTCCACTCGCCGGCTAACGCCAAGCTCAACACCGGCTTCTTCGGCGTCTCGCATCCGAGTGCGGTGCTGGACGGCACCTATATCGGCACGCCCTTCAACTACTAGCACCACGGGTGCTGGCCGCCGGCTTCGTCCGGCGGCCGGCACCCGCGGCCACGTCGCCGGAAGGAGGCTTCGGCGTGAACCTGACGACACTGGGCATCGGCATCGCCACCGGGATCGCGCTGGGCGGCGTCTACTCGCTCATCGGGCTCGGCTTCACCCTGGTTGTCGCATCCACGCGGCTGTTCCTGTTCGTGTTCGAGTCGGTCGTTGCGCTCGGCGGGATCCTGGCCTTCTGGTTCCTCAACGACGAGGGCTGGCCGCTGGCCGCGGCCGTGGTGGCGATCTGCCTGGTCGGCGCGGTGTCCGGCCTGCTGCTGGACGTCACCG
>Ga0302325_10005350_pt1 | contig 29234 bp, 21 predicted proteins | sample Palsa_T0_2_FD_201948 | JGI IMG/M metagenome (GOLD analysis project Ga0302325, IMG submission 201948) | Peat permafrost microbial communities from Stordalen Mire near Abisko, Sweden - Palsa_T0_2 | ecosystem: Environmental > Terrestrial > Soil > Palsa > Peat permafrost | place: Sweden: Abisko...
AGCGCTACGTCATCGTCGTCGTGCTCGTCATCGCCACTGGCTTCGTCCTACGCGTTGTTGGCGGAGCGGCAGCCATAGACGTCCCCGTGTCCAACTGGCTCTTCCTCTGTGCGCTGCTCCTGGCGCTTTTTCTGGCCCTGGGAAAACGGCGTGCGGAACTCGTGTCGCTCGAGGCGCCAGAGGCGCACGGCCATCGAGCGACGCTGGCGGACTACTCCCTCCCGCTTTTGGACCAAATGCTGACGCTGGTGGCTGCGACGTGCGTCGTGGCCTATGCCCTCTACACGGTGGCCCCAGACACCCTGGAGAAGGTGGGCAGCGACCGGATGAAATTCACCGTTCCCTTCGTCGTTTACGGCATTCTCCGCTACCTCTACCTGCTTCAGAGGCGCGGGGCGGGCGGCGCGCCGGAGCGCGTGTTGCTCCAGGACAGGCCGACGCTGCTCAACCTTGCCCTCTACCTCGGCACCGTGGGCTGGGTCCTCTTCGGCCGAGCGGCCTGAAAGGGCCGTCGCCCTACGGCAGGGGCGTCCGCGCGAGCCCGCAGGCGTATTTGCCCTGGACGGTGCCCACGGTATGGCAGTCGCACCCATTGATGAGCGAGCCACAGAGCGTGTTGTCCGAAGACGACACGTCGGTCACCGAAGCGCGCTGGGCCACGCCCTGGAGGCAGTTGTTTCTGTCGTTGGTATTGGCGGCGCAGTCGCAGAGCTGCTCTGCAAGCTGGCGGCAATTGTCCTTGCAGCCGCTCAGAAGCGCGAGGGCGAGGAGGGGGGCTAGGAAGAGGCGACGCATAGGAAAGGCCGGGGAACCTGCCACACCGGCTCCCACGCGCCAAGCCCCGCTCGGCAGAGGGGCAGGCTAACGTCTCTCGGGCCCTGGCTCCGCCCAACCGAACGCCCCCTCCCGCGAAGCCGCAGTTCAGGCTCGCCGCGGAGGGCTGCCTCCTCCTGGCCGTGGTGCTCTCGGTGGCCTTTCTGGGCGGTGCCCTCCCGGGAGCCGTCGTTGCCTCCTCTTGTCTTGGGTGCGCCGCGCTAGTGCTGGTGCTCGTGGACCGAGGGGGGACACTGTCCCTGCCTCCGCTGGCGCTCCTGCCCCTAGCCTCAGCCATCGTTTGTCTTCTCCAACTCATCCCGCTCCCGGCGCCGCTGCTCGCTCACCTCGCCCCCGCCTCAGCTGACGTTCGTAACTTCGCGCTTCTCCCGATGGGTCTGACTAGAGCCCGGCCCGTGACCCTGGACGTGCCAGCCACATGGGTGGAGCTGGCACGGGCGATAGGACTGATGGCTACCGTGACGGTCGCGGCCGAGTTAGCGCGGTCGCGCCGGACCCGTCGGAGGCTCGCCGCCGGCGTTGGCCTCACAGGCGTCACCGTGGCGTTGGTTGGCTACGGCCACGACCTTGCCAACGCGCATGCGCTTTTCGGACTCCACGTATTTCAGAATGACCGGTTGACACTGTTGACCCCGTTTGGGAACCCCAACCACCTTGCAGGGTTTCTCACCCTCTCGACCGTGCTGCTCCTTGGCCTCGCCGCCGAGTCGCCTCAGCGCCGGTGGTCGGTCCTGTGGGTGGTTTTGGCGGTGTCGAGCGGCGTTGCCGTCTTTTTCTCGCTGTCGCGCGCCGGCATTTTTTTCTTCGTCGCCGGGCAGTTGGCCTTCATCGGGGCGCTGGCACTCGGGAAAGTCCCCCTCGGAAGTCGGGACGCGTATCGCCCGGGCGAGCAGACCAACGGCCGTGAGCGCCTCCTGCTTCTCGTTGCCGGCGTCGTGGGCGTGGTGGCCCTGGCCAGCTACTTCGCGCTGGACCGCATTTCCGACAGGTTGTCCACGCTCGACAGCCTGGAAAAGGTGCACCAGTCAAAGGTGGAGCTGTGGCCCATGTTTGCTCGTGCCGCGCTGCACGTCTGGCCCCTCGGCCTCGGGCGCGGGGCCTTTGCGGTGGGCTTCTCGCGCTGGCAGGCGGAGGCCTCATACGTCAGCTTTAACTACCCCGAAAACTGGCTCCTCCAGTGGGGGACAGACTTCGGGCTACCCGTCACCCTTGGGCTCCTTGCGCTCGCCATCTGGGCGGCACTCCGGACGGTGCGGAAGGATGCCTCCGCGCTCGAGCGCGCAGCAGCGTGCGGACTGCTCGCTCTGGTGCTCCATGACCTCTTTGACTTCGCGCTCGAGTTCCAGGCGAGTGCCGCAGCAGCCGCTGTTGCCGCCGGACTGCTGTCTGGCCGTGCGCTGGCTCAGGGTCGTGGCTTGCGCCTCGGATGGCGGCCAGCTTGGACTCTCACGGGCGGGGCGGTGCTTCTCGTTGTCGTAGGGCTGTGGCGCGGTCGAGAAACCGCCGAGGAGTCCGCAGCGTCTCTTGCGCGAGCGGCCACGGCCGGACTCGATTCCGAGGCCCTTCGCACGGAGGCGCTGGCCGCCATCGATGCGCACCCTGCAGAAGCGTCGCTCTACCGGACGGTGGGCCTCGCCGAGGCCACGCGCCGGCCGCATGAGGCCCTCGCCTTTCTCACGCGGGCACTCTGGCTTCGGCCAATGGACACGGACACGCACCGACTAACGGCCAATGTGCTGTGGCGACTGGGCGCGCCAGCCCAAGCCATGGGCGAGTGGCGACTCGCCCGGGAGACAAACATGCAGCCCGGTTCGGTGCTGGCCGAGGCGCTTCCCTACGCGCGGACGCCCGAGCTCCTCGAGAGTTTGGTCGGCCCAAGGCTTTCGGACGTGCCAACGGTGGTGTCCTTGCTTTGGGGCGTCGGACGCCGTGCCGACGCCGAGGCGCTCCTGGCGTGGGGGCGCGGGCAAGCCGAAGGCCTCCCAGGCCTTGCAGTCCTGTGGACGAACGCAGCGTCACTGCGACTCGAAGCTGGAAAGCCCGCCGAGGCGCTCAGCCTCCTCGACGAGGCAGAGAGGCGCGGGGACGACGTCGCACTCTTGCGCGCCCAAGCGTTCTCGGCACTCGGCAAGCCGCGTGAGGCGGTGCAGACGCTGGAAGCAGCCGTGGTCCGCCGTCCCGAAGACGCCGAGTTGAGTTTCGCCCTCGCCGGACAGTGGCTCGCCGCTGGCCGCCCGGCCATGGCTCGCAAGGCACTGGAGCGCCTTCAGCCCTTTCTGTCAGGGACTCCGGCGCGAGTGCGGCTCCTGTCCACCGAGGCCGAGACGTACCGGGTGGAGGGCCGCATTGGCCGAGCACTCGAGTCGCTGGACACCGCCCGGCGCCTCGCACCCGAAAACGCGGGCCTCCAGTACCAGGCGGCGCAGCTTTATGAGCAGCTGGGGCGTTTCGACGCGGCTGCCGAGGCAGTGCGCGCCGGGGCTCGCGCGGAGGGGCCCGCCGGGGTAGCGCGAGCGCAGCAGTCCCTCGACAGGCTCCAGAAGGCCTCCGAGGCCCAGCAGCTCAAGGGGCTGGAGACGCCGTCGCCACTACAGAAGCTGCTCAACGAGGACGACGCAGCGCAAGCTGACGGCGGCACGCCAGGGGAAATTCCGTAAGCCTCAGGCGTCTGAAGGCTGCTCTGTGCCCGGCACGCCGGGGACACAGAGGCCCCAGTAGCGCGCCTAGTGTCCGCGTCCAGCGACGACGGTGGGCACCGTCTTGAGCAGGAGGCTCAAGTCCTGGCCCAGGCTCCAAGTGTCGATGTAGCGGAGGTCCAGGTACATCCAGTCCTTGAAGGCAATCTCGTTGCGGCCGCTCACTTGCCAGATGCAGGTGAGTCCCGGCACCACCGACAGCCGCCGAAGCTGCCACGGCTCGTACTGGGCGACTTCCTTCGGCACCGGGGGCCGCGGGCCGACGAGTGTCATGTCCCCGCGCAGCACATTGATGAATTGCGGGAGCTCATCGATGCTGAACTTCCGCAGAATTCTGCCCAGTGGGGTGATGCGCGGGTCGTTGCGCATCTTGAAGACGGGCCCGCTCTGCTCGTTGTGCTCCTCGAGCGCCTTCTGGAGGGTGTCGGCTCCCGACACCATGGAGCGGAACTTGAGGATGTGGAAGACCCGGCCGTGCTGGCCAACGCGGAGCTGCCGGTAAAAGGCCGGCCCGGGCGAGGTGAGCTTCACCAGCACCGTCACGACGCTGAGCAAGGGGGAAAGGAGCCACAGCGCCGAGGCGGAGGCGAGGACGTCGAGCGCGCGCTTCAGCACGCGGGCCTTGGGCTGGGACTTCACACTGGTGAAGTGCAGGTAGCCGTCGGAGACGGTACGCGTATCCACCGGCATGGCGCGGTCCAGCCGCACGGAGTAGGCGGGCAACGCAAAGGGGATGCCGAACGTCTCGCACACCTTGGTGGCAGCCTGCATGGCATCGCCCTGCAGAATGGCGTTGCCAGCGATGTAGACCTCGTTGACATGGAGCATCCGCAGACACATCTCGAGGTCCGCGACGGCCCCCAGGTGCAGGGACTTGATGCGCTCCGGCACTGGGTCCCCGGGAAAGCTGAGGTACCCGTGCACGCGCTGGCGCTGCCTGCGCCGGCTGCCAATGTCCTCTCCGGTGAGCCGCCCGAGCGGGCCGGTGCCGATGACGAGGACGCGGTCTGGCTCGCGCGAGCGGGCCTGGAGGGGCGCGAAGAGCGCGAGCCGGAGCAGGAACAGCACCGGAAGGCCGAGCTCGAGGAAGCGAAGCGGGGCAGGAATGGCATCGTGGAGGAAGTGAAACCACGTCAGCGGCAGAAGGACGCTGGCCACGGCGAGCACCAGCAGGGCGCCAAGCATCGCGTCATCGACGGGAGTGCGCTCAGCGAGCGGCCCGTAGTGGCGGATGGCGGAGCTGGTGATGAGCCAGACGCCGAGGGACACAAGCACCGCAGTCGCGGTGATGGCGGACGTGCTCCACGCGAGTTTGGGCGTTGCCCAAACGAGGAGCGCACCGACGACTACCAAATCCCCAGCCAGCCCAAGACGCGCCGTCAGTCCTGGAGCAAATCTCCGCAACCAATTCATACGAGCCACCCTGTGAAGAGCCCCCCGAAGCCGCCGACAGGTGAACGACTGGCCTGTAGCAAGCTGCGAACCGCGCGCACTGTCGCCGAGCACCTATACGCACACAAGATGAGTATGTGATGACACCGCGCACACGAAAAATGACCCATGTCCCCGGAGTTACTGGCGACCCAGTACCCAGCGGAGGTGCGAAATTTGCTCGCCGTCGCTTGAAAATGTCCGATTAATGACAGTTATAGCCCCTCTCAACGGCTCCGCCCTTGCTGGCCCCCGAGGCGCCGCACCCGCAGAGGCGACGGTAACCGCTAGGGCGTCACAGCCTGTCCAACACCACTCGGACGCTTTCGTTGCACCAGAGCGCCCTGGGTTTTCCCCGAGCCTGACACAGGACTTTGGCGGGCCCGTCGTTGGCGGACGTCTCGTGGGCTTTCGTTCGGCTTTGGTTTCGCGCGCGTGTCCTCGCTGACCCTCAGGATGGGGGGCCCGCCCGTGCTTTCTATCAGTGAGGAAAACGTGGGGGGGAAGGCGTTTCTTTTTTGAAAGGGTCGCTCGGGCTGGTGGCTCGAGGAAAGCCTGTGAAAAACGCAGCAGGTGGGTCGCGTTTGGCCCGCGTTGCTGCTCCTGCGCGCGGTGTGTTAGCGATGCCGTCCCCGTTGTTTTGACGTCCACAGGAGCGGGTGCATCGATGTTGCGTGACCGTCCCAAGTCGCTCGCGCGCACCGTCCGTGTCGCTTTTCTTGCGCTCGCCGGCTGCGCGGCCACCGGTTCCTACACCTGGGTGCAGGAGTATCCAGCCCCGCCGCCCAACCCGGAAAGCGGCATCGTCCTCCTCCCGGGCGACATCATCACCATCCGCGTCTACAAAGAGCCGGACATGTCCACCAAGACGCGTGTCCGCAACGACGGGAAGGTGAGCCTGCCCTTCCTCAACGACGTGGACGCCGCTGGCCAGACGCCGGTCATCTTTGCCGCCACGCTGCAGAAGCGCCTCAAGGAGTTCATGAATGCGCCCATCGTCACCGTGTCGCTCGACGACCCGCGCCCCAACACCATTCCCGTCACTGGCGAGGTGACCAAGCCCGGAATTTTTCCGCTCGACCCAGGCGCGGGCGTGGTGGCCGCGCTGGCCGCCGCTGGTGGCCTCAGTCCCTTCGCCAGCCTGGACCGGATTTTCGTCATCCGGCAGCTTCCCGCGCCGGCGCGCATCCGCTTCAGCTACCGCGACCTGCAAAACGGTGACCCGAAGTCCGTGAGCTTTCAACTTCGCCAAGGCGATGCAGTTGTCGTCGAGTAAGAGCCATGGGGGCGCTTGGCTTGTGCCTGGTCCTGCTGACAGCGGCCGCGGACTCGTCCGAGGGGCTCGGAGCGCCGCCGCCGCCGGCGTCGACGACGGCGGTGGCCCAGGAGCAATTCACCTTCGACCTCGGAGCGAAGCTCGAGAGCATGCTCGGGACTCAGCTCGTTGGCTCGTTCACGCAGAACACCGTCACCACCAACTTCGTGCTCGAGCCGGGGGTTTTCTTCCAGCAGCGCTCGCGGACCGGTCAGCTGACCATCAGCTACGTGCCGTGGTTCCTGTACACGCCGTCGGACTCGGACCAGGCGCTCGTCTTCCACCGCATCCTGGTGGAGTCGCAGCAGCAGCTGAGCCGGACCAGCGGCGTCTCGCTGGTCGCTCGCCTGTGGGTGGGAGACCAGACGTTCTCTCCCGTCGTCAATCTGGGCGTCGGCCCGAACGGCGGCGGCGGTCAGGCACCTCCGACGACTACCATCATCCCGGTCGTCCCTTCGCTGGCGAGCCTGAGGCTGCTCGACACCTCGGTCCGGGTTGGCTTCTACCTCCTCACCAGCGTCCAGCTGCGCTTGGACTTCGACGCGGGGTTTGTCTGGTCCGAGGGCTTGGGCGCCACCGCCCAGCAGGTGCTTCCGCTCCAGCGCGGGCCTTTCGTCGACATGCTGGCCACCCTCAAGCTCGGGCCGCACGACACCCTGGTCACGAGTTTGCGCTCGGGGCTTCTCGTCTATGGCCCGGTGTACCGGCCAGGCGGCGTCAACAACGAGAACGGGAGCACCGTGCTGCTGCCGCACTACAACACCGGCCTGGAGATTCTCGGGAACGAGGTCAACGTCAAATGGCAGCACGCCATCAACTCGACGTTGAGCACCGATTTGGGAGCCGGAATGGGCGTGGTTTACCAGAGCCAGTCCTATGACATCCCGACGCTGGTGGACCAGGACCTGCTCTGGCTGCACCGAAGCCCGGTGCCGGCCACCGTCGGCTTCTACCCCCTCTTTGGGGCCAGCATCCGGGACAACGTGCCCATCGTCGACCAGACCCTCCTCTTCACCGGGACGGTGGCCGTGATTCCCATCATCAACCAATTCTCTGGGACGGTGGTGGAACGCGTCGACACCTCGGCCTCTGCCATCTGGGGGCTGGGCACGAATTGGCTCTTGACCGCCTCGGTGGGCGGGGCGGGCTCCGTCAACCCCCGGGAGATTGACGGTCGGGCGGAGCTCCGGGCGGTGTTTCAGGCTGGACCCCATGTCGTCCTCGCCGGCGGCGCCCGTCTGGCCTACTTGAATTACGCGGTCCCAGGCGCGTTTAACGGCACGAGCTGGGTACTCTTCTTCTCGGTGGCCGGGGCCACCGGAAAGCTTGGTGCGGCAGCCGGAGCATCGACCAGTCAGGGAGACCAGGGGTTCCTCCAATGAGCGCGATGCGGCCTGCCCATCGGTTGGGTCTGTCCTGGCGCAAATTCTGTCGTCTGGCGGGTGGCACCGTCGCCGTTACGTTGTGTTCCTATTCTCCTCCGGAAGGGCCAACCCTGTGGCAGCTCGAGTCCAAGACCCGACACTCATGAGTCACCGTACGGCGCTGGTGGTCGAGGATGACCCGGACCTCCGCGGTCTCGTGAAGCGCCATCTCGAGTCGATGGGGATGCAAGTCAGCGAGGTAGGCGAGGGCCGCTCGGCCATCCTGCATGTCGCCGTGCACAAGCCCGATTTGGTGGTGCTGGACCTCATGCTGCCCGAGCTGTCGGGCTATGAGGTCTGCCAATTCATGCGCGCCGAGGCCCGGCTCAAGGAAGTCCCCATCCTCATCATGAGCGCCCGCGGCCTCCCGCAGGACCGGGCCTATGCCGAGCAGGTCGGTGCCAGCACGTACCTGGTGAAACCTTTCAAGCGACACGCCTTTACCGCCGCGGTGCGCGAGCTCGTCGGCCAAGCGAAAGAGGAAGTCCGACAGTGAATGCAGGTCAACCCGCGGAGCCTTCCGACGAGCAGTCGGGCGAAGCGCTCGAGCTCGTCGACCTCAAGAAGCTGCGCGACTACAGCCTCTTCGTCGTGCACTCGGTGCGCCGAAACCCCTTGGTGGCGGCGGGCACATTCGTGCTGGTGGTGTGCCTGACGCTGCTCGAGCTCGCTCTGTTCCCCCGCTACTACCACGTCGAGGCGGAGCTCCTCGCCCAGCGCAACCTCATGATGCCGGCGCTCGGGAACCCCGGCCGCAACGTCCCCACGGACGCGGACGCGCCCACCCGCGCCGCGCCCGAGACTGTGCGCCGGCGCGACAACCTCATCTCCCTCATGAAGCAGACCAACCTGCTCGAGCGCTGGGACCAGACGAAGGCGCCGGTCATCAAGCTCCGCGACTGGGTGGTGAAGGTGGTGGCCCCGCCCACCGAGGAGGAGCGGCAGGACGAGGTCATCGAGATGCTGGAGAAGCGGCTCTACGTCTTCGCCGGGGAAGGGACGGTCACCATCGCCATCGACTGGCCGGACGCACAACTCGCCTTCCAGCTGGTGGAGACGGCCCAGCAGAACTTCCTCGACGCCCGCCACGCCGCCGAGGTGTCCTCCATCGCCGAGGCCATTTCCATCCTCGAGCGCCATGCGGCCGAGGTGCAGCAGTCCATCGACTTGGCGATGGAGGAGATAAAACGCGTCGAGCCGTCCCACTCCGCGAGAGCCGTCCCCCTGGGGGCGCGCGCCAGGAAGCCCGCGGACGCAAGCGCTCAGCCGACCGAGGCCTCCCAGCTCAAGGCCCTCCTCGACGGAAAACGTCGGGCCATTCGTGACTTGGAAGCCTTCCGGACGCGTCGTCTCACCGAGCTCAAGGACGAGCTGGACAAGCAGAAGCAGGTTTACGCCGACGCCCACCCCGTCGTGATGAGGCTCAAGGAAAGCGTCGCGGCCATGACGGCGGATTCTCCGCAGCTGGCCGAGCTTCGCCGGGAGGAGCACGAGCTGGCCGCAGAGGTCAGCCAGGCCGGTGGGGACAAGGCGCCAGACCGGGAGAACGAGGTGCGCAGCGTGGCGCCGCAGCTTTCCGAGGCTCGGCGGGTGCTTTCTGCCGGCTCGGACGCATCGGCGGAGCAGTACGCTTATGCGAAGGCTCGGCTTCGCTTCGCGATGAATAACTACGACAGCCTCATCGAGCGTCTAGACGCGGCCCGCATCGAGCTGGATACCGCCCGGGCCGCCTTCAAGTACCGCTACAGCACCATCCGCCCGGCTGAGCTGCCGAAGCACGTGGCCAAGCCCAAGGTGCCGCTCGTCGTCATGGCTGGCATCTTCGCTGGGCTTCTCCTGGCCGCGCTGGTGGCCGCCTTGGTGGACTTGAGGTCGCGCCGGCTCGTCGAGCGCTGGCAGGTGGAACGAACGCTGGGGCTCAGCGTCCTCGGAGAGCTGCACCGGACGTGATGCCGTTCGCCCGGACCGGCGTGGAAGTCGAGGCTCCGGAGGCCAGTGTCGCTGGCGTCACCCATCCCCGCAAAGCGCGAGGCACAGAAGCGGCTGCCTCCACCCAGTCCGTCGAATTCGTCGCCGGCGGCGGGAGCGTCCTCGTCCTTTCCATGCGGGGCATTTCCAACGTCGTCGGCTACTGCGCCATGTACGAGTTCGAGGACCTCATCGCCGAGCTCCTGCATGCAGACCGCGTCACGCCCCTCGTGGAGGAGGGCCTCGAGCGCTCGCGCCGCGTCTACAAGCTGACGCGCTACCTCACCCGTTCTCGTCGGTTGGCGGAGGTGCTTGCCCCCCGGACGGGCGCCGTGCGGCTGGAGCGCGAGTACGAGCTCTTCCTTCCCGTTTTCAACCACCCGCACGAGCTCTTCAACCTCAACGCGGTGCAGGGGTGGCGGCAGAAGTCCCGGTTTGCGGCCGCCTACATCTGCGAGGCCTGGGAAGCGCGACTCCCCGAATACCTCCTGGAACTCCTCCAGCCGTTCGACCACATTTTCCTCGGCGTGGAGGGCGCCTGCGCGTCAGTGGCCCGCATTACCGGGAAACCCTGCACGTACCTTCCCATGGGGGTGGACGCGTTGCGCTTCGCCCCCAAGTCCGCGTCCTCCGAGCGGCCCATTGACGTGTGCGGCATTGGTCGCCGCTCGGACGTCACCCACGCTGCGCTCATGGAGTTCGCCCGGCGGGACGGGCGCTTCTACTACTACGACACCATGCGCCGCTCGGGCGGGGCGCGCTCCGGAGGGGCGGCAGTCACCTTCGGCGTCATCGACGCACGGGAGCACCGGCTCCTGCTCGCCAACCTTCTCAAGCGTAGCCGCTACTTCATCGCCAACCGGGCCTGGGCCGACAGCCCGGGCCTGACGCGCGGGAAGGACGAAATTGCCTGCCGCTTCTACGAGGGCGCGGCCGCCGGCGCCGTCATGCTGGGAGAGCCCCCGGACACCGAGGACTTCCGCAGCGAATTCGACTGGCCCGACGCGGTGGTGCCCACGCCCTTCAATGCGCCGGACATTGGGGACACCATTCGCGCGCTGGACGCGGACCCGGCCCGCACCGCCCGTATCCGGACGAATGGCGTCGTCAACGCGCTCCGCCGCCACGACTGGTCTCATAGGCTTTCGGAGCTCTTGAAAGTCGCCGCATTTCCGCCGACGCCTGCCCTGCGGACGCGGGCCACGGAGCTGCAGGCCACCGCCGAACGCTTCCGGGCCGCCTCGGCCGGCTAACCCCAGTCCCAACTGGCTGGTGTGTGGCTGCCCAGCCCAGCCCTGCTTGGAGTGCCGCTTGCCGACTATGGCTGCACGGCCCAGGGACGAGGCTTCACGGCTTTTGTGACATGAGCGGCCGCGCATTCTGGTCCAGAGCCGCAGTCCTGGGTCCAAACACGGTGTCGTACTGGGTCTCGAGCTCGAGCCGGTAGTGCGCGGCTTTTCGGGCCACCGCCGGCAGCAGGCGTGGGGCCTCGTTCTGCAGAGTTGCGAGCTGCGCCAGGACGCGCTCGACGTTGAAGTCGTCGAGCCGTCCAGAGAAGGCCTCCAGTCCCATTTCTTCCATGAGGGCGTCGTTTTTCTCGTTGTAGGAGAGCGACACCACGGGCTTTCCCAGCAGGAGGGCGAGCAGGACATTGTGGAAGCGGCTGGCCAGGACGAGGTCCACTTGGGCCAGCTGTTTGAGCACTTCCTGGAAGCTGCTGGCCGGACTGTCTTCGAATTCTGTGCCCGGGCCGAGGCCCTGGGCCGAGAGGGCCGCGCGGACGTCTTCCAGGACGGGCTCGTCGTAGGTGTTGTCGCCAATGACGAGGCGAAGTGCGTGCCCACGGGCCCTGAGCGCCAGCGCGACGCTGCACACCTTCTCCACGTAGGCGCGGTACAGCGCCGCGTCCTCGGCGCTGGCCGCGCCGCGGTCCTTGTAGGCGTAGAGGCCGATGGCCACCCGCGCCCTGGGTGGCGGCCCGCGCGACGCGGTGCGCGTCAGCAGCACCATGGCCTGGGGCAGGCTGAAGGCGAGGTCCGGGTAGACGGCATCAGCCTTCGAGAAGAAGCCGGCTCGACGGAGGCGCTCCTGGGACTGGACGTCGCGGTAGGAGCGAAAGGTCGCTAGCCAGAGCGCGGTGCGGATGAAAAACCGCGCCAGGGGGTGGCGCAAGCCCTCCACCCCGACGCTGAGGAAAACCAGGCGGCAGCCGGTGAGGCGCGCGGCCACCGCCCAGCGGAAAATGTCATAGGGAAGGCCGAGGGGGCCCTCGCCGTCGTCGGTCAGCATCCCCGTCCCCGTCATGACGAGGAGCTCGGTGGCCCGTGTGTGCCGCAACGCCTCGCGCCAGCCGGCGAGCTCGCCCTTGAGGCGACGGACAATTCGGGCCAGGAGCGGCGGAGTGGGGCCGGGCGGGCGGCGTGCGGAGTTGAGGGGGAAGCAGGGAAGGCTATGCCGAAACTGCGCGTCGACGGGCGCCGTGCAGAAGCAGACGAAGGGCGCATCCGGGCGGCGCGCCCGGGCGTTGTAGAGGGCCGCTCCGAGCGTGCACTCGTTGCCGAGGTTGCGGGTGCCGAAGTTGCCCCAGAAGGCAATCTGCTTGGCCGCCGTCACCTCGACGCCGGCCCTTCTCGTGTCGAAGCAGAGGACGGCTCGGGCGGGAGACTCTCCAGGACGAGCACCCAGTCGTCATACCCGGAGCCATTGTCCCCGGGTGTCGTAAACCAGCGCGGCGCCTCGTTGGGTACACGCCCGATCGGCAACGAGGCGCCGGACCACGGGTTGTACCAGCGGGCGGTGGCCGCCGCGGACAGCGCCCGCACATCCACGACGAAGCTTCTCTCGCCTCGCCCGTCGCCCGGGGGGACGTAGGCCAGAAGCGCGCGGCCATCAGCCGTCGCCGCCGCCGCCACCTCGTCCTGGCCTCCCGGGGTGCCTCCTCCCCCTGTGACGAGCACCCGCATGCCCGAGAGCCCGGAGGGCACCAACGCTTGCCAGGGCACGGTGTCGAAGAGGTGGCCCAGACGGGCCACGTCATTGACGCCGGGCGAGTCGAGCGCGCTGTCCCAGCCCGCCTCGAAGAGCCACATGGGACGGCTTCCGGAGACGATGCCAGCGGTGCAGGTGAGGCTCGCCCAGTAGAGGTATTTGCGGCTTGGCGGGACACTTCCCTGGATGTGCTCGTTCTCGTAGCCCGACTCCACGAGGAAGGCGGGCAGGGGAGGGGCGTGCGCCCAGGCACGCCGGCAGGCCTGATGCGGGCTTTGGTACTGGTAAACGGCCTCCAGCTGCATGGCCTTGGCGAAGGCCGCCTCGTCCGAAGCCATGCTGTTGGGGCTCCAATGCCCCGTCTGCAGGGCCGTCCCTCCGCTCTGCCGTATGCCTTCCTGCACCTCGAGGGCGCAGGCCTCCAGCGCTCCGCCGGGCGCTGGCATGCAGTCCCCGCCTTGCACCCACAGGACGTTGTCGAATTTCCGGAAGCGAGTCCCGACGAAGCGCCCGTAGGCCAGGCAGGAAGCCTTGGGGCTGTGCCCCATTTCCACGCTCCACCCCTCGTTGTCGGCACTCGGTGCGTCGGGACAGCCGTACCCGGGGTAGGCCGGGGCAAGCAGGACGAGGAAGCCGCGTGCCCGCGCCTTCTCGACGACGGCCATGGCGAAGTCGAAGTAGGCGTCCTTTGGCGTCGAGAAGTCTCCCGGCGTGTGGAAGGGGGCGTCGCCGGCGCGGTTTCTCGGTGCCTGTACCGCGTACTTATGCTCGAGGAGGTTGACGAGGACGGCGTTGAAGCCCTTCTGCGCTCTGTCCTGGAGGTAGGTGTCGACTTCCCGGGCCGTCAGGTTGGCGATGAGGCTCCAGGCGGCCTCCCCCTGGAGGCGAAACGGGACGCCGTGCGCGTCGACGAGAAACCGTCCGGTGCCGGAGACGGCCAGGGGAAAAGCCGGCCGGGGGGGCACAGCCGTCTCGACGAGTACCCGGGCCCGGCCTTCCACCGCGCCCAGCCTGGCCGTCACCTCGGCCGTCCCCGGGCCCTTGGCTAGGACAAACCCCTGCGGCCCGGGCACAGCAAGGGCCGCGACGGCATTGGACGTTTCCCAATCCACCATGGGGAGGGCGTCCAGGCTGCCGCCGTCGGCCGTCCGCCCGGTTAGGGAGAAAGCCAGCGCACCCCCTACCGGCAGCGTCGCTGCGCCGGGCGAAATGGCCAGCGCCCGAAGCACGCCCGCCTTGGTGTCCACCACCACCTCGGCATGAGTCGCCGTGCCGCCCCAGACGGCTTCCACGTCCACCGCGCCAGGCCTGAGCGCGACGGCGCACCCGCCGTCCTCCATCACCAGCCCCGCGTCAGGCGCCGTCCCCCAGTAGGCGGCTCCGCCGACGTCGCGGCGCGAGCCGTCGGCGTACTCCGCGGTGGCCAGAAGCTGGAGGCGTTGCCCCGGGCCGAGGTGGGCGCCTTGGGGGGAGACGCGGAGGCCAAGGAGCTCGGGGAGAGGAGCGCCTCCCCGCGAGCCACCTTTGTGGCAGGCGGCGAAGGGGAGGAGGGCGAGGAGGAAAAAGAGGTGTCGGAAGAGCCTCAAGCGCGCTTCCGGAAGACGGGCTGGACGGGGCGGCCGACGAGGTGCTTCTCGACGCCATCCTCGAGCGCCCGCTGGTAGACGCCCAGCGCCTCGCCCACCGCCTCGACGGTGCGTCGCACCTCTTCGTCCCCGTGAGAGAAATTCACCACCAGGGAGGGCATGAGGAGTCCCCGGCGAATGGTTTCCTGGAGGAAGAGGGTGCGGAAAGGCTGGGAGGGGTTTCCATCCGCGTCCCGCGTTGCATAGACGAGGTTGGCGGGGTGGCCCAGGACTTGGAAGTGCTTGGCCAGCCCAAGCGCCTCGGCCTTCTGGTTGATGCCGGTCCTGAGCGCCTCGCCTATCCGGCGCATGTGCCCCACCACGTCCTTCGTCTCGTACACGCCGAGGGTGGCCAGGCCCGCCGCCAGGGCGTGGGTTTCTGCCCCGTGGGTGGTGGAGAGGAGGAAGACGCGGTCGCGCTTCGTCCTTAAGCCCCCGAGCTCCATGAGCTCCCGCCGGCCGGCCAGGGCCGAGAGCGCGAAGCCGTTGGCGATGCCTTTACCGAAGGTGGAGAGGTCCGGGGTAATTCGGTATTGCGTCTGGGCACCCTGCAGGTGCCAGCGGAAGCCGGTAATCATCTCATCCAGGACGAAGACGGCGCCGTTGGCATGGCAGACGTCGATGGCCTTCTGCAGAAAGCCATCCTTCGGCTCGACCGCGGTGGCGGCCTCCATCATGAGACAGGCAATGCGGCCCGGGTGCTCGGCGAAGAGCCGGGAGATGCTCTCGACGTCGTTGTAGTGAAACTTCAGCGTCTGGGCGGTGACGGCCTGGGGAATGCCTGCGTCCATGGGCGTGGTGCCGATGAACCAGTCGTCGGTGGAGAAGAAGGGGTGCTCGGCGCAGATGCCCACCAGGTCCCGCCCGGTGTAGGCGCGGGCCAGCTTCACCGCGGCCGTCGTCACGTCCGAGCCATTCTTCGCGAATTTCACCATCTCCGCGCCGGGGATGTTGGCCAGAAAGCGCTCGGCCATCTCCACTTCAATGGCGGCGGGCCGGACGAAGTTGCTCCCCAGCCGCATGGCAGCCTGCGCCGCCTCCACCACCGGGGCGTAAGCGTGCCCCAGTGTCACCGAGCGCAGGCCGGAGCCGTACTCGATGAATTCGTTTCCGTCGACGTCCCAGACGTGGGAGCCCACGCCGCGGGCAATGAAGCCGGGCGCGTCCTCGGGGTACTGGTCATCCCCCTTGGCGTAGGTATGCGCACCGCCCGGGATGAGGGCGTGGGCCCGCTCCCGCAGTCGCTTGGACTTCTCGAAACGCCCCGCTTTCACGGACTCTTGCACTCCTGTCCTCGCTTCAGGCGTCGACGCCAGCCTATCCGCCACCGCAACGCTGGCCAGGCCCAACGAGCGCATCAACCACAGCACGCGTCGATTGAGACCACCCATTGCAGCCCCCCGGTGCTTCACAGCACAAGCTTCCTTCCATGGAAGGCCTCTGCATACCCGCTCGCCGAGCCTGCCTCGATGCCGCGCAGACGCATCAGGCCCCGGAAGGCCTCCTCGCTGAACCAGCGCCGGTCGCGCTGGGAGCCGAAGGTGGACTCGAGCAAGGCCACCTTGCGCCGCACGACGGCTGCGTCCAGCGGCACGTAGGTGTTGGGCTGCCCCAGGTCTCCGTCCACTTTCAAAATCTCGTACTCCAGCACCAGGTGGTCGCGGAAGGTGTTGTAGGTGAGCTCGGAGACGAGCCGGTGGTCCTGGTGCCGGTCGTTCCGGTAGTGGGTGAAGACGAGGTCCGGCTGCACCTCGCGCTTCAGCCGCTCGAAGAAGTCCTTGATGGGGACGGCCACGTAGGGAAAGTAGCCGTCGCGAAACGTCTGCTGCACCACCCGCACCCCGCGCTGCTTTCCAAGCACCCGGCGAGCGCCCGCCCGGGCCTCGCGGGCCCGTTCTGGGTTTCCGGAGAGGACGACCCAGGTGACGCGGGCCACGCTTTCCTCGGCGAGGAGCCGCAGGACGGTGCCACTGCAGCCAATCTCCAGGTCGTCGCTGTGGGCACCGAGGCAGAGCAGCTCGTAGCCGCCGCGGCGCGCCCGCCCGAGGCGCAGGGGAAGCATTACCCCGGGCCCCCGTTGCCGGGGGGTTTCCAGAGCTCCCAAGGGGCGCGTCCGGAGTTGGCGAGGTCGGTCAGCTCCTGCTGCTCCTTGAAGGTGTCCATGCACCAGAAGCGGTCGCAGCGGTAGCCGAGCAGCCGCTTCTCGGCGATGAGTCGTGCGAAGGGGGCCAGCACCAGCTCGTCGCCGGGCTTCATGTAGTCGAATATTTCGCGGCGCAGGGCGAAGAAGCCGCCGTTGATGAGGACGTCGGTGTCGCGGACGGACTTGATGGACGTCACGTGTCCGTCGGGCTCCATCCTCACCAGGTGGAAGCTCTGCGAGGGAGGCACGGCGACGAAGGCGGCGAGGTTGTTGCTGCCGCGGAAGGTGTCCGTCATCCTCCCCAGGTCCATGTCGGTGAGGCCGTCCGAGTAGTTGGCGAGGAACATCTCCTCGTCCTGGACGTACCGCTTCACGGCCATCAGTCGCTGGCCGATGTTGGCGTGCAGCCCGGTGTCGACGAAGGTGATGTTCCAGTCGGCGATGTCATGGCGCTCCAGCCTCAGCTCCTTGCCCCCTTGGGACATGGCGAAGTCGTTGGAGAGCCATTCCTCGTAGTTGAGGAAGTAGCGCTTGATGACGTCAGCCTTGTAGCCAAGGCAGAGGATGAAGTCCTTGTGCCCGAAGTGGGCGTAGTACTTCATCAGGTGCCAGAGGATGGGCCGGTCGCCGATTTTCACCATCGGCTTCGGAATCTCCCCTGTGAATTCGCGAAGGCGCGTCCCGAGGCCTCCGCAGAAAAGGACGACTTTCACCGCTCCCCCGTTCCCTTCCTTGCCCTTGGTGTTTCTCGCATCTACGACGCTGTGCCGTCGAGCACAACTTGGGTCGCCGAAAACCCCTCCCCCTGGGGCTGGGAATGCGGTTCATCCGTGGTAGCTAGGGCCCCCTGAAATGACGGCCAGGACGCACACGCATGCGGCGGGGGGTGAGCGCTCGAGCATCCACATCGCCCGCAATGCGATGCACCTGGTTGCCGGCCAGGCCGCCACCATGGTGCTGGGCATTCTCTTCAGCGCCATGCTGGGCAGAAGGCTGGGGGCGGGGGACTTCGGGCTGTACTTCCTCATCAGCTCCTTCTCCACCTTCGCGCTGGTGCTGGTGGACTGGGGGCAGCAGTACTTCGGCATCCGCGAGGTGGCACGGGAGCCGGAGCGGGGTGGGGACTTGCTCGGCACCGGCCTTGTCCTGCGGGTTGTGGGCACCGCGGTGGTGTGCATCCCGGCCGGCCTGGCGGCGTGGGCGCTCGGCTACGACAGGCGCACCATCTGGTTCTCGGTGGGACTCATCGCTTTCAACCTGCCTTTCTTCCTCGCGCAGAATTTCGGCATCGTGTTTCGCGGCCAGGACCGCATGGGGCTCGACGCCTCGGTGTCGGTCGTCAACCGCGCAGTGGGACTGGCGCTGGCCTTCTGTGCGCTGAGCCTTGGCTTTGGTCTGGGCGGGGTGGTGGTGGCACAGGGCCTGGCCGGCGGCGCGGCGCTGGCGATGGCCTTCCAGCTCTACAAGCGGGTGAAGAGAGGCCCCTTGCGCTTCAGCGTGCTGACCGCCAGGCACATTCTCGGCGGCGGCACGGCCATCGTCGCCATCAGCATCGCCGTCTACGTGCAGCCCTACATCGACGCGGTGCTGCTCTCCAAGCTCGTCACCAAGGAGGTGGTGGGCTGGTACGGCGCGGCGAAAAACATCATGGGGACGCTGCTGGCGCCCTCTCTCATTCTGGGCGCGGCGGCCTTCCCCCGGCTGTCGCGCGCCACGCGAAACCCGGTCACCTTTCGCCACGAGTTCGCGACGGCCCAGCGTCCCATGCTGTGGCTGGGGGGCCTGGCCGGTGTCGGCACCTGGGTGTTTGCCGACTTGGCCATCACCGTCGTGTACGGCAAGGACGTTTTCGGCCCGGCGAGCGACGTCCTTCGAGTGTTCGGTCTTGGACTCTTCCTCATCTTCGAGGACGTGCTGATTGGCACCGCGCTGACGGCCCTCGGGCGGGCGACGGCGTTCGCCATCGTCAAGATTGGAAGCGTGGTGCTGGGCGTGGGCCTGGAGCTGCTCCTCATCCGCTACTGGCAGAACCGGACGGGCAACGGAGGCGTCGGCGTCAGCCTCTCCTTCGTCCTGAGTGAAGTCGTCATGTTCACCGGTGGGGCGCTGCTCATGCCCAAGGGGACCGTCGGGGCGTCGCTCCTCCGGGACGGAAGCCGGGCGGTGGGCTGCGCCCTGGTGACGGCCCTCCTCTTCCACTTCATTCCGCACTTGCGGCCCTGGCTGGGCGTTCCCCTCTGCATTGCCGTCTTCACCGGGCTGTCGGTGGCCGTGGGCCTCGTCCGGCGGGAGGACCTCCACGTGGTGAGGGGGCTCTTCCGGCGGGGGGAAGCAGCCGTCCCGGCCGTCGTCCCCACCATGGCCGAGTCCCCGGGCGCAGCGCCCGAGTAGCGGGGCTGAAATTACCCCCGGGGGGGGTCGCCCCAGCAGGGGAGAAGGTTTGGTAAGGAGCGAGCGCCATGAGAATTCTCCTCACTGGAAGTCGCGGCTACATCGGCACCGTCATGGCCCCGTTTCTCGTTGCGGCGGGGCATGACGTCGCTGGACTGGACACGGACCTCTACCGGCGGAGCACCTTCGGGACTTGGAAGGAGTCCATTCCCACCGTCCTCAAGGACTTGCGCGAGGTGCAGGCGGCGGACCTCCGCGGCTTCGACGCGGTGGTGCACCTGGCCGCGCTCTCCAATGACCCGCTCGGGGATTTGAATCCTCAGCTGACGTACGACATCAACCACCTGGCCTCGGTGCGGCTGGCGGCGCTGGCCAAGGAGGCCGGCGTCCCTCGCTTCGCCTTCGCCTCCTCCTGCAGCAACTACGGAGCGGCTGGGGACGCCCCGGTGACGGAGGAGTCCGAGCTCAACCCGGTGACGCCCTATGGGGAGTCCAAGGTGCGGGTGGAGCGCGACGTCATCAAGCTGGCCGACGACAGCTTCTCGCCCACCTTTCTCCGCTGTGCGACGGCGTACGGCGCCTCGCCGCGGCTGCGCTTTGACATTGTCCTCAACAACCTCGTCGCCTGGGCCGCCACCTCGGGGAAGGTATTCCTCAAGAGCGACGGGAGCCCCTGGCGCCCCATCGTCCACATCGAGGACATCTCCCGGGCCTTCCTGGCCGTCCTCAGCGTGCCGCGCGAGCGGGTGCATGCCCAGGCCTTCAACATCGGCCGGAACGACCAGAATTACCGCATTCGCCAGATTGCGGAGATTGTGAAGGAGACGGTGCCCGGGTGCGAAATTGCCTTCGCCGCCGATGCCGGGCCCGACAAGCGCAACTACCGGGCTGACTTCTCGAAGGTGGCCAAGCTGTTGCCTGAATTCCAGCCGCAGTGGGACGCGCGCAAGGGTGCCAAGCAGCTGTACCAGGCTTACCAGTCCATCGGCCTGAAGCTGGAGGACTTCGAGGGGCCGCGCTACCGACGCATCGACCAGGTGAAGGACCTCATCGCCTCGGGCGCCCTCGGCCCGGACCTGCGTTGGAAGAGCGCGCCCAAGGGCGCCTGAGGACTCGTTTCACCCCCAAGGAAACACTGCAATGCGCGAGACGTCAGCTGGCCCGGGTCGTGGGTGTCTGTGCTGCGGCACGCCGCTCCGGCACACCTTCGTGGACCTGGGGATGTCGCCGCTCTGCGAGAGCTACCTCAAGCCCGAGCAACTCAACCAGATGGAGCCCTTCTACCCGCTCCACGTCTACGTCTGTGAGAAGTGCTTCCTGGTGCAGCTCGAGGAATTCGTCAGCCCCAAGGACATCTTCACCGAGTACGCCTACTTCTCCTCGTACGCCGACAGCTGGATTGAGCACATGCGCCGCTACGCGGACGTCATTGTGGACCGACTCTCCTTGGGCAAGAAGAGCTTCGTGGTGGAGGTGGCCAGCAACGACGGCTATTTGCTGCAGCACTTCGTGAAGAAAGGCATCCCCGTCCTGGGCATCGAGCCTGCGGCCAACGTGGCCAAGGTGGCGGTGGAGAGGGGCGTCCCGACGCTCGTGAAATTCTTCGGCGAGCAGACGGCGCGCGAGCTCGCTGCCGAGGGGAAGCAGGCGGACCTCATCTGCGGCGCCAACGTGCTGGCCCAGGTCCCCGAACCCAATGACTTCGTCAAGGGCTTGAAAACGCTGCTCAAGCCAGGGGGCGTCGTCACCATCGAGTTTCCGCACCTCATGCGGCTGATGGCGGAGAACCAGTTCGACACCATCTACCACGAGCACTTCACCTACCTGTCGTTTCTCACCGCGGAGACGCTCTTCGCCGCCCAGGGCCTCACCCTCTTCGACGTGGAGGAGCTGCCCACCCACGGCGGCTCGCTGCGCATTTACGCCCGGCACCAAGAGGACACCTCCAAGCCCATGACGGAGCGCGCCCAGGCGCTGAGGAAGCGCGAAGTCGATGCCGGGCTCTTGCGGCTGAAGACGTACGAGGGTTTCGGTGAGCAGGTGAAGGAGACGAAGCGCAAGCTGCTGGACTTCCTCGTCTCGGCCAAGCGCGCCGGGAAGAAGGTGGTGGGCTACGGCGCGCCCGGCAAGGGCAACACGCTGCTCAACTACTGTGGCATCCGCACGGACTTCATCGACTTCACCGTCGACAGGAGCCCCTACAAGCAGGGCAAGTACCTCCCGGGCACGCACATTCCCATTCTGGCGCCCGACAAGCTGCGCGAGGCACGGCCGGACTACGTCCTCATCCTCCCGTGGAATTTCAAGGACGAGATTGTCCAGCAGCTGGCCGACATCCGCTCCTGGGGCGGGAAATTCGTGGTGCCCATCCCCGCGGCACGTGTCCTCGAGTAATGCGCTTCCTGGCCACCGTGCTCCCGGGCGTGCACGTCCTCGAGCAGGAGCGGCATGAAGACGCGCGGGGCTTCTTCGCCCGGACGTGGTGTGCGCGCGAGCTTTCGGAGAAGGGGCTCGATGGCTCCCTCTGCCAAACCAGCGTCTCTTTCAACCACCGGCGAGGGACGCTGAGGGGCCTGCACTACCAGGCTGTGCCCCACGCCGAGGTGAAGGTTGTCCGCTGTGCGCGGGGCGCGCTCTTCGACGTCGCCGTGGACGTGCGGCCCGACTCGCCCAGCTTCCGCAAGTGGGTGGGCGTGGAGCTGACGGCCGACAACGGGCGAGCGCTGTACATCCCCAAGGGCTTCGCTCACGGCTTCTACACGCTGGCCGACGCCACGGAAGTCGAGTACCTCATTTCCACCGAGTACCGCCCCGAGGCTGCGCGGGGGCTTCGCTACGACGACGGGTACTTCCAGGTGGTGTGGCCTGGCCCGGTGAGCGTCATCGCCGACCGCGACCGTGATTACCCCGACGCCAGCCTCGAGCGGCTTCAGGAAATGCGCGGGCTGTCGGCATGAGCGTCGCGGCTTCCGAGTCTTCTTCCCGTGGTGGGGCGGCGGAGGAGCTCCGGGCGCTCGTCGAGGGTCTCGACGTGGCAGCCCTGGGCCAGTCGCTGGAGGCCACCATCCGCGAGCTGTACCCCATCTGCCGTTCCATCACCGGGGACGGCCTTCGGGCCTCCCTGAGAATTCTCCAGCGCATTGCCCCCCTCGCCCTGCACGAGGTGCCCAGCGGGACGCAGGTATTCGACTGGGTGGTGCCCCGCGAGTGGAATTTGAAGTCCGCGCGCCTTCTGGGCCCGGACGGCGCCGTCCTGGTCGATGCCGCGCGCAGTAACCTCCACGTCCTCAACTACAGCGTGCCCTTCAAAGGAGACGTTTCTCTCGAGGAGCTTGAAAAGCACCTGTACTCGCTGCCCGAGGCGCCCTCCCTCATCCCCTACCGGACGAGCTACTACAAGGACGCCTGGGGCTTCTGCCTCAGCCACGCCGAGAGGCTGAGGCTGCGCCCGGGGCAGTACCACGTCGACATCGACACCACCCTGGCCGACGGCGCGCTCACCTATGGGGAGTTGGTGGTGCAGGGCGAGGAGGAGGCCGAGGTGCTGGTGTCGACGCACTGCTGCCACCCCTCCCTGGCCAACGACAACTGCGCCGGCATGGCCATGTGCGCCACGCTGGCGCGCATGCTGTCCGGGCTGCGGCCCCGCTACACCTACCGCTTCCTCTTCGTCCCCGGCACGGTGGGGGCCATCACCTGGCTGGCGCTGAATGAGGCCCGGGCGCGGCGCGTCGCGCACGGGTTGGTGGCGGCCTGCGTCGGGGACAAGGGGCGCCTCACCTACAAGCGAAGCCGGCAGGGCGCGGCCTTCGTGGACAGGGCGGCCGTCCACGTCCTCCAGCAGTCCGGGGAGGACTTCGAGGTGCGCGACTTCACGCCCTACGGATACGACGAGCGCCAGTACTGTAGCCCGGGCTTCAACCTTGCCGTCGGCTCGCTCACCCGGACGCCATACGGCGAATACCCCGAGTACCACACGTCGGCGGACAACCTCACGCTGGTACAGCCGGAGAAAGTCGTCGACACGCTGCGCCGGTACCTCGAAGTCTTCGAGGTGCTGGAAGGCAACCGCGTCTACACCAACCTCTTGCCGAAGTGCGAGCCGCAGCTGGGCAAGCGCGGGCTCTACGGGACGGTGGGCGGAGAGAGCCACACCCAGGCGCGGCAGATGGCCATGCTGTGGGTGCTCAACCAGAGCGACGGGACGCACGGACTGCTGGACATTGCCGAGCGCGCGAAGCTTCCCTTCTTCGAGGTGCGGCGAGCAGCGCGGGTGCTTCTCGGCGCGGGCCTGCTCGCAGTGAGCTAGGCCCCAAAGGCCCCCGCCGCTTGGCGCAGAGCCGCGCTCCTCCACAGGAGGCGAAAGAGGCCGTCCAGGAAACAGGACAGGGCCGCCTGCTCAACTCACTTCTCTGAACGTGGTCTTCTGCAGGCCCTCGAGTCCTTTCCGGCCCGACGAAGCAAGAGGTGCTTCCTGTGCTTCCTCACCGGTTTTTGACGACGCTCGTTCCCCTGACACTGCTTCTTGGAACAGGAGCGTCCTCCACCCAGACCGAGCCGGTGCCGGATGGCCGGACCCAATCGACACCGTCCCGGGGACCGTGCTGCAAGGTTTGCACGACGGGCTGTCCGTGCGGCGACTCTTGCATCTCGTGCAAGAAGACTTGCCACAAACTCCCTGGCTGCGCGTGCGCTGGGTAGGCCCGCTCCGGAACAAACCGTCCCGCGGACCATGACGATGCGTAGGCCTTTGGTGGCGCTCCTCCTGAGTCTGACATGCCCTACGCCGGCGAGCGCCTGGGGCCCAGAAGGCCACAAGCTTGTGGCGGCAATCGCCGAACAGCATCTCACCCCGACGGCTCGAGCCGCCGTGAATGCGTTGCTCAAGGGGCATTCCCTCGCGTCCATCTCCTCCTGGGCGGACCAAGTGAGGAGAACGCGACCCGACACTTACAACTGGCACTTCGTCGACATCCCTTTGGAGAGCTCCCTTTACGAGGAGCGCCGCGACTGTCGGCGCTCGCCCAAGGGAGACTGCGTGGTGGCGGCCATCAACCGCGGCGTCGCGGCCCTTCGCGACTCACGCGTCACGGGGCCCGAGCGGGTCCAGGCGCTGATGTTCCTGGTCCATTTTGTTGGTGACGTACACCAGCCATTGCATTCAGCCAATGGGAAGACGGCGACTGGCGCCTCAGACCGAGGCGGCAACCTCATCGCCGTCGACTTCTATGGCCATCAGACCAACCTCCACAGAGTTTGGGACGGCGAGCTCCTCGCGCATTCCGGGGAAACCCAGGCCGAGCTCGTTGAGGAGCTCTCGGCTTTGGCGAAGAGTTTCCCCGCCGAGACGTTCACCAAGACGTCGGCAGCCTCCTGGGCCACCGACGCTCACCAGCAGGCGAGGGCCCACACCTACCGGGACTTGCCCCGCACCTTCACGACGGTGGAACCGACGCTGGGGGCCGCCTATGAGGAGGCGGAGCTTCCCACCGTGAAGAAGCAACTCGCGTTGGCGGGCTACCACCTTGCCGTGGCTCTCAATGCTGCGTTTTCACCTTAACCAGCGCGACACACCTCAGGGCACCTAACACTTCGCCTTGACTCTTCCTCACCGGTGCCTGCGGCTCATGCTGAGGGATGCAACAACCCGAGGACGTGGCTCGCCAGGGCCAGCGCCGCGGTGAGGCCCGGCGACTCAATCCCGTAGAGGTTGACCAGGCCGGGGACACCGTGGTCGGCCGGCCCCTGGACGCCGAAGTCCGCCGCCGGCTCGCCCTCGGCTGACAGCTTGGGGCGGATGCCGGTGTAGCCCGGCTGGAGGCTCCCGTCCTTGAGGCCGGGGTAGTAGCGGCGGATGGACGCGTAGAAGGCGTCGGCCCGCGACTCGTCGAAGGCGTAGTCCGGGCTGTCTACCCAAGCCACGTCCGGGCCGAATTTTGCCCGCCCGGACAGGTCCAGCGTGACGTGTGTCCCGAGGCCTCCCGGCACCGGTACCGGGTACACCATCCTGCGAAACGGAGACTTGCCGGAGAGGACGAAGTAGTGGCCCTTGGCGAAACGCTGTTGCGGGATGGAGGCCCGCGAAAGGCCCTCCAGCGAGCGGGCCACGGTTTGAGCCCACGGCCCGGCGGAATTCACCACTGCACGGAAGCGCACCCGGGCAGGTTCGTCGCCGCCCAGGGCGAGCTCGATGGTTTCGCCCTGGACACGGCCCGACAGCACTGGCGTCCCCAGGACGAGGTGTGCCCCGGCGGCCTCGGCGTCGGCGCGGAGCGCCGACATGAGGGCGTGGCTGTCGACGATGCCGGTGCTCGGAGAGAGAAGGCCCCGCACGCTCACCACTTCGGGCTCGAGCTCCCTCACCTCGCTCCCGGAGAGCCAGGTCAAGTCATCGACGCCGTTGGCCACTGCCACCTGGTGGATGCGCTGCAGGGTGGGGACTTCCTCGGCGCAGGTGGCCACCACGACTTTTCCCAGCCGCGCGTGGGGGACGCCGCGCTCGGCGCAGTAGGCGTAAAGAGCGCGCCGGCCCTCCACGCAAAAGCGGGCCTTGAGCGACCCAGGGGGGTAGTAGAGCCCGGCGTGAATAATCTCCGAGTTGCGGCTGCTTGTATGGAAGCCGACGAAGCGTTCGGCCTCGAGGAGAAAAACCTCGCGGCCGGCGAGCGCCAGGGCGCGTGCCACGGCCAGGCCCACCACCCCGGCGCCGACGACGGCGACATCCGCCTCTTCTGCCATGCTCTGCCGCTCGTCCCTTCGTGCGTGCGCCCCGGGGGTTGGACTATGGAGGAAAGCCCATGCGGGCATCTACCCTTCTAGTACTGGCGCTGGGCCTCGTCGTGGGAGCCGCCGCGCTGACAGGCACCCGCCCCGCGCCCAAGCCGCCTGCGCCTCCCGACAAGTCATTGAAGGGGCCCATCCCCGCTGACCGGCTGACGACGTGGAACCCCGGACTGAATTCCGTCGGGGGAATCCCGCACCGAACCACCATCTTCAAGACCCTGCTTCCCAGCGGCGAGGACGACACCAAGGCCATCCAGACGGCGCTTCAAGAATGTCCCGCCGACCAGGTGGTGCAGCTCGGTCCGGGCACTTTCAAAATCTACGGAGAGGGGCTGGCCATCACGCGGTCCCACGTCGTCTTGCGAGGCAGTGGTCCGGACAAGACGGTGCTCGAGAAGCATGGCGCGGACATGCCGGTCATCATCGTCGGGCTGCGCTGGTTCAAGTACTCCTCGCCCGTCAACCTGGCAGCCGATGCGCCCAAGGGCGCCACCACCGTGACCGTGGTCAGTAACCCCGGCTACACGGTGGGGGAGCTGGTCATCCTCAATCAGCTCTCCGATGACACCCGCTCGGACATTGTGCCGCCGGTGCGGAGAGTCTTCTGGGGCACGCGGGCGCCCCTTGGCAATCCGGCGCGCGGGTGGTTCGCGGAGGACAACCGCCCCATCGGCCAGGTGCTGGAGATTGCCTCGGTGAAAGGAAACCAGGTCAACTTCACCACGCCGCTCCACCTGGGCTTCGAGAAAGAGCTGCAGGCCCATCTCCTCCGCATCTCCAACGAGCCGGATGGCGCTCCCGTCCCGGCGGTGAAGTACTCGGGCATCGAGGACCTGGCGGTCACCAATGGGGATGGCGGCGATGGGGGAGGAAACATCCACTTCTTCGCGGCGGCGTACTCCTGGGTGAAGAACGTCGAGAGCTCCAAGAGCATCGGCCACAGCTGCAACCTCGAGGGCACCTTTCGGTGCGAGGTGCGTGACTCGTACTTCCACACCACGCGCGACCCCAACCCAGGCGGGGCCGGCTACGGTATTGGTGTCAACCGCTACGCGGCGGACAACCTCTACGAGAACAACGTTGTCTGGAATTTCAACAAGCTCACCATTGCCCGCGCCTCCGGGGGCGGCAACGTCTTCGGCTACAACTACTTCCAGGACGGCTACGGGGAGGGTTACCCAAACTTCGTCGAGGTGGGCGCAGGACCCAACCACTACGCCGGCGCGCACATGGAGCTCTTCGAGGGCAACGAGGGTTTCAACTTCGACACCGAGTCCCAGTGGGGCAACTCGACGTATGGAATGGTTTTCCGAAACCACTGGACGGGGCTGCGGCGCTCAGCGGCACCGCTGAAGCTTGCCGACACTTCCAACCGCCGCGCGGTGGGCGTGCAGACGGGCGGCTGGTGGTTTTCGTTTGTCGGCAACATCCTCGGCTTCTCCGGCATGCCGCTCGCGGCCGGACAAAGCCGTTTTATTTTTCAATCGGACGTCACCGACATGAATGCCGAGGGCGCCGTCCCCATGTGGAAGGTCGGTTACGACACCGTGACCTGGCCGAAGGAGGCGGACCCGCTCGTCATCCTGCGCACCTACCGCCACGGAAACTACGACTACGTCAGTAACGCGGTGGCCTGGGACGAGCGGAACCCCATCCACGTCCTGCCGACCTCGCTCTACCTCAGCAAGAAGCCAACCTTTTTCGGCACCAACCGCTGGCCGTGGGTGGAGCCCACGGCGAGCTCGGAAGCCGGGCGGCTGGGCGTCCTTCCGGCGAAGGTGCGCTTTGACACCATTCACGGTGCGGCGCCTCCGTGAGCTGCGCGTTTGTCCGCTCGGACGTAAAGTTTTCCTGCGCTGCTTTATTTGGAGAAAACTCCGCAGGTTGGCGTGTCTTCAACCAAACGCGGTCTGAGCACGCTTGAATTGGTGATGGGCGCGGGGTAGCTCTGGCACGCAACAGGGCCCCCCCGCGTGTCTTCGCGGAGCACGCTTCCGTTCGAGGACGCAAAAAAAATGCGGAAACCCGCCACTCTTGTGTGCGCAGTCCTGGCGCTTCTCCTGGGACTTGGCTGTACAGCCACTGTTGGTGCCAGCTCCGGCGCTGGCAGCGTTGGAGGCCCCGGCCCGGACGGAGGTGTCACCCCCCCCGTCGGCCTGACTGCGGACCGGCTTACGCTTTGGAACCCGGGCCTCAATCCGGTGGGAGGAATTCCCAACCAAACCACCATCTACAAGACACTCTCGCCGAGCGGCGGCGACGACACTAAGGCCATCCAGTCCGCGCTCGACTCCTGCCCAGCCAACCAGGTGGTGCTTCTCACCGCCGGGACGTTCAACATCTCCGGGCAGGGCCTGCAGATGACCAAGTCCCACGTCGTCCTGCGGGGCAGTGGCCCGACGGCGACGTTTCTCGCCAAGAAGCCCGGGACCAACTACCCCGTCATCAGCATTGGCATCCAGTTCTACGAGTACACCCCGGCGGTGAACTTGACGGCCGACTCGGCGAAGAACACGACCAGCGTCACACTCGCCACTAACCCTGGCTACAAGGTGGGGGAGATTGTCGTCATCGACCAGGTTTCCGACGAGACCCGTTCCTACAGCGTCCCCCCGGTGGCGACGGTGTACTGGGGCGTCAACGCGCCGTTAGGCGACGTCTCGCGCACCTGGTTCTGCGAGGAGAACCGCCCGGTGGGGCAAGTCCTGGAGATTGCCTCCATCAGTGGCAATACCCTCACCTTCAGCACCCCCCTGCACGCCACCTTCGAGGTGGCGCTCGAGGCGCACGTCGTACGCCTCTCCGATACGAGCGGTGGCTCCCAGGTGGACGCTACGACGTACGACGGCATCGAAGACCTCGCCGTCACGTACGGCGAGGGCGGGGATGGCGGCGGAAACATCCACCTCTTCGCGACTGCCTATTGCTGGGTGAAAAATGTCGAGAGCTCCCTGAGCAACGGGCACAGCGTGAATCTCGACGGCACCTTCCGGTGCGAGGTGCGGGACTCCTACCTCCACACCACCGTTGACCCCAACCCGGGCGGAGCCGGCTACGGCATCGGCATCAACCAGTACGCCTCGGACAATCTCTACGAGAACAACGTCGTCTGGAATTTCAATAAAGTGACGGTGGGCCGAGCCTCCGGCGGGGGCAACGTCTTTGGCTACAACTACCTCACCGACGGCTACGGCGCGGGCTACACGACGTACGTGGAAGACGGCCTCAGCGCGAGCCACTACACCGGCGCGCACATGGAGCTCTTCGAGGGCAACGAGGCCTTCAACTTCGACAACGAAGTCTACTGGGGCAACGCCACCTACGGCATGGTGTTCCGGAACCATTTCACCGGCCTGCGCCGTTCAGCGGCTCCGCTGGTGCTGGTGGACGTCGACAACCGTCGGGCCGTCGGGCTCCAGACGGCCGCCTGGTGGTTCTCCTTTGTCGGCAACGTCCTCGGCTTCTCGGGCATGCAACTGATGCCCGGCCAGGACAAGTTCGTCGCCGATGCGGACCCCAGCAACCTGAATGCCGACGACGGCGCGGTTTACATGTGGCAAATCGGCTACGAGGAAGGCACCTTTCCCAACGTGGCGGACCCGACCGTCGTCGCCCGTACCTATCGCGACGACAACT
>Ga0302325_10005351_pt1 | contig 29225 bp, 22 predicted proteins | sample Palsa_T0_2_FD_201948 | JGI IMG/M metagenome (GOLD analysis project Ga0302325, IMG submission 201948) | Peat permafrost microbial communities from Stordalen Mire near Abisko, Sweden - Palsa_T0_2 | ecosystem: Environmental > Terrestrial > Soil > Palsa > Peat permafrost | place: Sweden: Abisko...
GCGCCGCCGCTCCCCGCGCCAACTGAAACAAAAGCAGCCGCCCGAGCACCATCCAGGCATGGACAGTCGCTTCATTTCAAGGCAGAAGCAATGGCAGCGGTGGTATTCTCGGCTGGTGGAATTCCGCCTTGCCATCAAGGCTCTACTGCTGTTGTTCGCCGCCTCTCTCGCTGCCCAGCAGACCTTCCCACAGCCCTTACCCAAGCCTGGCAACGCCTCTGCGCCCACGCTGGTGATCCAGGGCGTGGGCAAAGGCGTTGTGCCTATCGATGGCTCCTGGCAGTTCCATCTGGGAGACGATCCGCACTGGGCGGAACCCGCCTATAACGACGCAGACTGGGAGAGCATGGAAGTCAACGCTCCCTGGGGCGCGCAGCAGCATCCCTCCTATACCGGCTTCGCCTGGTACCGGCGTCATCTCGACATTCAGCCAACCGCCGGCGCATCCCACGATTACAGCATCCTCATTCCGCATGGCGAAGACTCTTACGAGGTTTACTGGAACGGACAGTTGGCCGGCAGTTATGGACATGTCGCGCCCCATGCGCTCTGGTTCTACTCGCTGTTTCCCAAGTCGTTTCCGCTGCGCGGCTCGGCCTATGGAACGCTGGCCATCCGCGTCTGGCGCGCTCCGCTCGACATCTTTTCGGCAGCCGAATCCGGTGGCCTGTACGAGCCGCCGCTGGTGGGCGACCCGGATACCATCCGCATGTACGAAAGCTCGGTTACCTGGCAGGCCATCCGGCGCGACCTCTTCGACTACTCGCTGATCCTGCTGCGCGCCTTCGTCACCGTGCTCTGCCTCATGCTCTGGAGCCGCAACCGGAAAGAGCAGCTATTCATCTGGGTCGCCATCCTTACCGCGGCTCCGGTCGCGCTCGACACCATCGACCGCCTCTTCCTGATTCCCTTCTCGTACGGATTCGCGCGACTGATCAATCAGCCGTTGTATGTCCTTTACCACATATCGCTCTGGTTCCTGCTGGTGTGGCTGCTGCGCCTGAATTACAAGCGCAGGCTGATGCGCTGGACCCGATGGCTCGCCTACCTGACCCTGGCAGCCGGCCTCGCCGATGGAATTCTGGCGTTTTTCTGGGAGTACGCGACACCCTGGATGCAGTGGGCGGACGGTTTGCTGACCGCCTTCATCCTTCTCGTCGAAATCTTCCCGTTTCTGCTCATCGCCCTCGGGATGCGGCAAAAACTGGACCCTGCGCGCTGGGTGGTAGCCATTGCCGCGCTGGTCCTGCAAACGCTCGATACCGTAGCCGACTCCAGCGCCCTCGGCCAGCGTTTCACTCACTGGACACTCTTCGCCGACCTGATCGATACGCCGCTCTTCACCATTCAGGGAGTCGCCTTCCGCGCCGAAAAAGTCACCTCCATCACCCTTTTCGTGGCCATTATCTATGCCGTTTACCACTTCGCGTTGGAGCAGCAAGTGCGCCAGAACGTGCTCGAGCGCGAGATGCAAAGCGCGCGCGAGATCCAGCAGGTGCTTATCCCCGAGGCGCTGCCGGCGCTCAAAGGCTATGCCGTCACCAGCGCCTATCAGCCAGCGCTTGAGGTCGGCGGCGACTTCTTCCAGATGCTGCCCAGCCCCGACGGCTCGACCATTCTCTCCCTCGGCGACGTCAGCGGCAAAGGCCTCAAGGCGGCCATGAATGTTTCGATGATCGTCGGCGTTCTGCGCGCCCTGGCCGACACCAACCGCAACCCCGGCGACATCATGGAGGGTCTGAACCGCTGCCTCTGCGGGCGCATGCAAGGCGGATTCACCACCTGCCTGGTGCTGCGCCTCGACCCCGACGGCACCGTGACTTTCGCCAACGCCGGCCACCTGCCTCCGTTTCTCAATCAGCGCGAGGTCATGCTGGAAGGTTCCCTGCCGCTCGGCCTGGTCGGCAGCGCCTACTATGGCGAAGTGGCCATGCAGCTGCGTCCCGGAGACTACCTCAGCCTCTACACCGACGGCCTCCTTGAGGCGCGCAACGGCGAGGGTGAGCTGTTCGGCTTTGACCGGCTCAACTCGCTGCTCTCCGCGCATCCCTCCGCGCAGGAGGCGACGGAAGCCGCCGTAGCCTTCGGCCAGGACGACGACATCACCGTCCTGACGCTGACCCGGCTCGAAGCCGGCGAAGAATCGACCACCTCGCTGATCGCGCCATTCCTCAGTCCCGAACTCCCCGTACGCTGACCCTCCAATCCAACAAAGAAATGACCCACCCCGTCGCATCTTCCGCGCCAGGATGGCCCATTGTCTTCCGAACCGCAGAGTCTACAGCGAACTACTTATGCGCCACCGTGACCGCGATCGACGTGCTCCCGGAAGCATAGTTCGTGCCTCCCGCGTAAGAGGCAGTGAAGTGTTGAGAGCCGTTGGCGATGGACGAAGCGGCAACGGTGACACTGGCCTGTCCGTGGGCATTCACCGGAAACACCCCGAGAACCGTGCTGCCGTTCGTGAACGTAACCGACCCCGTGCTCTTCGGCGGACCGGCGCTATACGACTGCACCGAAGCCGTCAACGTCAGATTGCCGCCAGTCAGATCCCAGGTCGACGGAGTGAAGGCCACAACAACCGGAGCCGGCGTCACCGTAAACGACTCCGTCTGCGGCTTGGCCGCGGCAAAGTTACCCTGAGCCGCGTAAGACACCACCACATGATGCGGTCCAACGATGGGCTTTGAGATGGTGAACAGTCCTACGCCAAACACCAGCGGCACGGTAACCGGCGCGCCACCGTCATACGAGTAAGTGATGGCGCCCTGCGCAGGTCCAGCGTTGGAGCTCGTATACGCCCCGCAGATGTAATCCGCGCCGTACGGGAAGTTGGCGTTCCAGCAAGCCAGGCTCAGCGTCACCGGAGCCGGCTGCACCGTAAACGTGACCGGAGCCGACGTGCCGCCGGGAATCGTCGCATCGCCGGAGTAAGTCGCGCTCAGGCTGTGCGTTCCAGCCGAAAGACCGCTGACAAAGTAGTAAGCAGCTCCGTTGCCCTGCAAGCCGAGGGTCGTCAGCAACTTGGAGCCATCGAAGATCTTCACCGTTCCGGTAATCGGCGTGAAGCCCGAGGATGCAGTGAGCGGCTTCACAGATTTGCCCGATGCGCGCGAGACGACGCTGGGGGTAGCTCCCGGCACAATCTGCACCACCACATTCGCGCCCTGCGGGTAGGTCACCGTTGTCGGCGAGATTGAAAACTGCACCTGGTTGTCAAACGGAGAGACCACCTGATAGCTGACCTGCGCCGACGATGTATTGCCAGCCGCATCCACGGCGGTCACAGTGAACGTCTTATTTCCCGGCGAAGACGTATCGACAGGGCTGGTCAGCGTGCCGGTGTTGTTGGTCGCGCCTACCGCGTAGGTGAAGCTGCCGCACTGCACCACGCCGGAGAGCGTGTCGGTGCAACTGAAGCTGGCCGTCACCGTCTGCCCTACCGTATACGTAGCTGCCACCGGCGAAAGCGTGGGTCCAGTCGCGACCACCGGAGCCGTGGTATCGATATTGATCGGGAAGGTATAGAAGTTGGTCGACCAGTTGCCGTTCGAGTCCTGCACGAACTGCAGCTCTTCGGTTCCGGCGCAATCCTGTGCGTAGTAGTGCAACAGGTAGGTGCCATCCGGCAAGCTCTGCAGATTGAACGGAGTGGGCGCGAATGTAGCCGCCGCGGGGGTGGTCAGATTCGGCGGCGTCGGGCAGCCGGTCGAGTTGGTCAGCGTCACATCGTTCGGAACCGGCGCGCCCGCAGCCGGAACGTTGTTGGAAGACGAGATTCCGTAGGTAATGGTCTGGATCGGCGAGGGCACAAAGCCGGCCGCGCCGGCGATCGTGGCGCCGGTCAGATTCGGCGGTTGGCTGGAAAGCGTTACGTTGGGCGTAGAACTGTTCACCCAGGAGCCGGACTTTTGTCCCGCAACCGTCACCGTGGTCAAATCCTCCGGAATTCCGGCGACCGTGATAAAGGTGGAGTTGGGACGAGTCGTGCTGCCGGTGCTGATCGACTTGCTCCCGCTCGCACTAACGGCATTGGATACGATATTCGAATGAACCGAAGCCGCCGTCTTTGAAGAATTCAAGGTGTGCGCCTTAATCGCATTGCTCGCGTCGCTCGTTGGCGCTGCGCTGCTGGCAAAGCTGGTGAGCAGGTTCTGTGGGCAATTGAGATTGCCCAGATCGGCTTCCGCGTCGAAGACGCAAGCTCCACCCGGCCAGGTATCGTTGGCCATCAGCAGCCCGATGCCCTCGTGGAATGTCGGACCGCTGGGCGTAGGAATATCCGAAAGCGTAAAGGCGGGACCGTTGAAAACATCCTGGAAGATTTCGTTATTGAGTGTCGAAACCGGGCATTGCGCGCCGGTCGCCGTCCCGCCGGTCCCAATCGCGCACTGCAAGGTAAACAGCTTGCAGGCCGGGGATCCGTCCGTCAGCAATTCGCCCGAGTGAATCACGCAATTCCCCGTCGAAAACGATGTCCCAGTCAGAAATGCGGCCTGGAAGTTGGAAGGATCGATCGGCATATCGTTGACTTGCGGAATCGTCCCGTCGTTGATCGTGAGGCTTCCCACCGTCTGCGCCGTTGTGAGGTCGTACACAAAGCCGACCTGCTGCGAATCGCCGGAGTTGAAGTTGAAGTTCTGCGCCAGTTGCTGCGGCGTCGGGGTCGTGCTGGGGATGGGATTGCCATTCACAAGCGCCGGACCGGTGACGCCGCCCTGCGTGCAGTTCGTATCCAGGTAGATCGTCGAGCTGGCTAGAAAGAATCCCGCGCCGGAACCCACGTCTTCAAGCGCGATCTGCAACTGCACCGCGCCGGGCGCCAGAAACTGGCTGATGCCGATCGGCGCCACTCCGCCCGTCAAAACAAATGTGTCCGGATCCACACCGGTGAGCAAGCCCTGGCTGGACGGAACCTGGTAGCCCGCCGTAAAGCAACTCGACGTTCCGCCGCCGGGGCACACATCGGTCGGCCCAGTCGTCACGCCGCCGGTAGTGGCCGTCACATTCAGAAAGTTATCCACCAGCAGATTGCCGGTGCCGTCAGCCGTCGAGGAGAGAATAGCCGTAGGCGAAGCCGGACAAGTCAGGTTCAGATTGGTCGTATTGAAGTTGTTGCCGTCGGAGGCTAAAAAACTGGTGCCGGTGGTGGAAAGCCGCACATCCACAGGACCGAAAAGCTGGATTGGCGTGTTTTGGGCTGCGGCCGAGTGGGCCATCAGAGCCGGCAGACAGGCAGCCAGTAGAGTAACTTTCCTAACCAAAGTAACTGCAAACGAAGCACGGAATTGCATAAGGACTCCTCAACAACTATTCTCGCTGCACGGTTGTAATGTCGCTTATCCGCGCAATTCGCATGGGGCGCGGGTAACCCGTTTTAAAACTTAAGTTTCGGGAGGAATTGGACCGGATGATTGGCGAATCGATTCCGGCAAAAATGGGCCCAGACTGATTTATATCCGCTGCCGGAGTGATGTCAATAACAAACTAAAAAATGTGCGTATTGATCAAATGCCGCGGCCTCGAAACCAGGAAAGCCGAGCCAAATGAGGACATTTCGCCACCTGTGGTATCCGCGAAATGCAATGTGCCCTCCATTCCAGTGCTAATCCAGGTAATTGTCGTCGATGTAACACCAGCGCCACTTTTCGCCGCGCTCGGCGGATTGAATGATGGGGTGCTGCGTCTCGGTGAAATGGACGCGCGCATGACGGTTTTTCGACGAGTCGCAGCAGCCCACATAGCCGCATTCCAGGCACATCCGCAGGTGAACCCAGCTATCGCCGGTCTTCAGGCAGTCTTCGCAGCCTTTGGAGGAAGGTTTTACGGCCTTGACGTGATCTTTGACGTGTCCACAGGATGCCATGCTCTATCTCCTCGAATTGCGGCGTCTTGCGCAAAAGCCCGAAGGCCGCGCATTGGACACCTAAGCCTAAATCGCAGGGCCTCGCTCTGCACAGACCTATCTTGCTCAATGGGCCTCAGAGCGTGCCGCCTCATGTTCCAAAACGCGATCCGGCGGGAAAAAGAGCATCAAGGACGGCGACGGCTGCGGGTGCGCGGACGGCAGATCGCGCAGCAGGCAAGCCACCTGCCGCTGGCGCGCCGTTCCCAGCGAAGAGACCACGACGCAGCGCGTCTCCCCGATCCAGCCATTGGCCCCCAGCTCAGCCGCAATCGCGCCATAATCCCGCCCCGGCATGTAAAGCACCAGCGTGACCTCCGGCGTAATCCCCGCAAGGCCGTTGGTCGCCCCGGCTGCCAGATGACGCGTGGCAAACAGCACCCGCGAATTCGTGATGCGCCCGGTCAGCGGCATCCCCGCCAGCGCCGCCGCCGCAAAGCCCGTCGAAACGCCCGGCACCACTTCAAATGGGACTTCAGCCAGCGTCAGAGCCTCAATCTCCTCAACTGCCCGGCCAAACAGCAGCGGATCGCCGCTCTTGAGCCGTACCACGCTCTCGCCCGCCTGCGCATATTCGATCATCCACGCGTTGATCGCTTCCTGCGTGATTGTCTTCGTTCCGCAGCGCTTGCCCACATTGCGAACCATGGCTCCAGCCGAAGCCACGGAAAGCACTTCCTCAGAAACCAGATCGTCATGCAGCAGGCAGCTCGCCGAAGCAATCAGCGCATGGGCGCGCAGCGTCAGCAGGTCCAGCGACCCAGGCCCTGCTCCCACCAGATACACGCGCCCCCGCTCTGCCTGCGCCGAGTAACTCATCGCTGCCCGCCCTGGTTCTGCGCGGCTAACATGCGGTCCAAATTTCGCTGCACCGGGCACTCCTGTGGATCGCAGCTCTCCCGCCGCGCCAGCAGATGCAGCGCCTGTTTGCGGTCCTCGCCGGGCGGAAAAGCCGCCAGCATCTTCAGCCGCGTCTCGCCGACCTGATCCAGCCACGAGCCGGTATCTTCCGCCAACTGCGCGTCAATCTCCTCCCGCAGCCGCTGCGCCAGCGCCGGACTTTTGCCCGCCGTAGAAACAGCAATCTGCAAGTCGCCGCGCCGCACCACCGAGGGATAAAAGAAATCGCAGTCCGGCGGATCGTCCACCGAGTTCACCAGAATTCCCCGCGCCCGCGCCTCGTCCGCAACGGCATGATTCACCGCCTGCAAATCCGTAGCCGCAATCGCCAGAAACATCCCGTCCAGATCGCCGGAAACAAACTGGCGCTCATGCCATCTCAATTCGCCAGATTCGGCCTGCGCAGCAATGGGGGCATTGGCGCGCGGAGCCACCACGGTCACCGTCCCGCCCGCGCGCAGCAGGCTCGCAATTTTCGGCGCTGCAATGGTACCCGCCCCCACCACCAGGCAGGCGCGGCCCTCCAGCTTCAAGAACATCGGAAACATCTCCATCGCCCGCTCAAACCTCGCAATTCCAGCATCGCACATGGCTACACTCTTCGATTACGCTCACCGCGCTGCTGCCGGAAAATGCCAGCCTCACCTCAGAAGTCCAAGTCGATCGCTGGAATATCGCGCCGGAAACTCTTACGCCAGTTCAAACGCCGGCGACGCTGACCGGCCAAGAAGCTCATTAGATGAGGGAAGTTTCCACAACCAAAAACCTTATCGTTTCACGCCGCAACATCACCGCAATTTCGACCGCACATCCGCCCGCACCAGGTACAGGAAAAACACCAGATTCAACACGCCCTGCACCGCCCCCGGAGCTTGCTGCCGCTCAAAGAAGATCCACAGGTTGTAGGTCATCAGCAGAAACACCGCCGAAAGCGTAAGCGCCCACGCCCAGCGAAACAGCCGCAGCAGCCCAAAGCTCGCCGTAACAAACAAAGGCGCCAGCACTAGCAAGAAGGACGGGTAGTGCTTGCCGACCACGCCGAAACTCACCACCGCCGCCAGCACCAGCATGTAGAGCGCAATCGCGATCATCCCCGGCAGCGGCAGCACCTTCGCGCCATCCGCCGCCGTGGGCTCAAGCGGGACTTTCGCCGTCAACTCCGTTTCAGGTTCTTCGGTCATAACGTATGCAAATAAGCCAAAAGCGGCTGCAAATCCTCTTGGGGTACTGGAATCGGCTGCATCATCCCATGCCCATGCAAAATCGTCTGTGTAATCCGCTCATCGCTCGGCGGCGCACCCGAGGGCATCGACTTCAGCTTGGTCAGCGCCTGCAATCCCGGTCCGCGCTTACCCTGCATCTTGTCGGGATAATGGCACTCCGAGCAGTAGGACTGAAAAAACTGCGCCCCACGCGCCTCTTCCGGAGTGAACTCCGAAACCGGCTTCGAAGGCGGCACGGGCTTGCATCCCACCATCGCAGCCACGCAGATCAGCGATGCCATGGCCGAAAAACCGGCCAATCGGTCGCGCAATAAACTTCGTCGAAAAAGCGAAAGCATCTGCTCCGATTCTAACCCGCAAGAAGCAAGCCTCACTCCGCCGCGGCAATCGCTTCGCAGATGCGATCCGCAGCCTTCAACTCGGCCTCGCTCCCCGGCAAATGCCCATTCACCAGAATCGAAAACGCCAGTACGCGCCCACTCTTCGCCGTCAGATACCCGGAGAGCGCATTCGCCTCGCTCAAAGTCCCCGTCTTCGCAAACAGCTTGCCCTTCAACACAGACGTCCGAAACCGCCCGCCCAGCGTCCCATCCACCCCGGCAACCGGCAGCGTCGCCTTCCACGCCTCGCCCCACGGCTGCCGCGCCGCATACACGAGCAGCGCCGTATATGCTCGCGGAGCGATCAGGTCGTTGGCAGACATCCCCGAGCCGTCCAGAAAATAAAAATCCCCCGGCGCAACCCCCGCCGTCCGCAAAAACTGACGCACCACCCGCGCCCCGGATGCAATGCCGCCCGCATCCTCATTTGCTTCACCCAGCAAGCGTCCCAGCAGCCGCAGCATCAGCTCCCCATGAAGATTCTGGCTAACCTTGTTGGTCACCGTCAGATCCTCAGCCATAGGAACCGAAACATGCGAAGCCAGCACCCTCCGGCCATTGAGCGGCGCAGCCACCGTGGCCAGATTCGCCGCTGCTGGCGCATCCGCCGCGTCTTGCTCCGCTTCCGGCGCCGCGCCCGTCGCCGTCGCATAGCGATGCCGCGCATGGGCCGTTCCCGCCACCGTAACTCCGCGCGCCGCCAGCATCGCCATCAGCGAACGCGCCGCATACTCCGCCGGATCGTCGATCGCAATCCCAACGTGATACCCGTCCGCCGGAGCCGTCCCCCACACGCGAATCGTCCGCGATCCCAGCGGCTTGTCCAAACCGGGCCCCACTCCCGCATCCGGCTTCGCGCCCTTTGCCGCCAATAGCATCGTCCCCTGCAATGCGTAGTAAGGCGTGTCGGGAGTCCACGAAGCCACGGTCGCCGCCTGCGTCGCTGCGGGAACAGTATCGATGGAAGTTGCAACCGGCGGCGAAAGCTCATGCAGCACCACCGTGTTGTCATTCACCGAAAGCGCCGAAGCCGGAGCGCCATAGCTCCACTGCAAGTCGTCCCAACTCCAGCCCACGCCATACGGCTCGCTCACAAAGAACGTGTCGTCGCCCACCACGTCTCCCTCCACGCTGCGAACCCCGGCGCGAACAATCTCGTCCGCCATCGCTTCCAGCGCAGCCAGCGGCTTCGGAGCAGGCTCAGGAGCAGCCGCGGCGTCTGTCCTGCTCCGGTACGGGTAAACCCGCCCGCTCATCGTCGGATCGCCCGCGCCCAGCAGAACAAGATCGCCATGCAGACGCCCCTGTGCGTCGATCGCGCCATCCGCCACCACATTGGTCGTCCACGTCAGCTTGTCAACCGGCAGCAGCGCAAAGGCCGTCGCCGTCGTCGGCAACTTGGCAGTCGAAGCAGGCACAAAAAGCTGCCCGTCGTTCAGCCCATAGAGCCGTTGACCATCCATTCCCACCACGCTGATGCCAAAATGCGCATGGCTCAGCGCGGGATCGTCCAGCAACGCCTCAATGCGCGCCGCAAGCTTCCTATCTTCCTTCGCATCAGCTTTCGCGGCAGGCGCACGCTTCGCCGCCGTCTGCGCCGAAGCGTCAAGCGCGCACAGCAACGTTGCCATCACAAGAAATTCCGCAGATTTACGAAGGAAACCGCAGCCAGAAAGCATGGCCCGAGTGTAAACCACGCGTCCTTGCGATATGGGTTCCGTTTCGGCGGACTCACCACAAAGGCTTGTCATCCTGAACGCAGTGAAGGATCTGATTTTCGGCGATTTTGGGCCGTCTGGGCACCGCCAATTTCCGGTGCCATCCCATCCGCCGCGCAACCCTACTTCGCCGTCAACTTAGCCCGCACCCAAAGCGTCCCAAACACCCCAAACGCCACCAACCAAACCACCACCGCGGCCGGAAATCCGCAATAAAGGTAGGCGTCCGCATAATTGACCGTGTGATGCAGCATCTGGTTCCAAACCAACAGGCTGAAGATCGAAACAGCCGTCACCAGAAAAAATGTGAAAAAGCCGGAACTGGCCGCCAGCAGCAAGCTGGTAAAGAGTCCAAATCCCTCCAGCGGAAACCCAAGAAACGTACCGGAAGCCTTGCCCGCCTGACCCGCTCGATAGCTCGTACCCATGATTCTCCGCCTCCGCTGTTGCGCCCAGGCATCCCCAAAAACGGCGCTACCGTTTAGTATAAGGAGTTGTGTCGATCCCTGTGCAAGCCGTGCCCACCCCCGATGAATCCACCGCCGCTCAGCCTGCCGCCTCGGCGGCTCCCTGGCCTGCGGAAAAAGTTGCCGTAGCCGCTACCGTAGCCGAAGCGCCCAACGGCGTCCACTACGCCGCCTGGGGAGAAACCCGCGTCGGCCACGCCGATCTGGAACGCCTGGTCGGAGCCGTGCCGCGCACCCTCGCTCCAGCCATCGCCAAGCGCGCCTACTTCTTCGTGCCTCTGGTCATTGCCGAAGGCGCCGGCGACAACGCCGCTATCGTCGCCCCCGGCTACACCGTCGATCTCGGCGACCGCGCCATCTGCCATCGCAACGTAACGCTGAACATCCAATCCAGCGCCGTCGAAGCCGTCTTCCTCTCCACGCGCCTCGTCGAAGACCGCTTCGGCCTGGCCTTCGAGTTCTTTATCAACGTCGCCCACAACTTCGTCGACGCAGTCGGCGTGCCCGAAAGCTTCGCCGCGCTCGCATGGTCGCAGGCGCAGGCCGGAGTCCGCGGCGAAACCAGCCAGGACGCCTGGGAGACCCGCCGCCGCGCCCTCGACCCCGTCACCAACGCGGAAGGCGCAGCCATGCCCCTCGACGAACGCGCCCGCAAAAACTACGAAGAATCGGCCTTCTCCGACGCCCTCGCCATCTACATGCTCTCGCTCTCGCTCGACTTCGACTACCACGACCTGCGCGAACGCGAATACCCGCTGCTCGCCGCCCCGTCGCTGGCCGAACGCCTGCGCCACATCGCGTCGCTCTTCCCAGCCAACGAAGGCTACGAGTTCCAGATCCTCTACCGCCGCAAGGGTTAGACCCCGGCTCCATTCAGCATGCGGCATGAGTCAAAAGCCGTCGCCCGCGCATCAAGAACTGCATGTCGAAGAACACGGCGCTCGTTGTCGGATCTACCGGAATCGTTGGACTCGCTCTCGCGAATCGTCTCGCCTCACAGCCCGGCTGGGCCGTCTATGGCATGGCGCGCAATCCCTCCGCCTTGCCGGGAATTACACCCGTAGCCGCCGACTTGCTCCAACCTGACAGCCTCCGCGAAGCCCTCAAGGGTCTGCGCCCGACGCATGTCTTTTTCAGCTCGTGGCTCCGTCAGGCTACCGAAGCTGAAAATATCCGCGTTAATAGCACCATGGTGCGAAACCTGCTTGACACCGTCTCAACCTCTAAATCCGTGGAACATGTGGCGCTCGTGACGGGCCTCAAGCACTACCTCGGACCCTTCGAATCCTATGGCAAAGGCACACTGCCGCCCACACCGTTCCGCGAAGAACAGCCCCGCCTGGATGTTGAAAACTTCTACTACGCGCAGGAAGACGAGGTCTTTGCCGCCGCAGCCAGAGACGGTTTCGGCTGGAGCATTCATCGCCCGCACACCATCATCGGGTACGCTGTCGGTAATGCCATGAACATGGGCGTAACCCTGGCCGTATACGCCAGTATCTGCCGCGAAACCGGCCGCCCTTTCGTCTTTCCCGGCTCGGCTACCCAATGGAACAGCCTCACCGACATGACCGACGCCTGCCTCCTCGCCAACCACCTCCAGTGGGCCGCCACCACCCCCGCGGCGCGCAATCAGGCCTTCAACGTCGTCAACGGCGACGTCTTTCGCTGGAGTTGGATGTGGCCCCGCCTCGCGCAATGGTTCGGCGTTTCGCCTGCGCCCTTCCCCGATCAACCAGCTCCGCTGGCAACACAGTTGGTAGACGCCGCACCGATCTGGAGAGAGATCGCCGAGAAGCACCAGCTCGCGGAGCCAAGCCTCGAGCGCCTCACCTCGGCCTGGCACACCGACGCCGATCTGGGCCGTCCAATCGAAGTGGTGACCGACATGAGCAAGAGCCGGAAGCTTGGTTTTCTCGAGTATCGCGCCACAGACGAAAGCTTCCTCACGCTCTTCGCACGGCTCAGGGCCGACCGTCTGATCCCGTAACCCAGCTGACTGCCACGGCTATCTCGTCGAGCAGAGAGCGGCCTTCCGGCTAACGGCGGTAAGTCTTCCAGATCCTCTACCGCCGCAAGGGATAATCGCCGGCTCAATGGCGCGCGACTGCGAACTGCCCCAGTGCTCCGCGACAGTTCCGGCTTCCCTTCGACTACAAATTGTCTAGGGATATATTGGTGTTAGCACATCCCAGATATCCGTTGCGGTCAATGCGGGAATACAAAGGAGAGTCGTTGTGAAGATTCGGCTTGGGAAAGCTCTAATCGGCACTGCCGCGCTCGCAGTGATCACGCTGGGAGCTGCATGGATCGCTACAGTAATCCAGCGTCGTGGCGAAATCGACACCGCCTCCGGCGAGCAGAAACTGGCCCGCACCCTCAGCATCCTTCGCACCGGCACTCCCACCCATCCCAATGTCCTTAAAGTGCTGTTCTACGGCCAATCCATCATGAAGAGCGGATGGGACAAGGAAGTCGTCAAGCATTGGCACCAGACCTATCCCAACACCGTCTTTGTCGTCAAGAATCTGGCTATCGGAGGTTTTGCCGCACAACTGCTGGAAGGCGCCACGAAACGCGATATCGCCTCCTTCTACCCAGATCTGATCGTCTTTCATGTCTACGGAGATCACCGCGCATACGAACAAATCGTGCGCGACTTTCGCTCCCAGACTGCCGCCGATATCCTGGTCCAAACGGACCACGCAGTCGAAGCCCTCAACCCTCCCTGCTCTGATGGGCTCAGTTGGTCGCTGAAACCTCCGCCCGGCTGCAAAGGTATCCTTTGGTCGCGTGAGATCGTCTGGAGCGACGAAATGTCGTATCACAAGATCCCCGCGTTTGCGAAGAAGTACGGGTTGGCCGTCGAGCCGCAACGAACCTGGTGGCGAGAGTACCTGCTCCAGACTCAAGACGATCCGCGTTCCTTGCTCAGCGATGACGTACATCCCAACGACAAGGGCAGGGCGTTGATGGCCACTTTCTTCGACCGTTATTTCGACAATCTCGTCCAGCATTGGAATGGAGAAACCGAGCATCTGGCGACCTCGCATCCACCTCCCGCCAGCCAAACACAGCAGATTTCATTTTCCGGCAATCGCATCGAACTGATCTCTGCAAAGCCGCTGACCTCGCCTCCATCCGTGACCGTCGATGGCCGCGCGTCGAAAGACATCGACGGCTGCTATCTCCCGAGTCGCGCCAGCGGTCTCGCAAACCCGCGCGATTGGCCGGCGCTTCGCCAGATCGTCCTGGTTCACGACCACACCCAGGAAGACTGGACAGCCACCGTCACTGAAATCTCGCCGGATCAAGAGTCCTTTTCCTTCCGTGTCTTGGGCAGCGTCAGCGGCGATCAGGGTACCGGAGAAGTCGGCAAGGGTTTCTTTGCGCGCCCATTTGTTTCCAGATCTGGCCAACTCCGCATCGAGCCAAAATACTGGACATTCCTCCAAAGTTTTCAGACCTTCCGTGTCCCGACCAAAGCCCCTTTTGAAGTACATTGGTCGGTCGATTACCTGTGCGGAAATCAGCCGGAAGTCATCGAAATCCAGCGCGGAATAACGCAATACCGCTATACGCTGGCAACCGGCCTGCCTAACGCCGCCCACGCGCTCAGCATCGACCTCGCGGCCGCAGACATGGCCTCGGTGATCGAACTGCGCAGTTACCAGCCCCCGCTGGCTTCCAACTGACAAGCCGGCTCGTCCCTACAGGCTCAAACAGCGGACGGCATCGCATACACCACGCGCCCCTCGCTGATCGTCCAGCGCACCCGGCCCTGCATCGTCCAGCCATCAAACGGCGTGTTCTTCGACTTCGACCGCGAGTCCTTCGCCCGAAAGACCCACTCCGCCTTTGGATCGAAGACCACCACGTCGGCAAAGCTGCCAACAGCCAGCGTCCCTCGCCCGCGCAGGCCGAGAAGCGCCGCCGGCTGCGCGCTTAAGAGACTCAGCACGCGCGAGAGCGGCAGCTTCCACTCCTGATGCAGCCAGCGCAAGCTAAGCCCCAGCGCCGATTCCAGGCCCGTAATCCCATTCGGCGCGCGCTCAAACTCCACTTCCTTTTCGTGCGTGGCATGAGGCGCGTGATCCGTAGCAATCGCGTCCACCACGCCATCCAGAATCCCCTGAATCATCGCATCCCGGTCCGCAACCGAACGCAGCGGCGGATTCATCTTGGCATTCGTGTCGTAGGCGCCCACATGCTCCTCGGTCAGCAAAAAGTGGTGCGGAGCCACCTCGCACGTCACGCGCAGCCCATTGCGTCGCGCCTGCCGCACCGCGGCCACAGCCTGCGCCGTCGAAGTATGCGCCACATGCAGATGCGGCCGGTGCCCGTTCTTGTCGCCCTTGCCATTCATCGACAGTTCCGTCACCAGGCGAATATCCCGCTCCACCAGGCCATATTCAGCCTCCTGCGGCATACCACGCAGCCCCAGCCGGAAAGCCGTCGACCCGGCATTCATGCTGCATCCGCCGGTCAGCCGCGTGTCTTCCGCATGTTGAATCACCGAGAGCCCCTGCCGCGTGGCGTTGATCAGCACCTCGCGCATGATGCTGTCACGTAGGATCGGATGCCCATCGTCCGTCACCGCGACCGCGCCAGCCGATTTCAGCGCCGCGTAGTCGTTCAGCACGTCGCCCTTGATCGCCCGCGTCGCCGCGCCAATGGGAAAGACTCGTACCGAAGCGCCGCGCTCCGGCGCCTGCATCCAGCGCGTAATCTCCGGCGTGTCGTTGGTCGGCGTGGTATTCGGCATCGCTGCAACCGAAGTAAATCCGCCAGCCGCAGCCGCAGCCGTGCCGGTCGCAATCGTCTCTTTATGCCCCTGCCCCGGCTCGCGCAAGTGAACATGAATATCCACCAGACCCGGCGCAACTGTCAGCCCCTTGGCGTCGATAATTTGCAGATCCGGGCCAGCTTTGCCCTTCCCCAGAGAACTTTTTCCCGGCTCGGCAATCTCCGCCACGCGCCCGTCGCGCAGCACAACGTCCTTCAACCCCTCCACCTGCGCCGCGGGATCGATGAGATGGCCGCCGCGAATCAGGATTACGCCTAAAATCACGCTCATGCGCCCACCCCCGCCGTCAGCGCCCGGTACACCAGCGCCATGCGAATCGCCACTCCATGATGCACCTGCTCCAGAATCAGCGACTGCGGCCCATCTGCCACTTCGCCAGTCAGTTCCAGACCGCGAATGATCGGCCCCGGATGCATCACCAGCGCTTTCGGAGCAAACGCCGCCAGCCGCATCTCGGTTAGTTGATACCGGCTCTTGTACTCTTCGAGATCAAGCTGCAAACCCGCCAGCCGCTCCGCCTGAATGCGCAGCATCATCACCACCTGCGCCTCGGCCAGCGCCTTCTCAAAGTTCCGCTCGAAAGCAATCCCCGGCCCAGCCTGCGCCGCAATCTCCGGCAACAGCTCCTTCGGCCCGCACAGCACTACCCGCGCACCGAGCTTCGGCAGCAGCAGCATGTTGCTTCGCGCCACGCGGCTATGCAGAATGTCGCCGGTAATCGCGACGGTGACGCCAGCCAGCGTCTCCGCCGTCACCGTCGTCTCGCCCGGCCGCAGGTGCGCCAGCATCGCGCGCAGATCCAGCAGCGCCTGCGACGGATGCTCATGCATTCCGTCGCCCGCATTCAAGACCGGCAGCCGCGTCTCGCGTTCCAGCAGCCACGGCGCGCCGGAGTTGGGATGCCGCAGAATGATCGCCTCCGCGCCCAGCGCCTTGAGCGTCAGCCCGGTATCCTTCAGGGTCTCGCCCTTTTCAATGCTCGAGGACAAGCTCGAAACCAGCGTCGTATCCGCGCCCAGCCCTTTTGCCGCCAGCTCAAAGCTGGTCCGCGTCCGCGTCGAGGACTCGTAAAACAGCAACGCAATCCGCCGCTTGGCCAGCCGCGCGGCGCGCTTTAGCGGGTCTTCGGTTTCAAGCTGCGTGGCAAGGGTGAGAATCGCGCTCACCGCCTCCGGCGTAAGTTCACGCGAAGAGAGCAGCGATCCGGCCGAAAACGGCTCGGGCGGCGTAAGAATCGCAGGAGTAGTCAGCACGCGCTGAGGCGCTGGAGAGTTCAAAGGCATAGGGGCACACGGAAAAGCAAAAAGCGAAAGGGCCGTATTTCTAATCTGAATCAGTCGACTTTTCCACCAGCAGCACCTGCTCGTCGTTATCGACCTCGCGGAATTTTACCTCAATAATCTCGCGGCTGCTGGTCGGCACATGCTTGCCAATATACGTGGCCTCGATCGGCAGCTCGCGATGCCCGCGGTCGATCAACACCGCCAGTTGCACCCGCTGCGGCCTTCCATGGGCAAACAGCGCGTCCAGCGCCGCGCGGATCGTCCGCCCGGTATAGAGCACATCGTCGCACAGGATCACATCGCGGCCATTGACGTCGAAGCCGATCTCGCCGTCGCTCACCACCGGACGCACGCCGTGGGTGGTCAAGTCGTCGCGATAAAACTGAATATCCAGCACCCCGGTCTGCACCGGCCGCTTCACAATGCCGGAAATCAGCACCCCCAGCCGCTCGGCCAGCGGCACGCCCCGCCGCTTGATCCCAACCAGCGCCAATCCCTCGCTGGCATTGGTCTTTTCCACAATCTGGTGGGCCAGCCGGACCAGCGTCCGCTCAATCTCCGAGGCCGACATCAACCGGCCTTTTTCGCGCAGGGATGGGTGCTTAACTTCCGCAGTTATGTTTGCTTCGCTCATAAACTCTCTCAGGGCAATTGGGTTCGGTCCCAAAACCTATCCAGACCCGTTTCAGACTTCGCTCTATTGTAGGGCCTCGCCGTGAGGCAGCGTTCCACCGGCCGGCTGAGAAGCGCTAAGCTCGCGGCGGACGCGGCGCAGCAATCAACTTAGCTCCCAGCGCGCCTCCGGCGACCGCCAGCAGTACCAGGATCGCCGCCACCAGCATCAGCCCGGAAAGCGGCAATCCAGCCCGCCCTTCGGCAGAGAGCATCAGCGTCCGGAGCGTTCCAGCAACCTGCGCCGACTGCGCGTTGCCCGCGCCAATCTGGGCCAACATCTCCTGATTGCTCTTTTCCACCTGGCTCAACCACAGCGAATCCCACTCCCCGCCCTGATGCAGCACAAACCGGGAGACCCAAAGCCCAGATCCGAAAAGGCTCACCGTAAGCCAACTGGCGAATAAACCGGTCACCAGCCCGATCCGCGCGCCCGCGCCCGCCGTCAAATCCACAGGACGAGTCCGCTTGGCGTAGAGGTTTACCGCCCACGCCGAGGCCGCCATCATCCCCAGCAACCCGATCGGCAGCACGCCAAAACACAGAATCCCAGCCGGCACGCCCAGGGTCAGCGCAGCATTCAGAGCCGGCCTCCACTCAATCCCGTCCGTAGCCCCGAAAGCGCCCGGCCCAGGATAGGCTCCAAGCCCGTTCCCGCGGCCGCCAACCTCGTCCGCGGCCACCTGCGGCATCTCCGCAGCCGCATACGTCAACTGCGGCAGCCCGCAGGACGGGCAGTAAATATCCACCCCGCGCAGGGCTTCATGGCATCGTTGGCAGGTTTCTTCCAAAATATCGTTCTCATCCCTGAAGCTATACCCTCAGGCCAAAGCCCCGCAATCGAGCGCGGCTTACTGCGCCTTGTCGTCGCCGTCCATATTCGCCGGCAAATCGATCGCTACCAGCGCAAACCGCGTCTGCCCGCCCTTGGAATCTTCAAAGCCCACAATGTGCTGGTGCCGCTTCGACCCCGCCTTCAACTGAAAATCCTGCTTGAAGTCGCTGTCGTCCAGCTTCACGTTCCCATGTTTGCCGCTGTCTTCGCAGGTCAAGCCCTCATGCGTCTGGGTCGGCGTTCCCACCGGCGAATTTCCTTGGCAGGTAATCACGTCGCCGAAGCGCGCCAGCGCCTTCTTGTAGAAAGCCGTCACTTTCTCCCGGCTGTCCGGAGTACCGTAGCTAACCGCCTTCACCCGCAGTTGCCACTCGCCAAATCCCAGATGCACATCCGCCGACTTATGCTTCTCGTCATCCTTGACCAACTCCGCTCCGGGATACACCGGCAGCCCCAGATCCGACGCCGAGATCTGGTCCGTGTTCACATGCACCCCGCCGAACGGCGTATCCACCTGCACATCTTTCTCTTTTCCGGCGGAGTCCTTATCCACATGCACCCGGCAGCCGGCCAGAACCCCCAAAAGGGTCGCGGAAAGGCTCAAAATCACCGCCATCCGCGCCGCCGTTGCCGTAACTCCGAGAATATTCCGCAAATTCCTGGGCTTCATGGTTCCCTCTCAACAAAAGACTTACGCCATAGAGATACGCGCATGGCCGTCCGCATGTTCCTACCAATGTACCGCGATCGAGCATCTTTTTCAGAAAATGCGTGTCGAAGACGGTTAGTATCCTTGTATCCACCCACGAACCACAAACCGGGTATCCCAAATGCCCATCGCAAGGAAAGACCTATGCACTGGAAGACCTTCTCCCTCGCTCGAACTCTGCTCCTCGCCGGCTCCTTTGCCGGGTTGCTGCTCGCCGCCACCCCCTCGCACGCCCAGAACGATCCCCCACCCGGAGCGGCCCGGCTCGCCAGAATCGACGGCGGAGTCTCCATTCAGCCTTACGGAGTGGATGGATGGGGACAGGCTTACTCCGACATGCCTGTTGGCCCAGGCGACCGTGTAGCCACCGGCCAGCCAGGCCGCGGCGAACTCGAGGCGGGCCCGGTGCGCGCCTTCTTCAGTGAATCGACCGACCTCACCCTCGTGAATCTGGGCTATCAAGGCCTCGAATTGGGGGTAGCCAACGGCTCCGCCGCCATCTTCAGCGACGGCTTTGGTCCCAACCAGGGGCTTGCCGTACAGACGCCGAACGGCGGCATCACCACCGCCGCAAGAGCCGCCTTTCGCGTGGACGTTTTCTCCGCGGATAACACCACGATCATCACCAATTACTCCAACGGCCAACCCCTCACCATCAACGGCGGCGGAGGCTTCTACGCCAGCGTCCGACCCAACGAATCCCTCCAGATCACCGGCACCAATCCGGTCATGGCGCAGCCCCTTCAACCCGCTTCCTACGACGACTTCGGCCACTGGAGCAGCGCCATCGAGTCCCACCGCTTCAACTCCGTCTCCGCCCAATATGTCAATGTCGAAATGCCCGGATACGACGAGCTCGACTCCAACGGCGACTGGCAGGCGCAATCCGACTACGGCCCCATCTGGTTCCCCCGCGTACAGGCCGGCTGGGCTCCTTACCGCTACGGCCACTGGATCAACATCCCCTTCTACGGCTGGAGCTGGGTCGCCGATGAGCCCTGGGGCGCGGCGCCCTTCCACTACGGCCGCTGGGTCGCCGTCGGCGGACGCTGGGGCTGGATTCCCGGTCCGCGTCAAGGCCATCCCATCTGGTCTCCCGCACAGGTCGTCTTCGCCGGCGGCATTCAGTTCGGCGGCGCCGGTGTAGCCGTCTGGTTCCCGCTCGGCCCCGGCGAGCCCTTCCATCCCTGGTACCCGGCAAGCCCCACTTACATCAACCAGATCAACATAACCAACATTCATGAATCTACCGTCATTCACGTCCAGACCACCTACGTGAACATCACCAACGTCACCTACGTCAATCGCACCGTGGGCGTCACTGCCGTCAGCCAGGCCGACTTTGCCGCCGGCAAACCCACCCGCAACGCGATCGTCAAGATCGATACAGCTCAACTGCAGCACATCCAGCCGATGGCCAAGCCGCCGGTGGCCGCACCAGCCCATCCCGCGATCGAGCACCCGATCACCAAGCCGGCCAACGTTCCAGCCGCGCGCCCGGTTCTGATCAACAGCAAAGGTCAAATGGCGGCAGCCACTCCCGGAGCAAAACCTGTCCCTCCGCCAGTCAAGCCCTTGCCTCCCGCGCCCAAAGCCATCCCCGGCCACGCCCCGGCCGGCAAACCCACGGTAGCCGGCAAGCCGGTCGACACGGCGCCAGCCAAGACGGAACCCGTGAAGCCCGACGCCACCAAGCCCCCAACCCCGGTAGCCAAGACACCTCCCGCGCCAGCCAAGCCGGATGTAAAGCCGGAAACCAAACCCACCGACACCAAACCGGCAGCCAAAGACAACAAGAAGAAAGACGATAAGAAAAAGCCGGAAGACAAAAAGCCGGAATAGCGGCAATCCGACCCAACTTTGAACCCCATCCCGCCGCTCCCTTCGAGCACCGCGGGATGGGGTTTTCCCTTGCTCATTCCTGACCTTCCCGTCCCACGCCCGCTACAATACCCCCATGAGCGAAGAACTCTCCATCCCCGCCCGCGCCGTCGTCGCCACCAACGAAGCTCCCAAAGCCATCGGCCCCTATTCGCAGGCAATTCGCACCGGCAACCTGGTCTTCACCTCCGGCCAGATCGCGCTCCATCCCGAAACACAGCAGGTCGTTCCAGGCGGCATCGATGAGCAGGCCGCGCAGGTCTTCGCCAACCTCAAAGCCATCCTCGAAGCCGCCGGCAGCAGCTTCGCCCAAGTCGTCAAAACCACCGTCTTCCTCAAAAACTTCGACGACTTCGCGGCCATGAACGCCGTCTACGCCGAGCATCTGGCCTCCGCCGGCGCCCCACCCCCGGCCCGCACCACCGTCGAAGTCTCCCGCCTCCCCAAAGATGTTCTGGTCGAAATCGAACTGATCGCGCTCGTCTAAAATCGACATCCCCGCCAAATCCCGCAAGACTTGAGCCTCCGCCGCCGGATTTTCCTGGCGGCGGTTCTCATTTAGAATCCCCGCGCGTCCCATTCCCACTCCGGCAGTCGCGCCGCATTCGCGCAATTTTCCCCTTTAGAATCTCTCGCCTCCCGCTCCTAAACTGTGAACTGAGTCCTTCTCAACCCCAGGACTCGTCGCGCTTCCGGAGAACCGCGCCATGGCCATCGAGATCGACCGGCTGAGCGATCTGCTCTTGCAGATGGCCGATGAAAACGCCCCTGGCCGCGAGTTTTCCGCCGCCATCGCCGAGCTGGCCCGCACCGGCCGCTTCGCCAACCTCAAGACCGTCCTTCCCGGCGTCGTCTACGAAGAGCTGTGGGACCGCTATCGGATTGATCCGGTTGGCTTTGCCGCCGAATGGGAAAGCCTTGCCCTCGAGATGCAGCAGGGCTTCATCCAGCACGCCCGCCAGCGCCTCACCTCCCTCACCCGCCTGCAGCAGGCCGGCAACAACCACACCCCCGCCTGGAAATCCATCCAGCGCGCCCTCGATTCCCGCCAGAACGACCTGCTACGAGCCGCCGTCGCCGCCGAATTCCTCGACCTCGTCGAACCGGCCGTCGCCCGCGCCACCCACCTGCGCGAGTGCGTCGTCGCCTCCACCAGCTCCGAAGACGCCGACCGCTACCTCGACGAGGCCACGCGCTGTTACTTCTTCGCCCTCTTCACCGCCTGCGCCGTCATGTGCCGCAGCGTCCTCGAGGAAGCCATCAAGCAGAAACTCCCCGAAGGCCTGCGCCGACTCCTCCGCACCCGCTACCGCAACGCCCCCACCCTCGGCAACCTACTCCACGAAATCAACAACAACCTGATCGCCACCGGCATCGCTCCCGACTTCCCACGCCTCGCCAACCAGGTCAACGACATCGGCAAAAAAGCCGTCCACCAGGGCCTGCTCTCCGAAGACGAAGCCCGCGCCTGCCTCCAGAACGCCCGCGAAGCCCTGCAAATGCTCCTCCAGCGATAACTTTCGTTCCCCTAAGACAGAAACTCCGTATGAATTCTCAGGAACATTTCTGGAAAACTGGCGGTAACTCTTGCTTTTCGCGCCTAACTTCATACGTGCCAGTGCAACTAGCTCGCATAACCGGGGATTCCGTCCCAGACTCGGTTCCCGAAGGGATCGGAGTCATCGATTGCCCACGCTGCGGATTTCACAGCCCGCCGCACCAGCCCAAGGAGAGAAGTCATGCCCGCAGCTCAAGCTCCCGGCCCCGCGCGCTTCCTGACTCGCGCCGTTCCCTTTGCCGCGCTCACCGCCTCCGCATTCATCGCCATGGCAGCCGCACCCAGCCCAGCCGCCAAGCCGGCTCCGAACACCACCCAAATCGCTGAGAACTACGGCAAACTCCCCCTCAGCTTCGAAGCCAACCAAGGCCAATCCAACCCGCAGGTAAAGTTCCTCTCCCGAGGCAACGGCTACTCGCTCTTCCTCACCAACCGCGCCGCCGTCCTTTCGCTCTCAAAGGCCCAAACCCCGCACGCTTGTCATCCTGAGCGAAGCGAAGGATCTGTTTCACCTGCGCCGCTCGCCACGCAAACAAACCCATGCCCGGCACAATCCGACACCATCGAAATGCAACTCTCGGACGCGAACCCCGCTGCGCGCGTCGAAGGCGCCAATCAACTGCCCGGCACAGCCAACTACTTCATAGGCGACGAAAAAAACTGGCACACCAACGTCCCCACCTATGCCAAAGTCAAGTACAGCAACGTCTACAACGGCATCGACCTCGTCTACTACGGCAACCAGCGCCAGCTTGAGTACGACTTCGTAGTCTCTCCCGGAGCCAGCGCCAAACCCATCCAGCTCCACTTCGCAGGAGCGCAGAAACTGAAACGCGACCCTAACGGCGATCTGGAAGTCATCGCCAAAAACGGCCGGATCGCCTTCCACAAACCGGTCCTCTATCAAGAAAAAGACGGCCAGCGCCAGCCTATTGAAGGCAGCTTCAAGCTCCTCGCCAACTACAAAGTGACCTTCGTCATCGGCCAATACGACCCCAGCCGCGCCCTGGTCATCGACCCCGTGCTTGCCTACTCCACCTACCTCGGAGGCGCTGGAGTTCCGAACGGACCCGACGGCCCATTCGGCTCGGACGGAGGACAGGGCGAAGCCATCGCCGTTGACGCCTCGGGAAACGCCTACGTCGCCGGCCTGACCTCGGTAATCGACTTCCCCACGACATCCGGAGCATTCCAAACTGCCAGCGACGCAGGAAAACTCACCACCAACACTGCCTATTCGTTTGTATCCAAGCTCAACGCAACAGGCTCGGCTTTGATTTACTCGACGTACCTGGGTGGCAGCGGTGGACCCAACAACTATCCCAATGTAACCGGCGACACCGTCGCCAGCATCGCAGTCGATTCTGAGGGCAACGCCTACCTCGCAGGGGCCACTCACTCTCTCGACTTTCCGATCACCGAAGGCGCGTTCCAAACCACCAACACTCCAGCCCCGTTCGGGGGTACAAGCGGCTTTGTTGCCAAGCTCAATCCCACCGGGACAGCTTTGCTATATTCCACGTTTCTCAGCGGCAGCGGCAGAACTGAGGAAGGCGGGCCGACCGCCGGTGACCAATGCGCGCAAGTCAAGGTCAATTCCGCGGGCTATGCATACGTGACTGGATCTGCCACCTCTTACGACTTTCCAACTACCAAAGGCGCCCTCACGCCGACCATAAATAGTCGCGGGGGGAACACGGCTGCTTTCGTCACCGAACTGAACGCAAGCGGATCGGAACTGGTCTATTCCACCTACCTCGGGGGCAGCTTAATCGAAACCGGAAACTCGGTTGCCCTTGACTCCAAAGGCGACGCATTCGTGGTCGGACAAACGCGCTCCACCGACTTTCCAGTCACGGCCGATGCCTACCAAAATATCAACAAGGCCGAACTTGCCAGCGGCCAAGCCACCGGCTTCGTCGCCAAACTCAACCCCACCGGCTCAGCCCTCGTCTATGCAACCTACCTCGGCGGATCTGTGAAGGACGACCCTACCGGCATCGCAATCGACGCCGCAGGGGATGCATACGTCTCCGGATTGACCGCCTCCCCGGACTTCCCTCTCCTGAATCCGATCCAAACCACCAACAAAACCTACGCCAACCCCTTCAGCCCCAATACATACCTGAATGCATTTATCGCCAAGCTCAATACCGCTGGCTCAGCCTTGGTTTACTCGACTTATCTGGGCAGCGAACAGGGCGAAACCGGCAATACCGCCATAGCTATCGACGCATCTGAAAATGCATACGTGACGGGTACGACGTGGGGCGTGGATTTTCCAGTTACGCCGAACGCTTTTCAGAGTGAGAATAACTCGCTCCAGACCTATCAGGGAACCCCTTACGGAGCAACCACCAATGCCTTTGTCGCTGAAATCAGCTCAGTCGGCAAACTCGAATACTCCACCTACTTCGGCGGCGGCGGATTCAATTACTACGCCCAGGTCGGTCTGAATCCTCCGGGCTACGCAGGCGATAGCGCGGCCGCCCTGGCGCTCGATGCAGCCGGAAACGTCTATCTGACCGGAACCGCGCAGTCTTTCGACTTTCCCACCACCAGCGGCGCCTATTCAACCGGCAAGACTGCGGAGACGAATGCCTTTCTCTCCAAGTTCACGATGGGCGCAGCCTCATCCACAACCAGCCTGACCTCCCTTCAGGCCGGCGTGAATCCACAAACGCTGGCATCGAACGTAAACTTCACCGCCTTTGTAAGGTCCGCCTCAGGCGCTGGAATCCCCACCGGAAGCGTTGTCTTCAGCTATCCGGGAGGAAGCAAGGAAGTTACCCTGGATAACACCGGTCATGCCGCCTTTCCCACGGCTCAACTGGCAGAGGGTGCCAATACAATCGTCGCAACGTACTCTGGCGACAAGGGCCTAACCGCAAGCAGCGACAAAATGACCGAAATTATCGACCACGGTCCGTCGACCATCGCAGTCGTGGCAGGTTCGGCCCAGACGACGATTGTCAACACCCCGCTTCCAAATCGGGTTGTCTTCATTGTCAAAGATGCAAGCGGTAAACCGGTGCCGGAAACCGAGGTGGTATTCAGCGGCAATAACCTCACCTTCATTCCCGCGTACCTTGCTTATACGGACTTCAACGGTGAAGCGGAAGTAGCCGTCATTCCCAACAGCACCGGAAGCCTGACCGGAGTGGCCAAGGGCAACGGCGTCGTCTCCCCTGCCTATTTCACCCTCACCGCCAATACACAGACCTCTGCGCCGGTCATCTCCCCAGCCGCTGGTTCTTATGCATCCGCGCAATCGATAACCATCACCGATGCAACCGCCGGGGCCACCATCTTCTACACGCTCAACGGAACAACTCCAACAACTGCATCGACCAAATACACCAAGGCCATCGAGATCAACCAAACCACCACGGTCAATGCGATTGCCATCGCGGGCGGAGATGTTGCAAGCACAGTCACGTCCGCGGCCTTCATCATCGAGTTGCCAGTCTCCGCTACGCCAGTAATTAAGCCAGCGGCAGGCAGCTATTCTGAAGGGCAGTTGGTGGCAATTACAGACGCAACCCCGGGCTCGACGATCTTCTACACCACAAATGGCGTCGCGCCCACAACTTCATCCACTAAGTACGCCGCCCCGTTCCTCGTTGGCTCTAATCAGACGATCGGCGCAATCGCAACGGCGACTAATTACACCCAGAGCAACATCGCTTCGGGAACATACACGTTCATTGGGTCTCCGTCGGCCCTCGCGCTTCCCGCCACGGCAATCGCGACGCCGGACGCCATCCTCAACGCCATCGTCAACACCCTCGGCCTTGCCGGCTCCTACTACTTCCAGTACGGAACCAGCAGCACCGCCCTCACCACCACAACCGCCAAGACCGCCCTCAGCGCCGTTGCAACCCCAGTAGCGGCCTCAGCCAAGTTGACCACTCTCAAAACCAAAACCACCTACTATTACCAGGTCGTCGTCACCACCGCCGGAGGCACCAGTTCCGGCAGCATCCTGAGCTTCACCACCAACTGAGGAAGCTCTGATTAAGCCGCCGTTTTGAAAGGGCGTGGCTGGTAGGTCTGGGTTTCAACCCAGACTTTCCACGCCGTAAGGCCAAACAAAGCAACGCGGCTTTAGAAGCCGCCGAGGGAATGTTGGAGGCTTGTTCAGAGCTTTCCTAAAGCAGTTGTCGCAAAACCTCGCAGGATCAGAGCCCCTGGCCACGATAATCCGGCCTGGGGCTCTGCGTTTTTTCAGTCCTTGACCACCCGCATCCAGCCGGCCCCATATATTACATTCGTGTTAAAATTGAGCCTGCGAGTCGCTCTTACTCTTAGATTTCGCACCATTGGACCTATGAATCTATACCTCATGCGCCACGCAGACGCGGGCGTTCCCCGCGAAAACCCCTTGCTCGACGCCAAGCGCGGCCTGGTCAAAGAAGGCAAGCAGCAATGCATGTTGATGGCCGGCGTTCTCACCGGGCTTCGGGCGCAGATTGACGTCATCATCTCCAGCCCGCTCAAGCGCGCCCGCCAATCCGCCCAGTTTGTCGGCACCGAGATCGGCTTCGACGCGCCCATTCTCACCTCGCCGGCGCTCGCCCCAGACGCCGACTACGCCGCGTTTCAGCATCTGATTTCAGAGCACTCGACCCGCGAAGGCGTCCTGGTCGTCGGTCATAACCCCAACCTGCACCAGTTTCTCGCCCGCCTGCTCATGAATGGAAACGGGGCCAACGGCCATCCCGCCGGCGGAGGCACCATTCGCCTGCGCAAAGGCTCCGTCGCGCGCATCGACTTGGCCAAACGCCCCGCCCAGTTGCAGTGGCTCGTCGACCCGCGCCTGGCCCGCGTCATCTACACCAGCGTCACAAAGAGCTCCCGCCCAAAGACTTCGCGGAAATAAGCCGCCTCTTTGCGCAGCGACCAAAGCTCCAGTTCCGCTCCCGTCCGGCCCGGCTCCAATTCCAGCAAGACCCGCTTGGGATAGACCCGCGCCGTCACCCGCAGCACGTCCGAAGCGCGATCCTGATTCAACGCCCCCGCCAGCCGCAGCAGCACCACGCTCTTTGCAACGTTGGCATGCTCCTGCGGCGGAATATTGCGCATGGCGCGGTCGCCGGGCTGCGGCCGCGTCTTGCCCAGATACCGCGCAATCGCCGAAATAATCGTTCGCTGCTGCGCTGTGTAGCCGTAAATCTCCGAGCTCGAAATAATGTACTGCGTATGCCGGTGATGACCCTGGTGATTGAGAAATTTTCCAGTTTCGCTCAGCATCGCCGCAGCGGCCAGCCAGTTTTCGTAGTCGGCTGGAAGCTGATGCAGGCTGGCCAGGTCGCGATAAAGCTGACCGGAATGATTCTTCACCGGTTCCACCTGGCGCAGATTCACGCCGTAGCGCCGAGCAGTGGCCAGCACGCTCTCCCAGCGCTCCTGCTCAAACTGCTGATGAACCGTGGCGCGATCGTCCTTTTCCGCCAGCATCTGCGCCAGAATTCCGTCGCGCAGTCCCAGATCCGAGTAGCGAAAGCCGTCCAGGCCGAAGGTTTCCAGCAACTCCGCGTAGACAAACGCGCCAGCCACAATAATCTCCGACCGCCTCGGCCCGATCCCGGGAACGGCCGAACGCGCCGCCATATCCATCTTGCGCAGCTTGGTGGCCAACCGCCGCACCTGCGTGTGAGTCGTGATTTCGCCGGTCATGGCCGCCGTAGCGAAAATCGCAGTCTTGCTCCGCAATGCAACCCTCGCGCGCGCGCCCGCGCGAACCGTCTTCGCGGCAGCTTCAGGTTTTTCCGGCTTCACCAGCGCCGTATGCGCTTCAGACAAAGCCGCGGCCGTACCCGAAGTAGCGATCACCAGAGGCGCGTGCCCGCTGCCGATCAAGGGATGAAAGCGCCGGTGCGCCCGCCGCATCTCGCGGGCAATCAACTGCTTCATCCGCGCCAACCCCTCTTCCGAGGGCGGATCGGCGACCAGAAACTCCTGCGTCAGACGTACTGCCCCGAGCGGAAGACTCACCGTTTCCTTGATGCGCCGGTGCTCGCTCAGCGTAATCTCGCAACTACCGCCGCCCACATCCACCAGCAGCACTTTGCCCGCCGCGCCCGGCTCATTGGACAAGTTGGACATGACTCCGCGGTGAATCAGCCGCGCTTCTTCGAGCCCGGAGATAATTTCGATGCTCCAGCCGGTCTCCGCCTTGGCCCAGGCCACGAAGGCCTGCGCGTTGCGCGCGTCGCGCATGGCGGCCGTGGCCACCACGCGAATCTGGTCTACGCCGTGCTCCTGGACGGCGCGCTGAAAGCGCTTGAGCGCACGCAGCGTAGTCGCCATTGCATCCGGCGAGACCAGCCCGCCTTCAAAAACGCTGGCTCCGAGGCGCGTGACTTCGCGATCCTCGTGGAGCGTCTTGAGCCGGTGCGCTACGACTCGCGCGATCTTCAGCCGGCAGGAGTTGGAACCAATGTCGACGGCGGCAAATGTGACGGCGAGCGATTTGGCGAGCGATTTGACGAGCTGCGGCATAGTACTAAGGCAAGCCTACAATACCGGACGGCGGTTGCAGGCTGAGGACAAGAATGGACTCGGGCTCAAATTGTTCTACGTGGAACAATTTCGGGTGAATGGAAACAGCCTTGGCGAGCTTTGTTGTAAGTGGCTTTGTTTTGTTGCGCATGCAATTGCGTAAAATTAGGCCCATTTGTGCCTTGTTACAGCGAATGGGGATTTTTGGCGCGGAGCGGGAAAATTGCTTTGCGGATCGGGAGCTGCTTTCGGCGAAAGCGGATTTGGACGCGTAACGTTGTGCGGCGGATTCTTAACGTTGATTGGCGGATTGGTTATATTGTGCGGCGGATGGATTACAGTCTTTGGCGGATTGGTTACAGTGGGTGGCGGGATTGGATTTT
>Ga0302325_10005352_pt1 | contig 29223 bp, 29 predicted proteins | sample Palsa_T0_2_FD_201948 | JGI IMG/M metagenome (GOLD analysis project Ga0302325, IMG submission 201948) | Peat permafrost microbial communities from Stordalen Mire near Abisko, Sweden - Palsa_T0_2 | ecosystem: Environmental > Terrestrial > Soil > Palsa > Peat permafrost | place: Sweden: Abisko...
CGGGTGCCTGGTGACGAAGCCTCGCTTCTCCAGATCGTTCACGGCGACCGTCGCGGCTGGCGCGTCGCAGCTCATCTCCTCTGCGAGCGCGCGCAACGTCGTTGGGCCTTTGGCGATGCGTCGAAGCGCGCGGACGCGACTGAACGGGAGCCCGGTCGCCTCGCTGACGTTGCGGCGCCAGTCTCCGCGGCTGTCCATGACCAGCGTCACCAGCGCCTGCCAGATGCGGTCGAGGTCGGCCGAGGAGCGGGAGGTCACGGGTACACCGTCGCGGCGCCACGAGGGCGCTCCGCGGGCGCACGCTCGGGGGACGACACCGAGTCTCCCAGCGCCTCGGCGACGCGCGCGGCGCTGGCGCGGGCACGGGCGCTGGTGGACGCGACGCCGAGCGCGACGATCGCGCAGCCGAGCGCGACGAGAAGCCACCAGACCGCGTGGGTCGAGGAAGCAAACGCAGGGCTGACCGCTTCGCCGGCGATCGACCCCGCCAGTGCGACGCCGAGAGAAGCACCCACCTGACGGCTCGTCGACGTCACCGCCGACGCAGTGCCCGCCTGCGCCCGTGGCATTCCGGAGACGGCGGCGTTGGTGATCGGCGCGTTCACCATTCCAAGCCCCACGCCGAACACCGCGTAGGCGATGAGCAGGCGGGCGATGGGCGTGTCCGGGCGAAGGTCGGTGAGAAGGAGCGCGGCTGTCGCCATCGCGGTCCCGGCGCTGACCAGAGCGAAGCGGGCGCGCCCGGCGCCGACCAGGCGGCCCGACAGCGGCGAACAGACGACCATGGCGAGCGCGATGGGCAAGGTGCAGAGCCCCGCGACGGACGCTTGCAGGCTTCGCGTGTCTTGCAAGTAGAGCGAGTTGAGAAACAAGAACCCGCTGAACGACGAGAAGGCGAGGATGGCCAGGACCGTCGCGGAGGAAAACGGGAGGCTGCGGAAGAACCGCAGCTCGATGAGCGGCTCGGAGCGACGAGCTTCGTACGCGACGAAGGCGGCCACCGCGGCCGCCGCGACGCCGAAGCACCCGACGATCTGCAGGGAACCCCAACCCGCGCGCCGTCCGTCGATCACCGCCGACGTGAGCGAAGCAAGCGCGACGATCACCAGCGCTTGACCGACCAGATCAAGCCGGCGCTTCTTCGCCGCGCGCGACTCGGGAATGAACCGCGCCGTGAGCACGAAGGCGAGGACCCCGACGGGCACGTTGATCCAGAAGATCGATCGCCACCCGACGTTCTGCGTGAGGACGCCGCCGACCAGCGGGCCGAGCGCCATCGACACTCCGAACACGGCGCCCCAGACCCCGATCGCGCGCGCCCTCTCTCTCGGGTCGGTGAAGGTGTTGACGATGATCGACATGGCGACGGGGTTGAGCATCGCCCCCCCGAGGGCCTGCACCATGCGAAAGACCACCAGCGCCAGCGTGGTCGGCGCGAGGCTACAGAGGAGCGAGCCGAGGCTGAAGAGGGCGAGCCCTGCCTGGAAGGTGCGCCGGCGACCGAGCCGATCGGCGGTCGAGCCGGCCAGCATCAGGAAGCTGGCGACCACGACGGTGTACGAATCGATGGCCCACTGAAGGCCGGCGACGGAGGTGTGCAGATCGCGACGAATGGCAGGGAGGGCGACGTTCACGATAGTCACGTCCATCGAGACCATGAAGAGGCTCAGACAGCAGGTGGCCAGAATGATCCGGCGGCGCAGCGGGGGTGGCGAGGGGGGGCTTTCGTTGTGCATCTACAATGATTGTGGTCGTACAAGTATGAGACGTCAAGGGAGCTCGGCGCTCATTCGCCCCCCGGGCGGTCCCGCTCCGTGCGAACCTGGCCTGGCCCATGACGGTCGATCCCGCCGAGCCCGCGACGTCCACGCTGGCGCACAGCGCGGAGCTGCGGCGAGAGCTCGGCGTGCGCGACCTCGTCTTCGCGCAGGTCCTCATGGTCGTGGGCGGCTCGTGGGTCGGCACGGCGGCCAAGCTCGGCGCCGCGAACGTCGGATACTGGCTGCTCGCGGCGTCCCTCTTCTTCCTGCCGCACGTGGTGGTCGTGCTGTTCCTCAACCGGTGGGCGCCCATCGAGGGCGGCCCCTACCAGTGGGCCAAGCTCGCCTTCGGGCCCGGCTTCGGGTTCCTCGTCGCGTTCAACCTTTGGCTCTACGCCATCTCGCTGACGGTCAACGTCGGGCTCGACGTCGTCCAGGCTCTCGCCTACGCATTCGACCGCCTCGCCTGGATGCGCACCGATCCGCTCGTCGCGCCGATCGCCAGCGTCGCCATCATCGCGGCGCTGGCCGCCGAGGCGCTTGCCGGGCTGCACTTCGGCAAGCGCCTCCATAACGCCGGGGGCGTCGTGCGCTTCTCCGTCTTCGCGCTGCTCCTGCTCACGCCGCTCGTGGCCCTCGTGCTCGCCCATCCGCTGCGCGCCGAAGCCACGCACCTCGAGGTTCCGACGCCGACCCTTCTCGGCGTGAACCTCCTCGCCAAGATGGGCTTCGGCGCGTTCTGCGGGCTGGAGTACGCCGCCATCTTCGCCGGTGAGTCGCGCAACCCGGCGCGTGCGTTCGCCCGCTCGGTGTACGTCGGGGCGCCGCTCATCGTGGTCATGTTCGTAGGGGGCACGGCCGCGGTGCTCGCCTTCGTCGCGCCGGCGGACGTCGATCTCCTGGCGCCCATCCCGCAGGTGCTAGGCGTCGCCACGGCGGGCCTCGGGCCGGTGTCCCACATCGCGTCGGTCGCGACCGTGCTCTGGGTCCTGACCCTCATCGCCACCGGGGGCGTCGGCCTCGCGGGGATCACCCGCCTGCCGATGGTGGCCGGGTGGGACGGCCTCTTGCCCGCGTGGTTCATGCGCCTCAGCCCTCGGTCGCGCGTGCCGGTGAACTCGATCCTCTTCGTGTCGGCCGTGAGCGCCACGCTCTCCGTGCTGGGGCTGACCGGCGTCGAGCACCAGGAGGCGTACCAGCTGTTCCTGAACACGGGGCTGGTATGCTGGGCGCTCACGTACCTGGTGATGTTCGCCATCCCCATCCTGGGGCGCGGCCCCGGGATGCCGCGGCCGCCGGTGTGGCTGCGCGTGGCGGCCGTGTCGGGGTGGGGGATGACGCTGCTCTTCGTGGTGTTCGCCGTGGTGCCCATCGTGCGGGTGGTGAGCGCGGCGGCGTTCGGGTTGAAGATGATCGGCGTGGTCGCCGGAGCCAACGCGGTGGGGATAGGGCTATACCTGGTGGGGAAGAGGAGGGGGGCGCCGGCGGCGGCTGCGTAGTCCGAGGACGCGACCTCCATGCCGGAGTCGGCGCATGGGGCTCGCAGCCATGGCCGGACGAGAATGGGTCAGGGCGTATAGGTGGTGTCTGCCGTGGTCGCCTCGCTCGCCACGACCCCGACCGCCGCGTTTGCGGCGAGCGTCTCCTTGGTCTCGATGCGCTCCATCACGGCCATCCCTGTGGTGGCCGTGAAGTTCTGGAGGAGCGCCTTGGGGACCGTGAGCGTCCCCTCGGCGTCGTCCACGACGCAGGTGATGTACGGCGTGGCGACCGCGCCGGTCTGCGACAGTCCGAACTGGACCTGCGAGCATGTCTCGCTGCTCGGGTTCCACGACACCACGTAGTCCGCGCTCAGGGAGACCGGGATGGGTGCCGCGAACGACGGCTTGGTCCCGGCGAGGACCGCCGGGGCGACCACCGACACGGTGAAGGCGTCCACGGTCGCTCCGCTCCCTGCCACCGTCAGCGTATCGCCAGGCGCCCAGGTGAAGCCTGGGACGGTCAGGCTGCTCTCTTCATAGAGGGCTGGCACCGGCGCCGGCGGTGGCGTCAGCGTGGCGAGCGTCGTGGCGCCGTCGCTCACGGTGAGCGTGCCGGCGGAGATGTACGAAAGCTCGCCGGCGGCCGCGGTCTCGTAGCAGCACGAGCCCATCGTCGTCCCCGTGCAGCTGGGGCCGAACTTGCCCGTCGACGTCTTGAACTGCCCGAGCGCGGAGAACGGGCCGGTCGGGCCCGTCATGAGGAGGACGACCCCCGAGTACGCCTTGCCTCCGGCGTCGACGGCATCGCTGCCGCACGCGGGCGAGCCGCTGTCCATTCCGGTGCTCGAGGAGCCGCTGTCCATTCCGGTGTTGGAGGAGCCGCTGTCCGTGCCGGGGGAGCCGCCATCGCCGGGAGAGCCGCCGTCGGGCTCCGTGTTCGTGTCCCCCGACGTGCCCGCGTCGGTGGGGGTCTTCATGTCGGTCGTGCCGGCGTCGGAGCCGGCGTCCACGCTGGCGCTCCCGCCGCTGCACGCGACGAGCGCGGCGCCGAGGACGCCGATGACCAGGGAGCCATTCGATTTCATGCAGTGGATGTGCGTACGGAGCCCCGCCACGTCGACGTCTGCAAACGGGGGACCCGGCCTCTGGTCCCAGCCGCTCGCCGACCCACGTGAGCGCGGCCCCGAGGCTCGGGATTCGGACCCGGTCGCCGGGGATGGTGCTCGCGTCGCTCGCGGTCCGGGCACAGTCGCGCGCGGCCGCAGTCCCATCGTTCGGGGTCGGCGATTCTCGTGATTACTGTCTCGTCGTTCAGGGTCGAGGTCGTTCTGTTCGCGAGCGTGGTTGCTCCGTTCTTCAACGGTCGCCGGCGCGCTCTCCGGGCTACGTGGTAATCTGGGAGAACGATGCGCTCGCTCACGACCGACATGAGTGACGTCGAGCGAAGGCCTTACTTCCTCTGGGACGAGGACGTCTCCATCGGCGAGCTGCGTTCGATCCTCCGGCGGCCGGACGAGTTCGACCCGGCGCGCCTCCGCTTGCTCGGCAAGATGCTGCGTGAGGCCCGCGACATCGACGTCTGGAGCTTTGTGACACCTCTCGAGGTCGAGCGCGCTCTGTCCGGAATCGCGCGCCGCCTCGGCCGCCGCCGCGCGTTCTGGGAGTTTCTCATCGGAGGCTGGCGAGACGACGGCCTGCTGCCGGCCGCGTAGCGCCATGGCCGACCTCACCGCTCTTCAGCGCGAAGTGTTGGTGGCGTTCTTCGCTCGTGAGCGCGGTTTCTTCCTCACCGGCGGGGCAGCGCTCGCCGGCTTCTACCTGCACCATCGGCCGACCGACGACCTCGATCTCTTCACTGACCGACCGGGCGCGTTCGAGCGCGGCCGGCACGCGGTGGGGGCTGTCGCGGCATCGCTCGGCGCGAGGATCGACGTGCGGATGGACGCTCCCGACTTCAAGCGATACGCGCTCGCGCGTGGGTCGGACCTGGTCGTCGTCGACCTCGTGTACGACCGGGTGCCGCAGCTCGTCCCGGACAAGCCGGAGGTCGACGGCATCCGGATCGACGCGATCGACGAGATCCTGGCGAACAAGCTGACGACCCTGGTGAGCCGGCAGGAGGAGCGGGACGTCGTCGACGTCTACTTTCTCGAGCAGGCGGGACACCCCGTGGAGAGCGCGCTTGCGGCGGCGCTGGCGAAGGACGGGGGGTGCACGCCGGCGAACCTCGCGTGGCTCCTCTCGAGCTTCCCGATTCCCGACGGCCTTGCGTTGCCCGCCGCGTTGACCACAGAAGGCTTGCGCGCGTACGTGGCGGGCCTCGTGAAGCGGCTACGCGCAGCGGCCCTGCCGCGGTGAGGTTGCTTCGAACCGCCGACGCAGGACTCGTTCCGATGTCATGGGAGCCTCGACGGGGCGTCCGGGCGCCCGCCCACGCCGTCATCGCCGCCGAACGCGATCCGCCAGACCGTCCCGTTGCCGTCCTCGCTGACGAAGAGCGCGCCATCGCGGGCCACGGCGATCCCGACGGGGCGAGCCCACACCGCATCCTCGTCCACGACGAAGCCGGTCATGAAGTCCTCGTACTCACCCGTCGGAACGCCGCCCTGCAGCGGGACCGCAATCACCTTGGGCCCCGTGCGCTCGCCGCGGTTCCACGAGCCGTGGAGCGCGGCGAATGCGCCGCCCCGGTACTTCGGTGGGAAGGCGGCCGCGTCGTAGAACGTCATCTGCAGCGACGCCGAGTGCGCCTGCAGCAGGACGTCGGGCACGGTCACCGTGCCGGCAAGCTCGGGCCTCTCGCCCGCATGCCGTGGGTCTTCGTGGTCACCAAGGTAAAACCACGGCCAGCCATAGAACCCGCCGCGTCGCACGCGGGTGATGTAGTCGGGAACGAGGTCGTCGCCGAGTCCGTCCCGCTCGTTCGTGGAGCACCAGAGGTCACCCGTCACGGCGTGCACGGCGAGGCCCACGCAGTTGCGGATGCCGTTGGCGAAGAGCTGCATGTCCCGGCCTTCCGGATCGAACACCAGCACGTCTGCCCGGTCGCGCTCGTCGGAGTCGCCCTCGGCCACGTTGGAGCCGGAGCCGACGGAGACGAACATCTGCTTGCCGTCGAGGGAGAACGCCACGTCCCGAGTCCAGTGTCCTCCCAGCCCGTCGGTGAGCGATGGGACGAGGGTCTGCGCTTCTCCGCGAGCCGTCATGTCGCCGCTGGCATACGGAAAGCGAACCACCGCGTTCGTCTCGGCGACGTAGACCCACTTCGGGTCAGGTCCGGGCGGATAGAACGTGATTCCGAACGGCCGGTCGAGACCGGATGCGAAGATCGACTCCCGCTCGACTGCGCGACTGCCGTTCGCCGCGCGCAGCACGCGCACCCTGCCGGCCTGGCTCTCGGCCACGAACAGATCGCCGGACGGCGAGACGCGAAGCAGACGCGGTCCGAGCAGGTCGTGCGCGAAGACGTCCACGCGGAAGCCGGGGGGCAGGTAGGCGTGCGCGCCCGGAGGCGGCGTGACGACGTTCGGGCCGTTCTGGGCCGAGGGCGTCGCGTACGGCGCGGGCAGGTCCGCGGTGGTGATGTGGCGCCGTACGCCAGGTCCCTCGCTCCGGTAGTCGCCGAACGCGGCGCGTCCCATGCGCAGGCCAGGGGCCGCTGGAGGGATGTACACGGAGGCCTGGGCCGCAGGGGACGACGTCTCGCCGGCCGCCAGCGTGGCCAGATAGTCGACCAGGGCGCGACGCTCGGCGTCATCCGGGACCGCCATGGGCATCGTCGTGCCAGGCACCAGCTGCGCCGGGGCGGCGAGGAAGCGATCGAGCGACGCGCGGTCCCACGTGAGGTGGGCCTCGCGCAGGGCCTGCGAGTACCCGAAAGCCATCGACGCCGACTTCCGTCCGAGGACGCCGCCGAGCCCGGGCCCCTGCGCGGCATGCTCTCCGGTCGAATGGCAGAGGGCACACCGCTGCTCGAAGATCCGGCGGCCCGACTGGACTGCGTCGCCATCGGGAGGCCGCGTAGGACGAGAGAGGCCCGCCGACGCGACGACCGTCGCACCGAGGAGCGCGAAGCATACGAGCGGACCGAGACGACTCATCCCGGCGCCACCACGGCACGGCCCCCCTTGCCGTGCTCGGGTCCCACCTCGGAGCCGTTCTGCGCGTAGCGACGGATGACCGCCGAGATGTCGAGATCCCCATCCACGGCGGCGGCTTCGTCGATCCATTCGCGGACCAGCGCCGTCATCGGGACGTGCGCGTCGACGCGGTGAAAGGTGCTCAGCGCGAGGTCGAGATCCTTGCGAAGGTCGCGCAGCGCGAACATCGTCGGCTCGTGCCGGTCCTCGAGGTAACCCCGGCGGCGGATCGCCAGCGAGGGCACGAATCGTGTGATGAGATCGAAGGTCACCGCGGGATCGAGCCCCGTGCCCTTGGCCGCCGTCTCCAGCTCCGCGGCGATGAGCACCAGCGCACCCAGCAGGCTGTTGGCGACGAGTTTGAGGCGTGCGCCGCTCCCCAAGGGCCCCACGTGGCGTAGCTCCCCGAGGCGCTCCAGAATCGGCCGAACGCGGCCAACGTCGGCGCGCTCGCCGCCCGCGATGATGAGCTCCACGCCCTTGAGCACATTGGGGGGAGCCCCGATCACCGGTGCGTCGACCAGCGTCGACCCGGTCTTCGCGACCAGGGCCGCGAGCTCATCGAGCACATCGGGTCCTGCGGTGCTCATCTCGACGAAGCTCTGGCCGTGCGCCCCGGCGAGCGCCCCGGTCGGGCCACCGAACGTCGCGCGGAGCGCGTCGGCGCCCGTCAGGCTCGTCAGGACGACGTCGACCCCCGCGACGGCCTCCGCAGGCGTCGCCACGACGGTGCCGGCACCGACGTCCTCCGCGCGAGAGCGCGTGCGGTTCCAGACCACGAGCTCGACGCCGGTATGAGCGAGACGCTGCGCGATGGCCGAGCCCATCCGACCCGTGCCCAGGACCGCAACACGCGGCGGCGTCACGCGGCCCTCTTGCTCGACCAGGCGGCGGGTCCCGAACCGGCAGCGGTCAGCCGGATCGCGCCGGCGATGTGGGCAAGGTCGGACGCGTCGAGATCGAGGGAACCCGCAGCGATCCAGCCGTCGACCTGCTCGGGGCTTCGGGCGCCGACGATGGCGCCCGACACGCCGGGGCACGCCAGGGCCCATGCCACGGCGACGGCGGACACCGTGACGTCGTGGCGCTCTGCCACGGGTCGCAACGCGTCCCGGAGCGCGATGTTGCGGGAGAGTTGCGGCTCCGTGAACTGCGCGGAGCGGCGTCGCCAGTCGTCGACGGCCATCGCCGCGACGCGCTCCACCGAGAACGTGTCCGTGAGCAGTCCCGACTGCATCGGGCTGTACACGATGACGCCGGTCCCGTGGGATGCAGCCCACGGGATCACATCCGCGGCGGCATCGCGCCGGACGAGGGAAAACGGCGGCTGGAGGCTGTCCACGTGACGCACCGACTCCGCGCGCTCGAGCAGCGCCACGTCGAAGTTCGACACGCCTGCCGCCCGGACCTTCCCCTCGTCGATGAGCCGGTCCATTTCGCGCCACGAGTCCTCGATGGGCGTGCCGATGCCATCGGGCCAGTGGAACTGGTAGAGGTCGATCCGCTCGACGCCGAGGCGTCCGAGCGAAGCCTCCACCTCCCGCCGGATCGCCGCCGGGCGCAGGTCGCGCACCGGCTCGTCGTACGGCCTCTGGCGGTCCGGGATCATGCCGCCCTTCGTGAAGACGAAGGGGCGCTCCGAGGCGGGGATCTCGCGGAGCGCGCGCCCGACGACCTCCTCGGAGTGGCCGAGGCCGTAGATGGCCGCGGTGTCAATCCAGTTCACGCCGCGGCGGACGGCGTGACGGATCGCGGCGATGGAGCCCGCGTCGTCCTGGGGGCCCCAGCCGTAGGCCCAGCCGCCGCCGCCGATCGCCCACGCGCCGAAGCCCACCGTCGTGATTTCGAGGTCCGTCGTCCCGAGTCGTCGTTTGTTGGGTTCCATGGTTTCTCCTCACTCAACGTTCGCCCTGGCTCGCAAGGTTCGTGCCCGAAGCCGGCCGGCCACCGGCACGGCCCCCCACGATTACCTCGCCTACGGGTCTAGCGACGGGTCGATCAGGAGAAGGTCCGTCGCGGGGTCGAGTCGCTTGTGCAGCGGCTCCGGGTAGGTCGTCGCGTAGAGCTCGAGGGTCGGGGAGGTCGTGGCTTCGATGAGATGCCCGCCCCATGCCTCGCCGTCGCTGCGGCCCAGCACCACGTGGGTGTGCACGACCGGCTGGCCATCCGCGCCGAGCGCGATGTCGCCGGAGAGCGTCAGAACCTCCATCTGCTCGCGCAGCGACATGGCCTTGTAGAGCTTCCGGGTCCCGTCGAACCAGGCCACCTCGGGATCTCGAACCGCGCCTATGGCCGAGAAGTGGGCGTCGACGACGTGATGGTCTCTGGCGAAGGTCGCGATCGCGGCCTGCACCGGGTCGCCCTGGGCGAGAACCAGCACGTACGACTTGGTGCCGTCGGACTGCGTTGAGAGGAGGCGCACCCTGGCGACCGGGGCGCCGCCCTGCGGAGCCGTCTCGGACGGCTTCAGCCATCGGACGACCGGCGCCGACGGTCCCGGTGGTGGGTGGGGCGCGCAGGAGACGAAGAGGGACGCGAAGACCGCTGGCGAGAGCCTCGTGGACCACATCTCGGGGTCTACTGCAAAGACCCAGCCATTTCTTCGCCGATCGAGCCTCGGGGGACGTAGCGCCCTCCCTGCCGGGAGTGCGGATTCCGCACTCTGGAGGGTGCGAGACCCGCGTCCCCGGCTCCCTCACCGGCATCCTCCGCGGCGATTCCTCCGGAGGTCCCGCGGGCACGCCGGTTGCCAAGTGGAGCGCGGAGCCCCCCCATGTGGATCGTCCGCCTCGCGCTCCGGCGCCCCTACACCTTCGTCGTCGTCGCGATGCTCATCGCCATTGCGGGCCTCTACTCGATCCTGGAGATGCCGACCGACATCCTGCCGGAGATCGACATTCCGGTCATCGCGGTGGTCTGGCAGTACAGCGGCCTTCCGCCGGACGAGATGGAGCAACGCTTCACCAGCAACTTCGAGCGTGCACTCACCACCACGGTCAATGGCATCGAGCACATCGAGAGTCAGTCGCTCTACGGCGTCTCGGTGATCAAGGTCTTCTTCCATCCGGGGACGAAGATCGAGATGGCCAACGCCCAGGTGACGGGGATTTCTCAGACACTGCTCAAGCAGTTTCCCACCGGCGCAACGCCGCCACTCGTCGTCAACTACAGCGCCTCGAACGTCCCCATCCTCCAGGGCTCGGTGCACTCCGACTCGATGTCGGAGCAGGAGCTCTTCGACCTGACGAGCAACTTCCTCCGCACGGGCCTCGCCACCGTACAGGGGGCGCAGTTGCCGTGGCCCTATGGCGGCAAGCAGAGGCAGGTGATGATCGATATCGACCTGCCGAGGCTGTACGCGCTCGGACTCTCCCCGAACGACGTCACCGGCGCCATGCTGGCGCAAAACCTGGTGCTGCCCTCGGGCACGGCGAAGATAGGCGACCAGGAGCTGCTGTTCCGCCTGAACGGCAGCCCCGACGATCCCAAGACGATCGCGAGCCTCCCCGTCCGGAGCGCGAAGGGAGCGACGGTCACCATCGGAGACGTTGCCACCGTCCGCGACGGCTTTGCGCCCCAGACGAGCCTCGTCCGGGCGAATGGCCGGCGGGGGATCCTGATGACGATGCTCAAGAGCTCCGGCGCCTCGACGCTCGACATCGTCAAGCGCGTCCGGGACGTCTTGCCGAGCATCCTGGCGACGCTCCCGCCAGCGTACAAGATGGACCTTCTGTTCGATCAGTCGCTCTACGTGCGGTCGGCGGTCGATGGAGTGGTCAAGGAGGCGGGGATCGCTGCAGGGCTCACCGGGCTCATGATCCTTCTGTTCCTGGGGAGCTGGCGAAGCACCCTCATCGTCGTCACGTCGATCCCGCTGTCGATCCTGGTGTCGCTGATCGTCCTGGCTTGCCTCGGGCAGACGCTCAACCTGATGACCCTGGGGGGATTGTCGCTGGCCGTCGGGATCCTTGTCGACGACGCCACCGTCGAGATCGAGAACGTGCACCGCAACATGGCGATGAGAAAGCCCATCGTCCAGGCCATCCTCGACGGCGCGCAGCAGATCGCCGTGCCGGCCTTCGTGGCGACGCTGTGTATCTGCGTCGTCTTCATTCCGGTGGTGTTCATCTCCGGCGCGGCGCGCTCGCTCTTCACTCCGCTCGGGATGGCGGTGGTCTTCGCGATGATGACCTCGTACTTCCTGTCGCGCACGCTCGTCCCCACGATGGTGCATTACCTGCTCGGGCCGGAGGTCGCCCTCTATGCCGGCCGAGGGCACCCGCGGCGCGACATCGTCTGGCGCATGCACCAGCGGTTCAACGGGCACTTCGAGCGCTTTCGTCGCCTCTACGGGGGCTTCCTCGACTGGGCCCTCGACCACAGGCGGATCGTCACCGGCGCCTTCGCCGTCTTCGTGGTGGTGTCCGTTGCCGCTCTTTTTCCCAGTCTGGGCAGAGACTTCTTTCCGTCCGTCGACGCCGGTCAGATTCGCTTTCACGTGCGGACCAACGCCGGCACCCGCATCGAGACGACGGAGCAGCTCTTCGAGCGTGTCGAGGACGAGGTCCATGCCGTCATCCCGCAGGGGGAGATCGCGACGATCATCGACAACCTCGGCATGCCGATCAGCGGGCTCAATCTCGCGCTGGGGGATCCGTCGATGATCTCCTCGGCCGACGGTGAGGTCCTGGTCCAGCTGCGCGAGAACCACCATCCCACGGCCAGTTACGTCGAGCACCTCCGGCGCCGCTTCGCGGCGGACTTCCCCTCCACCGACTTTTTCTTCCTCGCGCCGGACATCACGACGCAGGTGCTCAACTTCGGTCTGACGGCGCCCATCGACGTCCAGATCGCGGGCCCCCTGATGAACAACCAGAACGACTACGAGATCGCACGGACGCTGCGGGACCAGATCTCTCAGGTGAGCGGGGCGGTGGACGTGCACCTTTCGCAGGTGGTGAACCAGCCGGAGATTCGCGTGGACGTCGATCGCGCGGAGGCCAGCGAGCAAGGGGTCACGCAGAGGGACGTTTCCAACGAGGCGCTCGTGTCCTTGAGCTCGAGCGGACAGGTCTCGCCGAACTTCTGGCTCGATCGGCAGAAAGGCGTCCAGTACCTGGTCGCGGTCCAGACTCCGCAGTACAAGGTCGACTCTCTCGACGCGTTTCGGCAGACCCCCGTGCACCTGCCGCTCGTGGCCTCGCCGCAGTTGCTGGGGAACCTGGCCGCGCTCCACCGCGACGTCACCCCGGTGAACGTGACCCACTACAACGTTCTCTCCACCTTCGACGTCCAGGCCAACGTGCAGGGGACCGACCTCGGGTCGGTGTCCGACTCGGTTGACAGGCTGATCGCCGCTGCGAAGAAGAACCTGCCGCGTGGGTCGAGCATCGTCGTTCGCGGGCAGGTCGAGAGCATGAACGCGAGCTTTCGGGGCCTCTCCTACGGGATCATCGCCGCGGTCGTCCTCGTCTACTTCCTCATGGTGATCAACTTCCAGTCGTGGTTGGACCCCGCCATCATCCTGTCGGCGTTGCCTGGCGCGCTCGCGGGCATCGTCTGGATGCTCTTCGCCACGGGGACCACTCTCTCGGTGCCGGCGCTCATGGGGGCGATCATGAGCATCGGGGTGGCCACCTCGAACAGCATCCTGATGGTGACCTTCGCCAACGACCAGCGGAAGAGCGGAATGGACGAGCGACGGGCCGCCTGGACGGCGGGCGTCACGCGCCTGCGTCCGGTGATGATGACCGCGCTGGCGATGGTCCTCGGCATGATGCCCATGTCGCTCGGGCTGGGCGACGGGGGTGAGCAGAACGCGCCGCTCGGTCGCGCCGTCATCGGCGGCCTGGGGCTCGCGACGTTCACGACGCTCTTCTTCGTTCCGGTCGTCTACAGCGCGTGGCGCAAGCGACCCCCGCGCGCAAACGAGTTGGAAGGAGTGAAGGCGTGATGAACACGAACGACTTGACGGAAGCGTCTCCCCACATCGAGACCGAGGCCCACGACGAGGGGGAGGCGTTCGAGCCCGCTCCCTTCCGCCCGACGCGCAGACGCCTGGCGCGGTGCGCGGGGGCGGCCACGGCCTTCTTCGCGTGCCTGGTGACGGTCGGCACCGTGCCGCGCGTCCTTCATCGATCGGCGATGGCCGCGGAGGCGCAGGCGCAGGAACGGACGCCAGCGCGGGTGACCGTGGTCAGAGCCCAGCGATCCGCCGAAGCCTCGCGCGTCGTGCTGCCGGGCTCCGTGGAGCCTCTCCAGGAGACCGGCGTGTACGCGAGGGCGAACGGGTACGTCCGCAAGTGGTTCTTCGACATCGGCGCTCACGTCCAGGAGGGCCAGGTCATGGCGGAGCTGGAGGTCCCCGACGTCGACCAGGAGCTGAGGCAAGCGCAGGCGACGGCCAACCAAGCGCGTGCCCAGATACGACAGGCAGAGACGCAGCTGGAGCTCGCCAGGATCACCAATCAGCGTTACGCGACGCTCGGACCGTCGGGCGTGGTCACGCAGCAGGAGGTCGACCAGTACCGGGCCGGGTACGACGCCCAGCAGGCGAACGTCGCGGCGGCCGAAGCGGCGCACGGGAGCGCCCTGGCCAACGTTCAGCGCCTTCGAGACCTCAAGAGCTTCGGCGTCATCGTGGCTCCCTTCGACGGAGTGGTGACCGCCCGTACTGCGGAGGTCGGGCAGCTCGTGAGCGCCGGGACCGGCGCTGTCACACCGCTCTTCAAGGTAGCCGAGGTCGACACGGTGCGCGTGTTCGTCCACGTGCCTCAGCTCTATGCGGGCGGCATCGAGGTGGGGATGGACGCTTCCGCGAGCGTCCGCGAGATCCCCGGGCGCGCCTTCGCCGGGAGAGTCGCGCGAACGGCACACGAACTCGACGTGGGCACGCGCACGCTCCTGACCGAGGTCGACATCCCGAACCGGGACGACTCCCTGCTGGCAGGCATGTACGGTCAGGTCTCGTTCCACATGACCCGACAGGCGCCCCTCCTCTTCGTGCCGGAAACGGCTGTCTTGATCGACGCGCGGGGCACGCGCGTGGCGCTCGTCCACGACGGGGTCCTCTCCTGGAGGGCGGTCGACATCGATGGCGACCTCGGCGATCGGATCGCCGTCTCGACAGGCCTTGCGGAGGGAGACGAGGTTGTCGTCGCGCCGAGCGATCGTCTGGTCGAGGGGATGCGCGTCGTGGTGACGGACCTCGAGTCTGCGGGAGGAGGTGCGGGTTCGGCACGACGTTAGCGGCGGCGAAATGCAGTCTCCTAACTAGTTAGGAGACTGTCGGTCAAAGCCCCGACAAACTCCGTCGTGACGATTCAGGACGGGGACGGCATTCGCCGCCCCTAGACGCCGCACTTCTCCGCCTGCCTCACGAGGTCTGCCAGAGAGCCGGCCATCATCTTGCGCATCACCTGGCCGCGATGGACCTTGATGGTGACCTCCCTGATCCCGAGCTCGGCGGCGATCTGCTTGTTCAGAAGTCCCTTCACCACACCCTGCATCACCTCCCGCTCCCGCGCCGACAGCGAGGCGTAGCGAAACTGCAGATCCGCCATCTCGGTCTGTCGATGGCGCGCAGCGCGGTGTCGCGCGATGGCCCGGCCGATCGCCTCCAGAACGTCGACGTCAGCCAGCGGCTTGAGCAGAAACTCGATCGCGCCCGCCTTCATGGCCGTGACCGAGGTAGGCACGTCGCCATAGCCAGTGATGAAGACAATGGGGATTTCCGTATTCAACTCGGTCAGACGCCGCTGCAGGTCGAGGCCGCTGGCGCCCTGCAGACGTACGTCCAGCACCAGGCAACTGGGAGCGTCCACGCGAGGCCGCCCCAGAAATGCTTGCGCCGATGAAAACACCTCCACCCGCATGCCGGCGGAGCGAACCAGACTGGCCAACGCCTCCCGAACCGACTCGTCGTCGTCGACGACGCACACGATTGGTGTCGCGGACACGGGGTCAGACCGTAAATAGGAAGGTGGCTCCCGGACCTTGGTTCGGGACGGCCCACAAGCGGCCGCCGTGGTTCTCGATGATCGACCGACTGATCGAGGGGCCCATCCCCATGCCGCCACTCTTGGTGGTGTAGAGGAGAGAGAATTCGAACGCGTGGGTGGGCACCACCCGATCGCCGCCGACGTGCGTGTGATTGCCGCCACCTTCCCGCTGCGATTGCGGCGGGCGCATTTCGGAGTGACCTCTTCTACCGACTTAATGTGTTCCCGATCGAGATGCCTCCTTTGCGCGACCGGAAGGAGGACATTCCTCTGCTCCTCGAATACTTTATGGATCGAGGTCAGCGGCCGGGGAGGCGAGCGCGCGGTATCCACCCGCGGACTCTGGATCTGCTTCACGCCTATTCCTGGCCGGGGAACATCCGCGAGCTCCAGAAGGTCGTCGAGCGGGCCCTCATCGTGTCGTCGGAAGAGGAGCTGACGGTCGATGCTCGCTGGTTCCCCGAGCTCTCCATCGAGCCACCTCGGCAGCCGCTCTCCAACGAACCTGCAGACGCGATGCCCGTTGCCGAAACATCGCTCGCGGAGCTCGAACGGCAGACGATCATTCAGACGTTGGCCGCTGTGGGCGGCAACCGACGTCTCGCCGCAGCAAGACTGGGCATCGGGCTTCGAACCCTTTACGAGAAATTGAAGCGGTACGGCATCCACTCATCTCCTCTCGATCGGTGATTCATCAGGGGAGGGTGCGCGGCGCTGACATCGTCGCGCCGGAGGGCCCCTTCGCAACGTCCGTGCCGTGACGCAAGTGCGCAAAAGCGCCCGGACTCAGGTCCTGGCACGGCCCGCGGGTGCCGTTTCCGCAGTCGGCGATGCCGACTCCGCACGTGTCAGCGCGGCGGGCCGCGGGATCACCCCACTCGAACACACCGGGCGCACGGAATCGCAGGCAAACGGCGCTCCGGCGCCAAGGCGTCTGGCTGTGCACGGTGGCCTCACCATTGCTTTGTACTGGTTCATGCCCACACAAGCCTCTTCCGTCGCAGCGCTCCAATTCAGGCAGGACGGCGCGGAACCGCAGCTGGCCAACCTTCGATCCCAGGTGGCGGTGGTCCGCGCGCTCGCCGACCAGGTCGAGCAGCTCTCCCGCGCCGCAGACTTCGACGGCCCCGGCGCCCAGATGGTCGAGGAGATGGTCCGGCTCGGCTGTCGCCTCATCGATGCGGCGGCGGCGCTGGCGGTTGCCTCGCGAGTCGAGGACAGCGGAGTGTTCGAGCGAGCGACCATGCTCGAGACGGTTCACTGCGGACTCGATGACCTTTCGCCGGATCGGGAGTGCCCGGAGCGCATGGACGACGCGGTCAGTCGTTGACGTAGCGCGACAGGTCGAGCACGGCTGCGCCGATCGGGTCGAGCGCGCGCGAGGCCCTCGTGAAGAAGTCGAAGGTGTTCCAGAACCGCGGATCGCTTCGCCGCACTCCCCACCGCGCGACAAAGGCATTCCAGCTGCCGTCTCCCGGCTTCAGCGCCTTCCACGCCTCGACGAACGGATCCACATCGCTCTCGTTCACGACGAGGAACAGGTTCGGGCGGCTCGAGGCGATCCCGCTCACGATCTGGAGCGTGTCCTCCGCAGGCTCCAGTTCGACGCCCTCGGAGAAGGTGAATTCGACGCTCGTGTGCGATCGGTTGCGCGCGACGGTGTAGACGAGATCATTGCCGCCGGCCCCCCTCACGCCGAGGAGCACGGCATCAGGAAACGGCGCGACATGGGGCCCAGTCTTCCCTGCCACTTCGCGCATGGCCCTCTCGAAGCGCGCGCGCACAGGGTCGCTCGCGAACGGCACGTCGTCCCACTGAATCGGCTCGCGCGGCCCGACGACGTCGGCGCTGAGCTCCTTCGTGAGGAGGCGCATCACGAGATCCTCCTTCGCGCGCGCGCGGTCCGGAAAAGCGATTGCCGTGTCGGGCCCTTCGCTTGCGCCGGCATGGATGGCAACGAGAGTCCGCGCGATGCGCCCGCGGTACCACTCGCCCAGCACGCGATCGCGCTGGCTCGCCGGCAGGAGGCGGAGGAACTGCCCCTCGGCCTCGATGCGCAGGAAGTTCATGTAGAGGCGGGTGCCGACCTGGTGGGTGACATTGCCGTAGACGTCGAAGCCCGCGACGAGGTCGTAGTACATCCGTTCCAGCGTCGGGTAGTCGAGGAGCCACGCGGTCTTCGGCATGCCGCCGCTCGCGCCGCGCAGGACGAAGGCGTTGTCGTAGTGACGGAACACCGTGAGCACGGCGTCGGGATTCGAGCCGTCGCCGTGCCACACGTCCGCGAGCGTGCGCGCCCGGATGTGCGGAACCTCGGCGCGCAGGTAGCGGAACTCCTTGGCCTCGAAGGAGGGCGAGAGTGCCGCGATGCTCTCGCCCTTCTCGGCGGGGAGCTCGAGATAGGGCCCAATCTGCGTGAGGTAGCCGGCGTCGGTGATCGCCGGGTCGCTGTCCGGTGCGAGGAAGAAGATGAGAAAGTGCTCGTCGATCACGTCGAGCGCTACCTGCCCGCGGCACACCGGGCCGTGGATGAAGGTCTGTACGTGGTAGTGCGCGTCGTCGAGGAGGAACTGGTACCGAGCGCGGGCCGGGATCGCAGCGAAGGCCACGAAGGGATTGGCGCTCGAGCGCTCGACGGTGAACGGCCCGCTGCCCTCCCACGGCGACTCGTAGAAGAGCTGCCGGAGCCGCGCGAGCTTCGCGTCGCCCAGCCGGTACGGCGCGTGGGTCTTGAGCACGAGCGTCTCGTGGATGCGCCGGAGGCGGTAGTAGAACGGGCTCGTGCCGGGATCGTCGTAGGGGCGCCTCGTCGCGATCTCGTCGATGGGGAGGCCGCTCGGCGTACGCGAACGTACGAGGCGAAACCACTCGCCGGCTACGTCGGGAAAGTACAGGTGCGCGTAGAAGAGATGCTCGAAGAGGTACGCCGAGACGAGCGGTGCGCGTGGGTCGCTGCCGTTGAGGAACGCCTCCCACGTCGCGATCGCGTGCTGGGCCGTCCGGCCTTCGCCGGGGTCGCCCGCGATACCGCCCGCGCCGCGACGGAGCCACGACGCGAGCGCCTCGCGCTCGCTGGTCTCCAGCGGCGGGAGGCCGAACGGCATTCCACGCTCGGGGTGATCGCGGAGCTCGCCTTCGAGCTCGGCGACGCTGCCTGGGCACGTCGTCGTCTTGTCGACGTCGAAGAAGCCGGCACGTGGGTCGTTGGCGCGTTGGTTCACGAAGCGCCATACGATCGAGCGATCGAGGTCCCCCGGCTCGTCGCGGTCGACGACCGGGAAGAACCCGAACTGCGACTGCCAGGCCGCCGTGGTCTGGGCGTCCTGGAACATCCGCGTCGGCGCGACCGGGGTGGGACGCTCGGGGTGATAGACGATCGACTTGTTGCCACCGCGATCGAGCCCCTCGAACGACTGCAGCGTGAGCTGGCATGGCGAGTCGAAGCAAGCGTGGCAAGGGACGCAGCGGCGGTCGAAGAGCGGCTGGATTATCGCGGCGTACTCCGGGTCCGCGGGGATGTGTGTGGCGGCGGGGGACGACGGGCGAGGCGACCGGAGCGCCCACCCCGCCACGAGCGCTCCGATCACCACCGCGCTGACGACCAGGGATGTCCTTCGCGTGGCCACGCAGCTGCCCCTAGGGGCGGCGAAGCCGCCCCCGTCCTGAGAACGTCACGACGGAGTCTGTCGGGGCTTTGACCGACAGTCTCCTAGGGCGGTCGACATCCCGAATTACGCGCCGATGATCGGATTGATCGTGGCGGTGTCGACGTACTGATCGAAGCGGACGATCTTGCCGTCTGAGATCTCGAGGACGTGGGCGACCGCCGCGCGCACGCTCTTGCCCGTCGCCTTGCCCTTGGCGACGTAGTGGCCCTGCATTACGACCACGTTCCCCGCGTCGATCAGCCGCTCGACATCGATCGAGAACGACTCGAAGTCGACCGGGATCTTCGCGAAGACGTTCTCCAGGACGGCCTGCGGGCCCCGGTAGAAGCCGCCGTACTTGTAGCCGGCGGTCTCGGTCCACTGGATGTGCGGATGCATCGAGCCGAGCACTTTCGGGACATCCCCGGCGCCGAACGCAGCGTACACGCCTTTCACGAAGTCCAGGTTGCTCATGGTCATCTCCTTGGTTCTGGACGCGCGAGCACATCACGACCCTTCGCAGAGCTCAAGACTCCCTGGACCCACGAGTCCTGCGCCGGAAGACCCGGCACCGAGGTCAGGGAGAGCTCCTGCGCCAGCACCACTTCTGGACGCGGGTCACTGATTCTTTTTCGCCGCGTGCCTTGCGGCCGCGTCCGCCATCGCGACCATGCGATGGAACAACGTGCACGTCAGGTACAGCAGGTAAAAGAGCCCCGTGAAGTAGGCGCCGCGCCCGGCAATGGCTCCGTACGCACCGGTGACAAGGACCCCGAACGCGAGCGCGCCGAGCGTCAGGTTCGCGGCAAACAGCGAATGCGACAGCCCGGCGTCCTTGCCGCCCATCAACCGAAGCCGCGCCGACACGAGCGAGAAGAGGAGCGCGCCGATGCAGATGGCGGAGACGACACAGCACCGCTGCCACAGGCTGGACTGAAACAACTCCAGCCCCTCGAGCAGGACTGGCAGCAGCGACAGGAAGACCGACGCCACCGCGGAAGTGACGAGGTTGCGCACCCGGAAGGAGATGACCTCGTTGGAGGCAACTGCTGCGCTCCGGTCGATGGAAGTCACGATTCCCGCGAATCCGGTCAGCGCAATGGCGGCCGCGAGGAAGCCCAGCAGCACGGCAACGTCATTTCCGGTCATGAGAGCCTTCGCGGCGAGCCTAGACGAAGCCAGCGCCGAACGTGACCAAAGGAGCAAGCCGGATGGCTACCGCCTCGGCTCATACCGCATCGCCACCGCCCCCGAGCCGAACTCCGGGACCATTGCACGATGATCGCAGCACCCGTCCAATGTGACGTTGATGGAGTACCGAAGGGGTCGCATGACGTAAGAGTACCGCCGATCGCGTGGCCTCCCTTCGCGGGGATGCCCTCCGCGCTGGTCGCGCTGCGGATCAGCGCAGCCCTTCCGCGTCCGGCCGCGCATCCGATCGCCATCCGGGAACGAGCGAGCTTCTCGGTGTCGCCGATGAGATGCCTCCGCTTTCGCACCTCAGCGTTCGGCTCGTGTCGCCTCGGAGGAGATTCTCGGCGTCTCAGCTCTCGCGCGCGCCGTCAGGATCTTGTCGGTCACCGTGTACCCGGTGGCCATGGCGACGGCGAGAAACGCGCCCAGGATCGCTGGCGGCCCCGGAAGCGGGATCTCGAAGAAGCGGCAACCAACGCCGATGAGGCCAGCGACGACCACCCCACAGACAATCCTTACGATCACGTTGCCCTCCACGGCTTGTGAACCATCGCCTAGAGCCTCGGTACCAGTACATGCTTGCTGCCGGGCATCCCCGCCTGCACCGCCGCATACGCCTCGACAGCCTGCTCCAGAGACCACGTCTGCACCGATGGCGGCCGCAAGTGACCGCCTTCGAAGCCCGGCCGGAGGCTGTCCATGATCGTCGCGATCTGCGGGCCCGTGAGCCCCAGGGTGTCGACGCCGATCAGGCGCAGGCGACTATGATAGAAATCCCGCAGATTGAAGGTGACTCGTCCATCGCCCAGGCTTGTAATGGCTACCTGGCGACCGTCGAGCCGCAGCGACTTCAAGCACGGCTCGAACATCGGCCCGCCGACGCAGTCGAAGGCAACGTCCAGGCCTTTCCCATCCGTCCACGCTCTCGCTTCCACGGTGAGGTCTTTGCTTTTGGCGTTGATGAAGGCGTCGGCGTCGGACGGACTGTCCAGGATGTCGGCGCCGATCACGCGCGCTCCTTTCCAGTGCGCAATCTGGATCGCCGCTTGGCCGACCGCCCCCGCTGCGCCGGTGACTAGGAGGGTCTCTCCGGTCTGGAGCCCGGCGGCGTCGACGAGCGCCGACCATGCCGCGAGATAGGGGATACCGACGGCAGCCGCCTCCGACATCGAGAGGTGCTCTGGCTTCTCGGAGAGCGAATCCAGGTCCACGACGACATATTGGGCGTGCGTTCCATCCCGGGTGACGCCTAGCCCCGGGGCACTCCCCCAGACTTCCTTCCCAGTCCACCCGTCGCCGGCGGCAACCACCCCCGCGTAGTCGCGCCCCGGAACGCGTGCCAGCGGGGAATGGAAGGCCCCCGCGACATTCTTGACGTCGCTGGGGTTGATAGCCGAGGCGTGCAGCTCGACTAGCGCCTGACCGGGACGTAGCTCGGGTACTCCGAGCTCCTGAAGTGTGAGAACGGAGGGCGGTCCGTACTTCTCGAATCGCAGCGCCTTCATCGTCTTCATGGCCGTCTCCATCGGCTGCCCTCGAGGAGCACAGAGTCCTCCCATCCTCAGCTCGACGCTTTTTCCGTCAACACCGATATTCGCGAGGTGGCCGCGCACGCCCATCATCTCCTGGCGGATATCGAAGGTCAACGGCGTACCCACCGCTTCGACCGCTTGTTGGCGGTCAACGCCATGGCGGTCGAGGTTGGGAAGAGCGCTGGCCCGGCCTGCCGCTTCGCGCATGGCACGGCGAGGCGCATCGTGCCGGCGGCCACAGCCCGCCGAGGCCGACATGCAGGCGTTCTTCGGCGTGACTGCCCCTACCGTCCACCAGATGGTCCTGCAGCTCGAACGCCACCGACTCATCCGGCGAACCCCACGAGCTGCTCGATCTATCGAGCTCCTCGTTCCCCCCGCCTCGCTCCCACTCCTCGAGCCCCGCTGACCCGCCCCGCCGAGGCAACCCGGAACGAACTTCAGGCCAGCCGTACTAGCTCCTTCGAGGTCGAGGCGATCTACGTCGGCAACCTCGCGCAGACCAAGCCCGGGGTGACTTGATCCTATGCGCCTCGGTCGCCCGGGCCACGTCCTCAAGCATCCTCGAGCCGTGCAGTACGGGCGGCGGCGAGATCGTCTGGTCCGGCACGCCCTCCGGCTGACGCACCGCACTCACGCGGTGGCACGTGCGATGAAGTTTCGCAGGACCGGCGAGGTGTCTCCGCGTCGCGACGCGAGGGCCAGGCGAAGCAGGGTCGGGCGACCCGAGAGCTCGCGATAGACGACGCCTGGCACTTTCAGCGACCGCATCGACGCCGGCACGAGGGAGACGCCCAGCTCCGCGGCGACGAAGTGGATGAGGGACGCCATCTGGGGCGCCGACTGGCCGAGGACCGGCTCGAAGCCGGCCTTGCGGCACGCCGTCACGATGGTGTCGAACAGGGTCGGGCCCACGGCCCGCGGCGCGAGGACGAAGGGATCGCTCCTCAGTTCCGCCAGGTCGACCTCGGCGGTCTTCGCCGCCGCGTGACCCGCCGGCAGGACGGCGACCATCGGCTCCTCCGATAGCACTCGGACGTGAAGGTCCTCGCTGCCCGCCGAGCCGGGGCGCAGGAAGACTGCATCGAGCCTGCCCTCCGTGACACCCGACACCAGGCCCGTCGAGTTCAGCTGCTCGAGCAAGAGCTCGACGTCAGGGTACGCGCGACGGAACGATCGCACGGCGACCGAAACGACCGGGTTGAACACGGCGGAATTCGTGAACCCCACGCGTAGCGAGCCGGACTCGCCGCGCGCCGCCCGCCGCGCCGCGTGCATCGCGCGCTCGGCCTGCGCGGGGAATCCCTGGACCACCTGCAGGAATGCCTCACCGGCCGCGGTCAGCTCGGCTCCCTGAGGCACACGGCGGAAGAGCGCGGCCCCCACCTCGGCCTCCAAGTCCTTGACCTGTTGGCTGAGGGGCGGCTGCCCGATGCCGACGCGCGCCGCGGCGCGGGTGAAGTTCTTCTCCTCGGCGACGGCCAGGAAGTAGCGGACGTGGCGCAGCTCCATCTGAGGTATCTCCAAAAGGTATCAAGAACGACTCTACCATATATTGGACTGGATGGCGCCGGGACCTCATGTTGGGAGGAGCAAGAGGGAAGCACTCCAGCAACGAACCTCGAGCGCTGAGACGCTCGGGGCCAATCAACAAGAAAACAGGAGAGAGATCATGAGCATCACATCCGATCGCGTGCGCAACATCTTCAAGGGACTCGAGAACGGTGACGGAGCTGCCTTTTTCGAACAGGTGGCCGACGACGTCGACTGGACCGTCATGGGCACCCACCCGCTTGCCGGTCACTACCCCAGCAAGAAGGCCTTCGTCGCCGGAACCTTCGCCAAGCTGGGGCAGGTTCTTCCGCACGGCGCGCAGCTGCACGTGGAGAACGTGATCGTCCAGGACGATCAGGCCGTCGTCGAGCTTCATTCCCTCGCGACCGCCAAGAACGGCATGCGCTTCGACAACCGCTACTGCTGGGTGGTCAATTTCCGGGATGCCGTGATCGTTCGCGTTCGCGCGTACCTCGACTCGGCCCTCGTCGCTCGATTGTTCGAAGAGAACCCCATCCGGTGATCGGTCGACGAGAGGCGAAACCGATGAATCACACTGATGCGGTCATCTCGGGCCCCAGTCAGGCAGAGAGCATCGCGCGATTCGGCTTGCGCGCGCGGTACGAGGACCTGACGTCCGATCGGCGCGAGCGGCTGAAGGTCAGCGTGCTCGACTCGCTCGCGTGCGCAATCAACGCCCTCGGTGCCCCTCCGCTCGAGGCGTGCCGCGCGCAGGTCGGCGAGTTCAGCGGTCCAGGCGGGCGGTGCACGCTGATCGGCGGCGGACGGTCGAACCCAGGACTTCCTGAGCGACCAGGCGGCCGCCTTCGATGCGCAATAGGCGCCCTGCATCGGCACGCTGAACCAGCTCACCACCGAGAGGATGTTGACCAGCGCGCCGCCGCCGTTGCGCGCCAGGATCGGGGCGAAAGCCCGGCACATGCTGAGCGTGCCGAAGTAGTTGGTCTCCATCTCGAGCCGCGCCTCGTCCATGGTCGGCGCGGCCAGCATCGGAATGATGACCGCAACACCGGCATTGTTGATGAGGATATCGACATCGCCGCAGCGCGCGGCGGCCGCGGCGACTTGCTCCGGCTTGGTGACGTCGAGCGCGACGGGCTCGTCACCAGCTGCGGGCGTGATCGTCTGCGCGTTGCGCGCGCCGGCATAGATCTTCGCCGCGCCGGCATCACGCAATCCCTGCACCAGCGCCTTGCCCAACCCGCGATTGGCGCCCGTGACCAGGACCTTGGCTCCGGCGACTTTCACGGCGGCATCCTCCTCGTGTGACCGGCACCATGATAGCGCCCCCCGCGCCATGAGGGTGGCATGCTGCAGGCCTTGCGAATCGAGGAAGCACGGCGATAGCAGATCGGGCCCGTCGCTTCGCGCCTCGTGGATCTCGCTCGTTCCGCCAACGCGTCGAGCCGACGGCCCGCTATAGGGCGAGCGCGAGCTGACCCTCGAGCATCTTGCGTCCCGTTACCGCGGGTGGGAGTCGATCGGTCCTGTACGGAGTCTTCGAAGTACAGGACCGACAGACGAGCGCTGGCCTGGCCTGGCGCTTCGCGCTCAGGCAGTTGCGTCCCCAGCGGGAGTCGAACCCGTGACCAGGGGTGGGAAGGGAAAGGGGAATCGGTCGTAGAGGCTGATTTTCCAGGAGATGGCGTGAGCCGGGGTGACGGGTGGTGAGCCCAGGTGAGGTCGGGCGGGGTAACGGGTGGGGTAACAGCTGGGGTCGGTTCTCGAGCGTCAACGTCCACCACGCCGGGCCAGGCGCTTCGACAACGTGGCGAGCTTCTTGTTGACGGCAGCCAGCTCGAACTTCTCCGGGTCGAATCCGCGCGGCATCCACTGCTTCATCTCCGCGTGCTCTTCGTTCCTCGGGTTCGCGAGCACCTGGAGCATGTGCGCGTAGCCGTGTGCGCCACCGCAGTCCTCGGGCGGGCAAGCGCGCTCGCCACCTGTGCAGCGCAGGGTCGTATCGCCGCGCGAAGTCACGCGCTCGACGACGATGCTGTGTTCCCAGCTATCGCCGAAGTCGTACTCGTAGACGAGCTCGGAGCCAGCGCGCGCGACAGCGCCGAGCGGCGCGGCGCGCTCGTCGACGGAGAACATCTCGTCGTCCACGTCCGACATCCCGAAGCGGATGTCGCCGACGCAGAATTGGTGCAGGTGGCAGTTCTTCCATCCAAACGCCGTCTGCAGCACTTCGTGGAGAATGCCGAGCGGCGCCTGCGCCGGGACGCACAGCCTGCGCCAGATGGGCGGATCGATGTCACGGAGCGTGACCCGGAGCTCGAAGATGTCGCCAAAGGCAGGAGGGGTAGAGCGCATCGGAGGCCGACGGTACCCCTGCCCAGCGCACCCTGTCGACGGGCTCGAGGACGCCTCCAGTCATGCACGAGCGGCGGTGCGGCAGCAGCGTCGATCTGCGGGGGCCGACCCGGCCCGACGACTCCGCTGCACATCGAAGCGCTCGGCGCTGCCTAGCGTTTCGGCGTGCGTCGCCGCGCCTCCGAGGCTTTTCCCCACCGTGATCTCCGAGTAGATGAAGCTCCCGTGAGCAAGCCCGCGTTCCAGGAACGTGCCCTCCTCTGCACCGTCATCCTCGCGCACCCAACGCTGATGGAGGGGCTGGTGGTGCTCTTCTCGTCGACGCCTCGAGCCGTTTCGTCACGACGACCGGCTGCGCTACCACTCCTCTGACGGATAGGCTCTCGCCCACAAGGCCACCTGCAGCTGGATCGAGCGGCACCATGCGCGGTGCATGCCATCGACGTCGACGGAGGGGTGTCCGCGCGACGCCAGATACGGGCGGATCGTGTCATTCAACACCGCGACGAAGCCGATCGCGTCGCGAAGCGGCACGTACGCCGTCGATGGCGCGCCGTCGGTCCGGTTCTTCTTTGCCCGGGTGTGCCGCAGGGCAATCTCGTGCTGGTAGTCGAGCCACTGGCGATCGTGGGGGCGGAAGCAGGTATCGAGGATCCACTGCTCGAAGCGAAGGTTGCTCGCGGCGAGGTAGTCCGGGAGCGGGCTGCCGTCGAGCGCTCGTGAGTGCTGCGCCAGGTGGGGGATGTGCGCGATGATCTGGCCCCGCCATTGCATGACGATCGCATGCGTCTGCCCGGTCAGCACTTCGCCGGCGAGACGAAGGTAGCGCTCGTCGTCCGGCGTGAAGCCCACGGTGATCTTGAGCAGCTCGAGGTCTTGCAAGGAGACGGGCGAGGCCGCGACCTCCGCGCTTCCGTAGCCGTAGCCGGCAATGTTCTCGGTGACCTCTCTCATGACGTGCGCTGCCTCCGAAGGAACTCGCGGATGTGTCGGGCGACCTCGGGCGCGTGCGTCTCCAGCGCGAAGTGCCCGGCGCCTTCGAGAACGTGCGTCTCGATGGTCTTCAGGTCCCTGGCGTACGCGTGGGCGCCGCCCTCGCTGAAGACGAAGTCGCCCTTGCCCCACACGACCAGCGTCGGCGGCTGGTGGCGGCGGAAGTAGTCGTGCCACTGCTCGTAACGCTCGACGTTGCTCCCGTAGTTGGCATGAAGGGCCAGCTGGATGTCCTTGTTGCCGGGACGGTCCATGCCCCACTGAGCGTGCTGCCAGGCATCGGGGCTCACGAGGCTCGGGTCGGCAACTCCCTGGAGATACTGCCTCTTCGTGCTGGGCAGCTCGAAGAGGGGCCGTAGGCCCGCCAGGGTCTCCGGTGAGCGCTCGGTCCATGCGCGTAGGACGACGCTGCGCAGCACCTCCGTGACGCCGTCTTCGTAGGCGTTCGCGTTCTGTACGACGAGCGCCGCGACCCGCTCCGGGCGGCGCGCGGCCAGGCGGAAGCCGACCGGACCCCCGAAGTCCTGAACGTACATAGCGTACCGCTGGAGTCCGAGACGCTCGACGAATCCCTCCATCACCTCGGCGAGGTGGTCGAACGTGTATTCGAACTCTGCAGGGCCTGGCGTTGCGCTGTTTCCGAAGCCCGGATAATCAGGCGCGACGAGGTGAAAGGTGTCCGACAGCAGCGGGATGAGATCCCGGAACATGTGGGACGACGTCGGGAACCCATGGAGAAGCAGAATCGTCGGCGCGTCTCGCGGCCCCGCCTCGCGATAGAAGATCTCCAGACCGGCCACGTCCTGCACGTGGTACCGCGTCGCCCGATCAGGGTGGCTCACGGCGCCCTCCGTCCGTCGGAAGAGGGCCGACCCGGACCCGTCGGGACCCGTGGCACCGTGACCCCGATCATCGTGTCTCGCGTGACGAGCTCGGCGAGCTGCGCTTCGGTCCAGCCCTCCGTTCCCGCCGGCTGTCCGCCCACGTCGTTGACGGGGTGGTAGAGCAACTTCGTTCGTTCGTTGAGCTCTTGCATCGTTCCTCCGCTGAGATCAGCGCATCCGGTGGCGAGACTGCGGCCGCGTCCGTCACGAGCAAACACGGTGCCGGAATCGACCTGCGCGTCAGCGTCGAAGGGGGACCGCCAGCATGGCGTCGACGGCCTCCCGACGACACGGTGCTTCGCGTTGGCCCGGTACGCCGGCGGCGCGGTCCTGGCAGTCATACGTCGGCTGCCCGTCGACCGTTGCACCGACCGTGATCACCCGCGCTTCCACCATCTTCTCCGGGATACGGGCGCCAAACCAGTGCGGGTCGTCCCTCTCGGACCACGTCACGCTGGCAAGCATGGCGCCGGGAGCAAATGGACCAAGCGGCCCGGACCCGGTGTCGCGAACGTGCTCGATCGCCGCGCGGTTACCGTACACCGTCGACAGAGTCGCGCTGCGCTCGTCGAGCGACACCGTGACCACTTTCCACTCCGTCGGGTGTCGAGTGATGTCATTCCCGGGAGCCGCCTCGGTGTTCAGGAGGCTCGCGGCAACCGGCTTCATGACCTATGACCCCTGCAATGGGTGAACCACCCGCGAAGTGGGTCGACGCGGATGCGGTGGCACGGGTGAGCGGCGGCTTGCCCGGTGCGTTCGCGCGCCTGTCCAGGGTCTTCGCGCGAACGCTCCCTCTGCAGCTCGTGCAGACGCGCGCTCTTTTGAGTGCGCCAGACTATCCGAAGCTGCACGACGCAGCTCACACGCTCTTTGCGACGGTCGCTGCCTTCTCTACGGCCGCCGGCGAACGAGCTCGACACCTGCAGGACGCGGCGGTACGGGAAGACTTGCCGCGATGTACGGACGTGATCGCAGAGCTCGACGTGATCTGTGACGAGCTGATGGCAGAAGTGGGAGCGCTAGCCGAGAGCGCGGAACGCGTCGAGCCGGCCTCGACTCGCGATCCGTAGGCGCGCCCCTACTGCACTGCCTTTGCCGCCGTCAGCCGCTCGATCGCCGCGAGGAGGTCCGGCCACCGAATCGGCTTCGTCAGGAACGCGTCCATGCCAGCGGCGAGACACCGCGCATGATCTTCTTTTCGCGAGCGAGCCGTCAGCGCGACGATCGGCAGATGCCCTCCCACTGCTTGCTCGCGCTCGCGGATGACCCGGGCGACCTGGAACCCGTCCATTCCGGGCATGTGCAAGTCCAGGAAAAGCATGTCGAACCCCTCCGGAGCGAGCGCGGCTGCGTCTCGTCCATTCACGGCGACGCGCACGTCATGTCCGCGACCGGCGAGCAATTCCACCATGAGTTGCGCGCTGAACTCGTTGTCTTCGGCGACCAGGATTCGCAGCGCGGTCGACGACGTCGCAGGCCCCCGGGATCGCGACGCCTCCGGCGCCTCTCGCCGGGGGCTGCTCACCCTGTCCATCACGCGGTAGATCGTCTCCAAGAGCTCATCTCGGGACACCGGCTTGAGAAGATACGCGTCGACGCCGAGCTCCCGGGCTCGGGCCGGATCGCCGGGTAGGTCGGCGGATGCGAGCATGATGATTCGGACGGCGACCAGCGCGCTGCGTTCGCGGATCCGCGCAGC
>Ga0302325_10005353_pt1 | contig 29208 bp, 27 predicted proteins | sample Palsa_T0_2_FD_201948 | JGI IMG/M metagenome (GOLD analysis project Ga0302325, IMG submission 201948) | Peat permafrost microbial communities from Stordalen Mire near Abisko, Sweden - Palsa_T0_2 | ecosystem: Environmental > Terrestrial > Soil > Palsa > Peat permafrost | place: Sweden: Abisko...
CCGTTTCCGCCGGCAAGCGCTCGCCGAGCAGTGATAGTTCGATCGCCCGGGCGCGGCCGATCAATCTCGGCAGCAGCCAGGTCGAGCCGCAATCGGGCACCAAGCCGATGCGCCGAAATGCCTGCAGAAAGTAAGCCGAGCGAGCGCAAAGGATGAGATCGCCCATGAGCGCCAGGCTCATGCCGGCTCCGGCCGCCGGACCGTTGACCGCCGTCACGATCGGGTAGGGCAAATCGCGCAACCGGCGCATGAAGGGGTGAAATAGCGTCTCGAGCGTCCGCCCGGCGCCGCGCGGCGTGAAGTTTTTGCTGCCGCGGCCCTGCAAGTTCGCGCCGGTCGAGAAGGCGCGGCCAACTCCCGTCAGCACCAGACAGCGGGGCTTCCTCGCCGACTCGGCGAGCGTATCGAGCGCCTCGGACAGTCCTTGCAGCATCTCCGCCGAGACGGCATTGAGCACTTGCGGATCGTTCATGTTCAAAAGCGCGACCGATCCTTTAAGCTCCAGGCTTGCTCGTTCAAACTCGAAATGCGTCTTCATCGGTTATGCCCTCGTGATCAAAGTTTCGCGCTACGTAACCAAACTATCTTAGTCGCAATTCGCTGGTTTTCGGCAATGACCGAGTCCATGGCTTTTCCGGCTTGTAGAAAAGCGGCTAAGTTGCGCTCGCCTTATTTGCGGCGCAGACGACTGCAACCAAGCGTGCGAATCTCAGGGCGGGGGTACGCCCACCAATCGTAACAGTCTTGGACGTTCTCATGGCTATAAGCGCGGTTGCGCGGAACGTGTTTCTGGCAACGTTTTTGGCCGGCGCGGCCGGGTGTTCGACCAGCGTCGACACCTACCTTGTCGATCCGGGTCAATATTCCGCTTATCATTGCAAGCAGCTCACGGATCGCTTGAAGGAGCTACAAACGCGCGAAACCGAATTGCGCAACCTGACGGACAAGGCGAGCGAGGGCGGCGGTGGTGCCTTGATCGGAGCGATGTCTTACCGAGCAAACTATGAAAAAGCCGTGGGCGAGGAAAAGGTCTTGCGCCGGACAGCGGCCGACAAGAAGTGCGCCATAGACGCGCCGGTGTTGGAGAGCGATCAGGTCATCCGCTGACGCTTAGTCGCAATCGCTCTCCCGACTAAAGTCCGGCAAGCAGCAAAGCAAAGACGACGCCGGCGGCGGCCAGCAACACCAGAATGATGGCGCTTGCCGCGGTCGCGCGCCCGCCGGCAAAGAACGCGGCGTATAATGCTTTGAGGACGTTGTTTGAGGAAGCGGCAATGAGGATTGCGGCCGCCAGCGCCGACTCGGACAGGCCCGCGGTGCCGCCTTGCGCCAGATTAAGCACAAAAGGGTCGATGTCGGTGACGCCGACAATAGCGGCGAGCGCATAAATACCTGACGTTCCAAACTCGGTCTTCGCCCAGTTCGAAACCAGCGACACCACGATAAAGAGACCTGCGAAAATTACCGCCGGACCGAGTTCGAGCGGGTTTGCCGCGAAACGCGGAGTATTTGAGGCTTCGCCCTGTTTTTCCGCGAGCGGAGCTTTGCCAAGGCGATATTGTACGGCGCAAATCACCAAGCCGGCCAATGATAGGCAGCAGAGCCACGGCGCCAGCACCAGCGCGAGACCGAAGTTGAAAAACGCCACCACCACGAGAATGCGCAAATACATGATCGCGGTGGCGAGCGTAATGCCGGCTTGCGCGTGGTGGCGCGTGACCGCTCCGGTTTTGGCTTCGCGCGCCAAAACCACCGTTGTTGCGGTCGAGGAGTAAAGCCCGCCCAGCGCTTCCATCCACAAGCCCCGCGCGGCGGCCGCCCAGTAGCGTTGCGCCAGATAGCTCGCATAGGACAGCGCGGCGACGACAACCAATGCCAGCCACGCTTGCCGCGGCGTGATGTTCGTCAATGTCGTCACCGGCGTGTTGGGCAAGAGCGGCAGCACGATCCCGGTCAGGATCAGGAATTGGCCGGCAGTCACGATTTCCTTGGCCTCAATGCGCCGCGCCAAGGCGTGCAATCTGTCTCGTCCGGTGAGCAACAGCACCGCCGCGACGGTGAATGTCACCGCAACCCAGGGCGGCAAGGCGAAAGCGATGGCGCCGAGAAGATAAGCGTGAATGTTGAGGGCGGGCACGACCAGCCCGACATTCGGCTCGCCTTCTTCGTCCTTTTCCTGGACATGCCGGGAGTAGAAAATCGCCAACCAGGCGCCGAGGATGATCAGGCCGCCGGTGAAAGGAACGAGATGAACCGGATCGAGGATGTAGAGGATGCCGCCGGCGAAGGCGAGCATCGGGAAAGTACGAATGCCGCCGGGACGTTTCAGGTCACCGCGGGCGAAAAAATCCTCGAAGGCGAGGCCCAAAAACAAGCTCAAGCCGAGAAGCAGGGCGACGCCGGTCAGCGAAGGCGGTGAAATGGACACCGATAGGACACCTAAATAGCGGTCGCCATTGGCGGTTTGCGTGCCTTTATCATACATTGACGGCGTGAACGAGCAGCGCGCCGGACGGGCCGCGTAATATAATGAGCGGCATGCAAGCGATCGGGAGGCCACAAACATGAGCTGGATGCCGGATAAGGATCCCGTGCTCGGCGACAAGCGCTCTTGCGACGCGCTCGAGCTGATTGTCGTGCCGCGCGTGCGCGATCTTGGCGATGGTTTTTCCGTGCGCCGGGCGTTGCCGCACGGCAAACGCCAGATGGTCGGTCCCTTTATCTTCTTCGATCAAATGGGACCGGTCCAGTTGGTCGCGGGACGGGGAATGGATGTGCGTCCGCATCCGCACATCGGGCTCGCAACCGTCACCTATCTGTTCGAGGGCTGCATCATGCATCGCGACAGCGAAGGCAACGCGCTCGAGATCACGCCCGGCGCCATGAACCTGATGACGGCGGGACGCGGTATCTCGCATTCCGAGCGCACCCCGGGCGAGGTCCGCACCACCGGCGGGGGCATGTACGGCATCCAAAGCTGGATCGCATTGCCGCAACAGCACGAAGAAATGCAGCCGTTATTCGAGCATTTTGATGCTGCCGTTCTTCCCGGCATCGAAGATCAGGGCATTCGCGCTCGCGTCATCGCCGGGTCGGCCTTCGGCCAGCGGTCTCCGGTCGGCATGGTGTCGGAATGGTTCTATGCCGAAGTCCTGCTCGAACCCGGTGCCAGTGCGCCGCTTGACGCCGACCACGAAGAGCGCGCGATCTACGTCACCGAAGGTGAAATCGAAATCGCCGGCGACAAATTCGAGGGACCGCGGCTTCTGATCTTTCGTCCGGGCGATTGTATCACCGTGACGGCGACGCAGCAGGCCCGGCTGATGTTTCTCGGCGGCGCGGCGCTCGAAGGGCCGCGCTATCTGTGGTGGAATTTCGTGTCCTCGCGCAAAGAGCGGATCGAAGCGGCGAAGGAGGAGTGGAAAAGCGGCCGCTTCGCAATAATCCCGGGCGACGAAACCGAATTCATTCCGCTGCCGGAAAACTGAGGCTGCCGCCGACGGCCTCTAAACCGCGGAAAAATCGCTACGTATTGCCATTCTGCGCCGGTCGTTGCGGATGAAGCGCAAATCGTGATTCAGTCGGGCTTCGGTCGCTTTATGATTCGAAGTCTTGACGAGTCGAAGTCTGCCCTTGGCAAACCTGGACAAACTCAATCCGCAGCAGCGGCGCGCTGTCGAATACGGCGGCCTTCCGGCCGCCAATGCCGGGCCGCTCCTGATTATTGCCGGCGCCGGGTCCGGCAAGACGGCGACACTGGCCCATCGGGTCGCTTGGCTGATCGAACAAGGCGCTGATCCCCGCCGCATTATGCTTCTTACCTTCTCCCGCCGCGCGGCGGCGGAGATGACACGACGGGTTGATTTGCTGCTGTCCGAATTCAACCGTGGAACCCCAGGAGCCTTTTGCGAGCCGCTGTCGTGGGCCGGTACGTTCCACGCCATTGGCGCCAGGCTGTTGCGCGAGTACGCGGAAACGATCGGCCTTGCGGCCGCTTTCACCATCCACGATCGCGAAGATTCGGCCGATCTCGTCAATCTGGTGCGCTACGACCTCGGCTATTCGAAGATGGAAAAGCGCTTCCCGGCAAAAAGCACGTGCCTTGCGATCTATTCGCGCGTGGTCAACAGCGAGAACCAGCTCGATGACGTTCTAAGCCGTTCCTTTCCGTGGTGCGCGGTGTGGGCCGAGCAGTTGCGGAAGCTGTTCGCGCATTACGTCGAGGCCAAGCAGCGTCAGCAGGTGCTCGATTACGACGATCTCCTGCTCTATTGGGCGCATATGATGCAGGAGCCGGCGATAGCGGCGGAGATTGCCGGCCGCTTCGACCACGTGCTGGTCGACGAGTATCAGGACACTAACGCACTGCAGGGGAGGGTGCTGCTGGCGCTCCGGCCCAACGGAGCCGGGCTGACGGTGGTCGGCGACGACGCACAGTCGATTTATTCGTTCCGTGCCGCGACGGTCCGTAATATCCTCGATTTTCCGTCGCAATTTACGCCACGCGCGGAGATGGTGACGCTGGAGCAGAATTACCGCTCCACCCGGCCGATCCTGGCTGCCGCCAATGCCGTGATCGGGCTGGCGCAGGAAAGGTTCACCAAGAACTTGTGGTCGGAACGAAAATCGGCGGAGAAACCGCGACTGACCAGTGTTCGCGACGAAGCCGATCAAGCGCGTTACATCGTCGAGAAGGTGCTTGAGGCGCGCGAACAAGGGCTGGCGCTGAAGACGCAAGCCGTCTTATTCCGGGCGTCTCACCATTCCGGCCCGCTGGAGGTCGAACTTACGCGGCGACACGTTCCGTTCGTGAAATTCGGCGGGCTGAAATTCCTTGAGGCCGCCCACGTCAAGGACTTACTCGCGCTCTTGCGCTGGGCGGAAAATCCGCGCGATCGGATCGCGGGCTTCCGCGTTGTTCAGTTGTTGCCGGGCGCTGGCCCGGCGACGGCGGCGCGCGTCCTGGAGCACGTCGGCAACTCCGGGCTCCGAGGGTTGGACGAGATGGACCCGCCTGCCGCGACGGCGGAGCATTGGCCGGCATTTGTCGAAACCGTCCGCGCCGTTCATGGCCGCACGACGCCCTGGCCGGCGGAGCTCGACCTTCTGACGCGCTGGTACGAGCCGCATTTGCACCGCATTCACGAAGATGCGCATTTGCGTGAACCGGACTTGTTGCAATTGGTGCAAATCGCCTCGACCTATCCGAGCCGGGAACGCTTCTTGACCGAGCTCACGCTCGATCCGCCGGAAGCGACCAGCGCCCGCGCTGGCGATCCGCTGCTTGACGACGATTATCTCATTCTTTCGACCATCCATTCCGCCAAAGGGCAGGAATGGAAATCGGTCTTTATTTTAAACACCGTCGACGGCTGTCTTCCCTCCGACCTCGCGACCGGGACCAGCGCCGAGATCGAAGAGGAGCGGCGGCTCCTTTACGTCGCGATGACGCGCGCGAAAGACCACCTGCATTTGATGGTGCCGCAGCGGTTTTTCGTACATGCGCAGCAGAAGAACGGCGACCGTCATCTCTACGCGTCGCGCACCCGCTTTATTCCGTCGTCACTGTTGCAGCACTTCGAATGCTGCGCTTGGCCGCCGGCGGTCGTACAGGCATCGGCAAAAGCCTCGCATCCTCCGGTTGATCTTGGCGCGCGGGTGCGCCGGAGCTGGGGTTAGGGCTCAAGCGCGACTGTGCGCAGACGGAGCGCGTTGCCAATTACGCACACAGACGACAAAGCCATCGCCGCCGCGCCGATCATCGGCGAGAGCGTGATGCCGAATGCCGGATAGAAAATACCCGCGGCGATCGGGATCGCGGCGCCGTTGTAGACGAACGCAAAGAACAGATTTTGCCGGATATTGCGCATGGTCGCGCGCGCCAGCCGCCGCGCCCGCACAATCCCGAGGAGATCGCCTCTGACGAGTGTGATGCCGGCGCTCTCGACCGCCACGTCTGTGCCGGCGCCTACCGCAATGCCGACATCGGCGGCGGCGAGCGCCGGCGCGTCGTTGACGCCATCGCCGGCCATGGCGACCACGCGGCCTTGCCGGCGCAGCTCCAGGACAATACGGTTCTTTTGATCCGGCCGGACTTCGGCTTCGACTTGGCTGATCTCAAGGCGGCGCGCAACGGCATCCGCGGTTGTCCGGTTATCGCCGGTCAGCATCACAATCCGCAGTCCCTCGTTGCGGAGCATTCGCAAAGCAGTGGCTGCGCTGGGCTTGATCGGATCGGCGATGGCCAGAAGCCCGGCAAACTTGCCGTCGATGGCGGTGAAGATGACTGTCGAACCGTCGCCCCGCTGGCGCTCCGCTTCTTCTTGGGGCAATGCGGCGGTAACGCCAAGCTCTGTGAGAAAGCTTTGGCTGCCAAGCGCCACCTCGTGACCGTCCGCATTGCCGGTGATGCCTCCACCGGGCGTCGAATGAAAGTCACGAACCTCCGCAAGATCGAGGCCGCGTTCGGCGGCGGCGGAGAGTATCGCTGCTGCGAGCGGATGCTCGCTTGCGCGCTCGACGCTTGCCAAAAGCCGCAACACGTCTTGCTCGTTTCGGCCTTCGGCCGCGACGAGGCCGACGAGCCGCGGTTTTCCATCGGTCAGCGTACCGGTTTTGTCGAGAACGAGCGTATCGACCTTCTCCAGCCGCTCCAGCGCTTCGGCATTCTTGATCAGAATGCCGGCTTGGGCGCCGCGGCCGACGCCCACCATGATCGATACCGGCGTGGCAAGACCGAGCGCACACGGGCAGGCGATGATGAGGACGCTCACCGCCGCAAGGAGCGCGAAGGTGATCCGGGGTTCAGGCCCGAAGACCGACCAGACGACAAAGGCTGCAACCGCGATCGCTATGACCAGTGGCACGAACCAGGACGCGACCCGATCGGCCAGCCGCGCGATCGGCGCCTGCGATCGCTGGGCCGCGGCGACCATCTGCACGATCTGCGCAAGCAGAGTGTCGCGGCCGACCTTGTCGGCGCGCATGATGAAGCCGCCGCTTTGATTGAGCGTGCCGCCGATCACGCCATCGCCCGGCGACTTGGCAACCAGCATCGACTCGCCGGTCACAAGCGATTCATCGACGGACGATTGGCCGTCAATGACCGACCCGTCGGCCGGGATCTTCTCGCCGGGCCGAACGCGAAGGCGATCGCCGACCGCGAGTTGGTCCAGGGGCACATCTTCGTCGCTATCGTCCTGCCAAAGACGCCGCGCGGTCTTCGGCGCGAGCTCGAGCAATGCACGAATAGCTCCCGACGTGGCAGCGCGCGCGCGAAGCTCAAGCACTTGGCCGAGCAGCACCAGCACGGTGATGACTGCGGCCGCTTCGAAGTAGACGGCGACACCGCCGTGGATGTCGCGGAATTGCGCCGGGAAAAGCTGTGGCGCAAGGGCGGCGACGATACTGTAGATGTAGGCTGCGCCAGTCCCGAGCGCGATCAGCGTGAACATGTTGAGATGGCCGGTCCGCAGCGATTGAGCGCCGCGCACAAAGAACGGCCATCCCCCCCAAAGCACCACCGGCGTCGTGAGCGCAAGCTGCGTGAGCGCTGAAGCTCCATGCGAAAGCGGCGCGAAGCCAAACACGTGGGCCCCCATCTCCAGCACGACGACCGGAAGCGCCAGCACCGCCGAAAGCAACAGCCGTCGCGTCATGTCGGCGAGTTCGGCGCCGTCGTCTTGCGCGCCCGCCTCGGGTTCAAGGGCCATGCCGCAGATCGGGCAGGCGCCCGGGCCGGCTTGGCGGATTTGCGGATGCATCGGGCAAGTGTAAATCGCGCCTGGGACCTGCGGGTCTGCCGCATTGGCGGCCGCGCTTTGCCGATATTTTTCAGGGTCGGCGATGAACTTGCTCCGGCACCCGGCGCAGCAGAAGAAGTGCTCGCGTCCCTCGTGGGCGTAGCGGTGGGGCGTCTTGGCGGGATCGACCTCCATACCACAGACCGGATCGGTCGCGGCGAGCGCTTCGCTTTGCGGATGGGTCGGATGCGCCACGATATGATCGCCTTGAAACGGTTACCCGGTAGGGGTATATACGTGGCATGCGATCGGATGCCAAGACGTCGGTGCTCAAGCGCCTCAAGCGGATCGAAGGCCAGGTGCGCGGACTTGCGCGCATGGTCGAGGACGATCGTTATTGCATTGATGTCGTCACCCAGCTCTCCGCAGTGCGTGCCGCGCTCCGTCGCGCGGAGGAAGAGATCCTTGCCGACCATGTCGCGCATTGCGTCGAGCATGCGATCGCCTCGGGCAACAAGGGCGAGCAACGGCGCAAGGTCGCCGAGTTGATGGACGTCCTGAGCCACGCCGACCGGTGAAATCTGGCGGGCGGCTATCCGCCGAATGTTTCGCGCGCCAGCGCCGCGCCTTTCGCCAGTGCCTCAAGCTTCTTGATTGCAATCTCGCGCCGCATCGGCGCCATGCCGCAATTGGTGCAGGCGATGATATTTCGCGGCGCCACGTAGCGAGCGGCTTCGTCGATCACCGCGGCGACTTCCTCGGCTGTCTCCACACGATCGCTGGCGACATCGATGGCGCCGACCAGAACATCCTTCCCGGCAAGCAGCGCCAGCAAGCTCATCGGCACGCGCGAATGGATGCATTCGATCGACACCTGATCGATCCGGCTTTTCGCCAGGGCGGGGAAAAACTTTTCGTACTGCCGCCACTCGCCGCCGAGACTTGCTTTCCAGTGGATGTTCGCCGGAATGCCGTAGCCATAACAGATATGCACGGCGCTGGTCGCGGCGACGCCATCGATGGCGCGATGCAAGGCTTCAATGCCCCACGTCGCCGCCTCGTCCATATACACATTGAATGCCGGCTCATCGAACTGGATGACGTCGACGCCGTCGTCGGCGAGCTCGCGAGCCTCGGCGTTGAGCAGGTCGGCAAATGCCATCGCCATTTTCACGCGGTTGCCGTAATGGGCGTCGGCAATAGTGTCGACGATGGTCATCGGGCCGGGGAGGGTGAATTTCAGTTTGCGGGTGGTGTGGGCGCGGGCGACGCGAGCTTCACGGGCATGCACGCGGCCGCGAAGTCCGAGCGCGCCGACGACGGTCGGACACAGGGCGTTGTAACGATTGTTACGAATACCGATCTCGACTCGCTTGTCGAAATCGATGCCGTCGACGGCTTCGAGAAAGCCGTGCACAAAGTGCTGCCGCGCCTGCTCGCCGTCGGCGACGATGTCGATGCCGGCGTCTTCCTGCAGCTTGACGGCAAGGATCGTGGCATCGTCCTTGGCCGCTTCAAGCTCCTCGCCTTGAAGCCGCCATGGGGCCCACAGCCGGTTCGGCTCGGCGAGCCAGGAGGGTTTTGGCAGGCTGCCGGCGACCGTGGTCGGAAAAAGCACGGTGGCAATCGCATTCGTGGACATGAGACCCCGCCGGCGTTAGCGCTTGACGGTCCAAGCGCGTTCGAAATTATCCTGAATGCCGCGTGAGGTCTGCAACGCTTTTTGAGGAGGCCCTCCTTGACCGACGCACCATCACCGCCGCCGCTCGAATTTATTTTCGCGGCGGATGTCAGGGTCGATCCCGCGCTTGATATCGGCCATGTCGCCAAGGGCGCGCGGCGCTTCGTTCCCATTGCCGGAGGGGAAGTCTTCGGGCCAAAGGTGAACGGGAAAGTGTTGCCGGGCGGCGGCGATTGGCAGACGATCCGCGACGACGGCGTTGCCGAACTTGAAGCGCGCTATACGCTGCGAACCGACGACGGCGCGCTGGTATTTATCCGCAATTACGGACTGCGGCACGGTCCGCCCGACGTCATCGCGGCGCTCGCGGCCGGCGGAGTGGCCGACCATGCCAGCTATTATTTTCGCGGCGCGACGTTCTTCGAAACCGGTGCGGCGCAATACGCGTGGCTGCCCCGGCAAATCGTGGTTTGCGTGGGCGAGCGTGAGCCGGCATGGGTGAGAGTTAAGTTCTTTCAGGTGTTGTGAGCGCGAAGCTCAGCTCTTCTTCCGTCCCAGGAATTCTTTCAGCGCGACGGCGTTGTTGTGGATTTCATCGCGGGCGGCATACAGGAGCGTGACCGGTTGTTTGCGAACTAATGCCTGCAGATAGGCAAGAGCGGCTGTCGCCGGCTCCCTAGCAAGTTCGTGGCCATACGCCGTGACAAACTCCGCCCATCTCGCCGGATTGCCGTGAAAGCGCTTGCGCAATGCGTCGCTCGGCGCGACGTCTTTGAGCCACTCGTCGACGCGCGCCTTGTCCTTGGCGAGGCCTCGCGGCCACAATCGGTCCACCAGCACACGTAGACCGTCGTCCTCCGCGGCGGTCTCGTAAACGCGTTTGATGCGAACGGCCCGACCGGGTTTACGCTTCGCTATCTTCCGCGGCCGCGCGACGCTCATGGCCGTATTTTGTCACGCCTTGGCGCTGCCGAACACCATTAAAGTTGACGTGCCGTGCGCGAGCAGGCGCTTGTCGGCATCGAGAATGCGAGCCTCGGCCGTCATGATCTGGCGACCGCGGCTTACGACACGGCCCTCGGCGCGCACGCGCCCGGTATCTTGTTTGATCGGGCGCGTGAAGTTGGCCTTGGTCTCGACGCTGGTATAGCCGACGCCGGGCGGCAGCAGCGTGTGCCCGGCGCAGCCGGTTGCGCTGTCGATGAGCGTCAAAGCCCAGCCGCCATGCACGATGCCCAAGGGGTTGAGCAAATGAGAACCGGTATCGCCCTCAAACACACATAAGCCGTCGCCAACCTCGACCAACCAAAAACTCAGCGTTTGCGCGATCGGCGGCGCCGGGAGCTTGCCGTCAATCAATGCCTGCAGGATCTGTAAGCCGGTCATCCCGGCGATTTGTTCCGGCGTGGCTACGCCATACCGAAATGTGGGTGCGGCCAACATCGCTATTTCCTTGTATTTACAAATGATGTAGATACATACAACGATGGGAAAACGACCGCAAGCCGCGCAAAAGACGCTGGTCCGGGACGCGCAGGCCGCGATTGCCGCTTGCGCGGGATGGGCGAGCCGCCTCGCCGCGCGGCGGATCACCAACTTTCTCGAGGAACGCATGCGCGGCGCGGAGCTAAGCCTCGCGCAGTTCGGCTTGATGGCGCAGATCGCCGCGGGTCCCGACGATACGCTCGGTGCTTTGGCGCTGCGCACCGGGCTCGATCAGTCGACCCTGTCGCGCAACTTGCGTGGCCTGGAGGCGGCCGGACTCGTCGAAATTGCGATTGCCGAGAACGACCTGCGCCGCCGGGCCGTGTGGCTGACGGAAACGGGCGCCCGCCGCCTCGAAACGGCGATTCCGGTCTGGCGCGACGCGCATGCGGCGCTCGCCAAGCGGCTTGATCCGCATCTTGCGCGGCGGCTTGGCACGGCGACGGAGCGGCTTGCCGCGGAGTAGCTAAACCTTTGACGCCGGGATCACGATCTGCGTCTGGATCACCAGCGCGCACAGCCGGCCGTCACTGCGGGTAATGCGGGTCTGCCACACCATGGTGGTGCGGCCGCGATGCAGCGGCGTGCACTCGGCGCGCGCCGTTTCGCCGACTGGAATCGAGGAAAAGAAATTGGTCTTGCTCTCGATGGTCGCGGTGCGGGCGCCGTCCGGCAGGTTTGCGACCGTGGCGACGCCGCCGAGGTTGTCGGCCAGCGCCATGATCGCCCCGCCGTGAAGAATGTCGGGAATGGTGGCGAGTTCCTTGCGCACTTCAAGTTCGGCTTCGACGCGGTCGGAAGACACGTGGCTCAGCTTGATCCCGAGAAACGCCGCGAACGGCGCCTGAAAGTCGCTAAGGTTAGCCATGCCGACATCCTCAATGTGACCGCCGATAAACGCCCGCGCGGTCCGACCCGTTCTCGCGGCCGCGGCGCGTGATCTTAGTAGACGACGACGCTGCGAATACTTTCGCCCGCATGCATCAGGTCGAACGCCTTGTTGATGTCGTTGAGCGGCAGGGTGTGAGTGATCATCGGATCGATTTCGATCTTTCCCTGCATGTACCAATCGACGATTTTCGGTACGTCGGAACGGCCGCGCGCGCCGCCAAACGCGGTGCCGCGCCAGACCCGCCCCGTGACGAGCTGAAACGGCCGCGTCGCGATCTCCTGACCGGCTCCGGCAACGCCGATAATAATGCTTTGGCCCCAGCCGCGATGGCAGCTTTCTAGCGCTGTACGCATCAGGTTGACGTTGCCGACGCACTCGAACGTGTAATCGGCGCCCCCGATCTGGTCGGCGCCGCTCTTGGTCATGTTGACGAGGTGCGCCACGAGGTCGCCGCCGACGTCTTTCGGATTGACGAAGTGCGTCATGCCGAAGCGCTCACCCCAGGCCTTTTTATCGGGATTAGCGTCGACGCCGATTATCATGTCGGCGCCGACCAGGCGCAGGCCCTGAATCACATTGAGCCCGATGCCGCCGAGGCCGAAGACAATGCACTTGGCGCCGGGTTCGACCTTGGCGGTGTTGATGACGGCGCCGACGCCCGTGGTGACGCCGCAGCCGATGTAGCAGACCTTATCGAAAGGCGCGTCCTCGCGGATTTTCGCCACCGCGATCTCGGGCAGCACGGTGAAATTCGCGAATGTCGAACAGCCCATATAGTGATGCACTTTCTCGCCACCGATAGAGAAACGCGACGTGCCGTCGGGCATGACGCCTTGGCCCTGGGTGGCGCGGATGGCGGTACAGAGATTGGTTTTGCGCGACAGGCAGGAGGGGCAGGTGCGGCACTCCGGCGTGTAGAGCGGGATAACGTGGTCGCCTTTCTTGACCGATGTTACACCTGGGCCGACATCGACAACGATGCCCGCGCCCTCATGCCCGAGCACGGCCGGAAAAAGGCCCTCGGGATCGGCCCCCGATAACGTGAACTCGTCGGTGTGGCAAATACCTGTCGCCTTGATTTCGACGAGCACCTCGCCGGCGCGCGGACCGTCCAGAGTTAGCGTCGTCACTTCCAGCGGCTTTCCCGGAGCGAACGCTACTGCCGCACGCACTTCCATGAGACCCCTCGCAAATCTGCAATCTCTTTGTATTGGCTTGAGTTTACGTCTGCACGCGTCGGCGGCAAGAGCAAGCGCGCGGCGAGGCCCTAGCGGTGTATGATGGAGGACTTTCGATTGAGATTGCATACGCCGAAGACGATGAGCCGGAGGCTATTTGCATGCGCCAGATTTGGATCACGAAAGCCGGACCGCCAGAAGTTTTGGAGACTAAGGAAGCGCCCGACCCGCAGCCGAAAGCGGGGGAGGTGCGGATTCGCGTCGAAGCAAGCGGCGTCAATTTCGCCGACATCATGGGCCGGCTCGGCATTTATCCCGACCTGCCGCCAATGCCGGTCGTGCCGGGCTATGAGGTTGCCGGTCGGATTGACGCGGTAGGTGAGGGCGTCGATGCCGGCTGGGCCGGCCGCGACGTTTTCGCCGTGACGCGCTTTGGCGGCTATGCGGACGTCGTCTGCGTTCCAATCGCCCAGGTCTTTTCGCGGCCCGCGGATATGTCCGCTTTGGAGGGCGCTGCCATTCCGATCAACTATCTGACCGCCTGGCAGCTTGTGGTCGTCATGGGCGGTTTAAAGCGCGACGAGACCGTGCTTATCCATTCCGCCGGCGGCGGGGTCGGAATCGCGGCGACGCAGATCGCAAAACATATCGGCGCTCGCGTCATCGGGACGGCGTCGGCGGCCAAGCACGCCGAGTTGCGCGCGCTCGGTGCCGACTACCTCATCGATTACCGCACCGAGGATTTTGAAACGCGCGCGCGGGAGATCGCAGGCGGCCGCGGGGTTGAACTCATCCTTGACCCGGTCGGCGGAGAATCCTGGAAGAAAGGTTATCGGCTTTTGGCGCCGACCGGTCGGCTCGGCATGTTCGGCCTGTCGGCCGCTGCGACCGGAAAGAGCCGGAGCGTCGTCTCGATGCTGACGACGGTCGCGCGCATGCCGTGGTTTCAGTTCAATCCGCTGGCGCTGATGAACGCCAACAAGGGAGTGTTCGGCGTCAATCTCGGCCACCTGTGGGGCGAGCTTGAACGCCAGCGCGGTTGGGCCGACGGAGTGCTGGAGTTATGGTCGAAAAAGGCGATCAAGCCGAAAATCGCCAAGACTTTCCGCTTCGAAGAAGCAGCCAAGGCGCATCATTTCATTCAGGACCGCGGCAATATCGGCAAGGTGTTGTTGGTGCCGTAGCGGCCAGCGGCGCAAAGTAAAAGAGCGCGGCCTGGCCGCGCTCTTTGTTCGACCGCGTTCGAGCAGCGGCGCGTACTAGCGCGGCTGCGGCACAATGCGAATATAGGGCTTCGGCGACTTCCAGCCCTGCGGATAAAGCTTTTTCGCCTCCTCGTCGCTGATGGCGCCGCCGAGAATGACATCCTCGCCCTGCTTCCAATTGGCCGGCGTCGAGACGCGGTGCTTGGCGGTCAATTGCAGCGAATCGATCACGCGCAGTACTTCATCGAAGTTTCTGCCGGTGCTCATCGGATAAACCAGCACGAGCTTGATCTTCTTGTCCGGGCCGATGACGAACACGTTGCGCACCGTGGCATTGTCATTCGGCGTGCGCCCCTCCGAAGTGCCGGTGGTGCTTGCGGGAAGCATGCCGTAGAGCTTGGAAATCTTCAGGTCGGTGTCGCCAATCATCGGATAGTTTGGCGCAAAGCCGGAGACGTCCTTGATGTCGCCCGACCACTTCTTGTGATTTTCGACCGGGTCGACCGACAGGCCGATAAGCTTAGTGTTGCGCTTATCGAATTCCGGCTTCAGCTGCGCCAGGGTGCCGAGTTCGGTAGTGCAGACCGGCGTAAAATCCTTGGGATGGGAAAACAGGACGACCCAATGGTCGCCGATCCAGTCGTGAAAACGGATTTTGCCTTCCGTCGTGTCAGCTTCGAAATCCGGGGCAACTTCGCCAATTGCAAGAGCCATGGAAGACCTCCGTCGTCTGAATGAGAACACAACCCAAATATCTGGAGAGCGTTTCGCGTCCGAGATAGCGTTCAAGAGGGAGAATACTAGTCCTTGCGCCGTAGATTGTACTTTCGATTTGAGGCGCAGCCGAAGAAGAATTGGCGCGCTGCTTCCGTAGCTTAGGGAAGAAATTTGGTGATTGGCGACGAGTTCGGTCCACGAGGTCCCGGTTTGTCACCGCGACGTGATCGCGGTCACATCACAAGGTCGCGAGTTTGCCTTAAGCGTGCCACGGGGCGGCCCGCCTTTGGTTCTAACCCTATCGGGCCGGCCTTAACACAAACAGGAACCGCGTGCCGGCTCGGCCGTTAAACGCGGGAGGCGCCGATGAAGATCCTGACGGGTCGAGACCGTTCCCTGCTTGAGGCTATTCTGGCGCTTATCGGCCGGTCGCCGATTGCTGTCGCTAAGCCCATTGCCGATTTGCCGGCCGGTTTTGCCGAGGTTGACGTTGCCGTGCTCGATTGGATCGCCGCCGAGGGGCGACGCGTCAGCCGCCATTACGCCCTGCATTAAGGCGCAACGCGAAGCCTAAAGGCTCATCGTGCCGACTTTTCTGCCCGAGAATCTGGAAGCGGCGTAACCGACAAGCCGACCGTTCGGCCCGGAAAGCCCGCTGCGTCGAAATAGCGGGTATCCCCGACCTCTTGCATATTGAGCACCGTAGAGACCCCGTTGGCCGCCGGATCTGAGATGACCACGCGGCTGCGCGTCTCGGGCAAGGCGCCATTGGGCAACGCTTCAGCAAGAACGCGGCCAGTCAACTTGCCGTTGTCGCTCGTCTTGAGCTGCAGCAGATGCGCAATCGTGCGACCGATGTCGGCGTTGCTGGCCGGCGCCGGATCGACAAAATGCGTTTTGAAATCCGGCCCCTGCAGCGCCATGAAATTCCAGGTGTCGGCACGGCTAAACGAGCCATGCATGCCCTGGCCTTCCTGCAAAACGGTGTCGGCGATTTCGACGGTGCAGCGCACCGGCTCTCCACACACGGTATCGAAGGAGCGGAAGCTGATGACGATCGCGGGGCGTGGCGTTACCGCGCTGCCTTCGAGCGCAATATCGTCGAGCGTCAGCGTACCGGGAAACTTTCCAAGCTTGGCGTCGACGAAGATGCCACTGACATAATCCTGCGCCAATAGAGCCTCGACCACCCGTTTGGCTATCGCCTGATCGGCATCGGGCAGATAGATCATGTCCGAGCCGCCATTGGCGGTGACGACAATTTTGGGATTTTTCTTGTCGCCACCGATCAGACCGTTGCCGAATCTGCTGTGCTGGCCGTCGGCGACCGGCGCATAATTGGAATCAGGATCGATAAGCGGCAAATCGAGCGCGTGAGCGAGATCGAGCGCGACAAAGCCGAGAGGCAAATGGCCTTGCGGTGTATCGCTGAATGTCGTTTTCACCGTCGAGCTTGTTTGGCTTTCTTTGGCGATGGTCGAGAAGCCGTGATCGGCAACGGCAATGATGTCAGTAGTATCGAGGAGGCCGAGTTCGCCGAGCGCCGCGCGAATGCGCGCCAGATCATCGTCGGCGTTGCGGATTGCGGCGAGCGAGGTCGGGCCGTTGATCCCGGGCATTAGCGAATTCAAGCTGTCGCCCTGGTAGTGTTGCGTGCCATCCGGATCGCGCGACCAAAACACGAGCACGAACGGCTTTCCGCGCTCCTTGAACAGCGGCAGGATCGCGTTGGCCGTTACGGCAGCGAAATAGTCCTGTTGAACGATATTGGGAGTGAGCGTGCCGGGTGTGTTCATGTCGCCATATTTGGCGTTAGCGCCGCGCGGCGGCGTCGCCAGCGGCAGGTTTGCCGCCTTGAGCCGGTCGGTCATCTCAGGGGAGAGCGGCACGCCCTTCTCACTGCTGGTTGCATCGTCAACGATGATGCTTTGCGCTCTTCCGGCCTTGGTGTGATCGAAGATAAGCGTCGGCCCGATTTTGCCGACGGCCGCAGTTGAGAAGCCCGCCTCGCGGGCGAGCTTCAGGATGGTCGCCTCATCCAGGTAGTCGCCGGCAAAATGCTCGTCGACATCGGCCAGCACCGGGTCGTTTTCCAGGAACGGCGTGCTGCTGCCGGCTGCGCCGGGAACCGCAAATCCGGCATAGATGGTGTTGGAGAAATCGCCGGTATCGCCAAGCATGTGGCCGGTCGCCATGGCGGAAGCGTTTGCCGTCGTGAAAGTCGGAAACAGCGCATGGCTGTTGCGGAGATACACGCCTTCGCGCGCCATGGCCGCCAGGGTTGGCGCGGTCGCCTCGTCGACCATGCGGGAACGCAAACCGTCGGCGACAAAAAGAACAACGTTGTGGGCGTGTTCCTGCGCTTGAGCATGAAGGCGCGACGCGGTTGCGGCCGCCGCCAACGCCAAAACAACAATAACCCGTCTTTTCATCGCGACGCTCGATGTCCTTTATGCCATGCCTATCGCCAGTTCTTACGATCCGACCTCGGACCGGCAGGGTGCCAGGGCATAGCTCCCTGCATTTGACATTTTGACGACAACGCCGCAAAGGCAAGGGGCCAGCTCGCTGACAAAATTGCCGGAATGTTCAAGCGCATCCTGATTGCCAATCGCGGCGAGATTGCCTGTCGGATCATCAAGACCGCTCGACGAATGGGCATCGAGACGGTCGCTGTCTATTCCGACGCCGACCGCGACGCGTTGCACGTGGAAATGGCGGATACCGCCATTGCGATCGGGCCGCCGCCGGCCGCGCAAAGCTACCTCGTGATCGAGCGCATCGTCGCTGCCTGTAAAGAGAGTGGCGCGGAAGCGGTGCATCCCGGCTACGGATTTCTGTCGGAGCGCGCCGCCTTTGCCGAGGCGCTGAAAAAAGCCGGCATTGTTTTCATCGGGCCGAACGCCGCCGCTATCGCCGCCATGGGCGACAAGATCGAGTCAAAGAAAGCCGCTTCGCGCGCCAACGTTTCAACGGTTCCCGGACATCTCGGCGTCATCGCCGACGACGCCGAAGCGATCGCGGTAGCCGATAAGATCGGCTACCCGGTGATGATCAAGGCCTCTGCCGGCGGCGGCGGCAAAGGCATGCGCATCGCGTTTAGCAAAAGCGAGGTTGCAGAGAGTTTCGCGCGCGCACGGTCAGAAGCTAAATCGAGTTTCGGCGACGACCGCGTCTTCATCGAGAAATTCATCACCGATCCGCGCCACGTCGAAATTCAAGTCTTGGGCGACAAACATGGCAACGTTGTCTATCTCGGTGAGCGCGAGTGCTCGATCCAACGGCGCAACCAGAAAGTCATCGAGGAAGCGCCCAGCCCGCTGTTGGACGCCAAGACGCGGGCAAAAATGGGCGAGCAGGCGGTCGCACTCGCCAAAGCCGTGAGTTACGACAGCGCCGGCACCGTGGAGTTCGTCGCCGGCCAGGACCGCAGCTTCTTCTTCCTGGAAATGAACACGCGGCTTCAGGTCGAACACCCGGTGACAGAACTCGTTACCGGTATCGATCTGGTCGAGCAGATGATCCGCGTGGCCGCGGGCGAGCCGCTTTCGTTCAAGCAAAGCGATGTGAAGCTCAACGGTTGGGCGGTCGAAAGCCGCATTTATGCGGAGGATCCTTACCGCAACTTTGCACCTTCGATTGGACGATTGGTCCGCTATCGCCCGCCCGCCGAAGGCGAACGGGATGGCGTGACGGTGCGTAACGATACCGGTGTGTTCGAGGGCGGCGAGATTTCGATCTACTACGATCCGATGATCGCGAAACTCGTCACGCATGCCGAAACCCGCGCCGAGGCGATCGACGCTCAGGCCGACGCGCTCGACGCCTTTACCATCGAGGGCATCCGTCACAACATTCCGTTTCTTGCCGCCATCATGCAGCATCCGCGCTGGCGCGCCGGCAAACTCTCCACTGCGTTCATCGCCGAGGAATTTCCTCACGGCTTCGAGCGTACGGTGCCGGCGGGCGCCGTGGCGCGCTCGATTGCCGGCGTGGCCGCCGCCATCGATCACGTTCTCGGCGAGCGCAAACGTCGCATTTCCGGGCAGCTCGATCGTGCGGTCACGCGGGAGCGGCGGCGCGCGATTTGGCTCGGCGGCGAGGAGCTGCAAGCCGATGTCGCGCATGACGGCAACGCCATCACGGTCCTCTTCGACGACGGCAACCGCCACGTTCTTTCCTCGAATTGGATGCCCGGCGTGCCGGTATGGGAGGGCACCGTCGATGGGGCTTTGGTCGCCGTCCACGTCCGCACGGTCCCGAATGGCTTCGAGCTTGCTTATCGCGGCTTCGAGGTGAAAGCCTTCGTCTACACCGAGCGTGAGGCAAATTACGCGCGCCTGATGCCGGCCAAAAAACTTTCAGGCAGCGAGAAGTCCGTCCGCTGCCCAATGCCCGGTCTTGTCGTTTCGATCGCGGTTGCCGAGGGGCAGGAAGTCAAAGCCGGCGAGACTTTGGCCGTTGTCGAGGCAATGAAAATGGAAAATATTCTGCGCGCTGAACGCGACGGCATCATCAAAAAAATTCCGGTTAAACCGGGCGACAGCGTCGCGGTTGATGCCATCATTATGGAGTTTGCCTGACCTGCCGCCCTCGCACTGCACCCATAAGCGGCGCCGGCGATATCATCGAGGCAAGGCTTGTCGTTTCTTCTTTCGCTGAGCGGGATTTTGCGGCCCACGGCTTTCCTGGCGGCGGCGATCCTCGTCTACGCCGTCGGCGCCGTCTCCCATGTGCTGACGGCACCGGGCGTTATCGCGACCGCCGGGCCTTGGCCGTTTGCCGCAATCCAAGCCGTGCTGATCTGGCTTTGGTTCGCACTGCACAGCAAAAGGCTGCGTGATGCCGGCGTTGGTTCGGGTCTCGCTGCGGGCGTTGCTGTCCTCTATGCGCTGTCCGTGGTCTTGCTCGTGATCGTGGAGGCATCATTCGCCAGTGCGATTTCGGGGCAAACCGGCGACGCCAAGGCGGCAAGCGGCCTTGAACTGATCCTCCTCGTATCGGTTATCGCGCTTTTGCTCAGCTCGGCGCATTATGATTCCGCGTCGGCAGTGGTGGCGCTCCTGCTCGCGGTCGAATTCATACCCATCGTGCTGGCGCTCGCAATGACGGCCTGGGCGGCGTCGCGACCAAGCCGCGAAGCGCGAGCGGCATGAGCCTGCACTTTGCCTATGGTTCGAATATGAGCTGTGCGGTGATGCGCAAGCACGCGCCGTTCGCAAAGCCGATAGGCGTAGCAACACTGGCAAACTATCGCTTCCTGATCACGGCGGATGGCTACGCTTCGGTCGCACCGCGCCGGAGCGAGCGCGTTTATGGCGTTCTTTGGCGGCTCGCGCCGCGCGATCTCGTCACGCTTGCGGCTTGGGAGAACACTGCCGGCGGCCTTTACCGCACTGAAACGGTCCCCGTGCGGCATGCCGGCCGGCAAAAACGGGCGCTGATCTATCTGGCGCGGCCGTGTCCCTTGGGCCGTGCCAAAAGCGGGTACATGGAGCTTTTGATTACGGCGGCGCTGGAATGGCGTCTGCCGCAACTCTACATTGATATGTTGCGAGGCTTTTTGCCGGAACGGACGAGCGGCACGTTGCCGGCTTATGGTAAGGCGTTTCGATGGAGATGATCTGTCGCGTGATCGTCCGCGGCCGAGTCCAGGGCGTCGGCTTCCGCGCCTGGGCGGAGATCACCGCGCTCGAGCTCGGCGTTGAAGGCTGGGTGCGCAACCGCCGCGACGGTTCGGTGGAGGCTGTACTCGCAGGTTCCGAAGAAGCGGTTCTGACAATGGTCGAAAGTTGTCATGACGGTCCGCCCGGAGCAAAGATCGCGGCCGTCGATCAGACCGAGGCCGGCGAGCGCGATTTGGAATTACGCCGATCGGGCGAGTTGTTCTCGGTGCTGGCAAGCGGCTGAGCTTCAATGCTGCCGCCAAACAGCGGCTCGAATTCGCGGCGCAAGATCTCGTCAATGTCCGTTATCGATGCCGTAACGCCAAGCGCAGCAAGCGAGGTTATTCCGTAGCGCGGATCGGAAATCCCGCAGGGTACGATGCCGGAGAAATGCGACAAGTCGGGCGTGATGTTGAGCGCAACGCCATGCAGCGTGACCCATTGCCGGACGCGCACCCCGATCGCGGCGATTTTGTCTTCGGCGTCGCGGTCTCGTCCGCTGCGCCGGACCCAAACACCGATGCGGTCGTCCCTCCGTTCGCCGGTGACGCCCAGGGCACCAAGCGTGCGGATCATCCATTCCTCGACCGTGACGACGAAGCGGCGCACGTCGGGCGCGCGGCGCTTCAGATCGAGCATCAAATAAGCCACCCGCTGGCCGGGGCCATGATAAGTGAACTGGCCGCCGCGCCCGGTGTTGTAAACCGGGAAACGCGCATCGATCAGCTCGTGCGGCCGCGACGAGGTGCCGGCGGTGTAGAGCGGAGGATGCTCGAGCAGCCAGACGAATTCGCGCGCTTCTCCGCGTGCAATCGCCGCTGCACGTTCGGTCATGACGGAAAGTGCGCTCTCGTAATCGACCGGGTCGGGGCTTTGCAGCCATTCGACCGGCGGCGTGCCGGGAACCGGGAGCAGTCCGATCTGCACTTCGCCGCGCATTTTCGTCACTTCGAACCCACTCATGAGGAACCGTTAGCACACCGCGGCCGCCGCAATAACAAGGACTTAGCGGCGGCGGGCGCGCGGACCGATCCTGCCGCATATATGCGTTTGCCGCCCTTGTCGGCATCCGGCCTAACTGTTACATCGGCGCCGCCGAACTCTGCGTTCGGCTGTTTCTCACCCCACATGCGGCCGTGGCGGAATTGGTAGACGCACTAGCTTGAGGTGCTAGCGGGGCAACCCGTGGAGGTTCGAGTCCTCTCGGCCGCACCAGATAGAGACGCGGCGGGCAGCGCAAATCCACGCCCCCACGGCTAAGCCGCCGTTTGTTTCGGCGTCAGCGGTGCGACCGCAGACGGCACAACCTTCGCTTGACACGCTCCGATAGTAACGTACGCTCAAAGCGGACTTGATCGCCGGGTTTAGCGCGTCCCGACTTACAAAAAATAGAAAAACGGGACAAAACCGGGGGGTGCTCTCCCGGCGAGTCGAAGCAACTTCTAACCGGGCTGAGCGGGGAAACTCCGCATGCCATCTTAAAAGCTTGCAAACGGTCAGCGTGTGCGGTTGCACGCGGACTCATGCCTGGTCCGGACCAGAGCGAAAAAAACGTAAATCGATCACGGGAGGAGAACTAAAATGAGCCTGAAAGCTAACTTGAAACTTGCCCTGGCGAGCCTTGTCGCAGGCACCGCCGCGATTGCCGTTGCCGGTTTGCTGTCCGCATCCGCGGCGCGCGCCGACGATCTCAAATCCTACGACTCCAGCAAAAAAGAGTTTTGGACCCATCCGCCGGATGATTGGTTCATGGGCGATGAGACCAAGGAGCAGAAGGGCACGCATGTGCTCAACACGCTGCCGCCGCCCACGGGATTCACCGACGCCGAGGTCGACGCCTCGCTTAAGCAGATCAAGTTACCGCCCGGCTTCAAGATTGAATTGTGGGCGCGGGTACCGGCCGCGCGACAGATGGCCTTGGGCGACAAGGGCACGTTGTTTGTCGGCTCATGGTTCGGCGTCGGCAAGGTCTTCGCCGTCACCGATGAAGGCGGCAAGCGGACGGTTAAACCCGTCATCGAAGGACTGACGGTACCGACCGGCGTTGCCTTCCGCGATGGAGCGCTCTACGTCGCCGACATCAACAAGCTGTACAAATACGCCGATGCAGAAACCAACCTCGGCAGCATGCCCAAGGGCGAGGTCGTCTACGACGATATGCCGGCCTATATACCGCATGGCTGGAAATACCTCGCCTTCGACAAGAACGGCTGGCTCTACATCCCGTTCGGGCCGCCCTGCAACGAGTGCCTGCCGCCGACGTCGACGTCGCAGATCAGGCACGTCAACCCGGCCAACGGTCTTGCTGAAACGGTGGCGCTCGGAGTTCGCAACAGCGTCGGTGGCGACGTCGACCCGCGTACCGGCGATTACTGGTTCAGCGAGAATGCGCGCGACTGGCTCGGCGACGACTTGCCGAGCGACAAGCTCAACCACATCACCAAGATCGGCGAACATTTTGGCTATCCGTACTGTCATCAAGGTGACATTCCGGATCCGAAGTTGGCGATGGGCCACAAGTGTTCGGAGTTTTCGCCTCCGGCGCTCAAGCTCGGCGCGCACATGGCGCCGCTGGGAATGAAGTTCTATACGGGCGATCAGTTTCCCGCCGACTACAAGAACAACATTATCCTTGCCGAGCACGGTTCGTGGAATCGTCACCAGTTCCAGGGCGGGCGGCTGATGCGCATCACCGCAGATCCGGATGGCAAGAACGCGAAAGAGGTCGAATTTGCCTCCGGCTGGATCGGCGCCGACGGCAAATATCGCGGCCGCCCGAACGACGTGCTGGTTGCGAAGGACGGTTCGTTGATGGTCGCCGATGATTTCACCGGCGCCATTTATCGGATCAGCTACGCTAAATGATCTTCACAGGATAGCTTCGCCACAATCGGTGAAGCGATCGTTTCGACGCTTGGGTCCAAGCCGGAAGCTCCGGCTTGGACCTCTTGTTTTGGTGCCGACATGACGTCTAGGCGGTCTTTTCCGCGGGCTTTGATCGCGCTCTGTCTTCTCGGCGGTTCCGCGCCGGCATTTGCGGCCGACGCTTCAGCGGGCAAGTCGCTGGCCGAAGGATGCGCGGGTTGCCACGGTGCCGACGGTGTCTCAGAAACCCCCGTGACGCCATCGCTCGCCGGCCAACCCGACGAATTCGTCCAATGGCAATTGGTCTATTTTCGCTCGGGTGCAAGAAAGAACGAAATCATGGGACCAGTCGCGGAGTCGCTGAGCAATGAAGATGTTCGCAATCTCGGCGCCTATTACGCATCGCTTCCGCCGCCCAATCCGCAAGCCCAATCTGACGCGCTTGGGCAAACGGGAGAGAAGCTTGCCGTCGAGCATCGCTGCCGGTCTTGTCACTCGGATGATTACAACGGCTTCCGCGCTGCCGCGCGTCTCTCTGGCCAGCGCGAAGACGTTTTGCTCAAAGCGCTGGGCGATTACAAATCGGGAGCTCGCATTGGCTCGGGTGTTGCGTCTATGGCGGACGTGACCTTTGAGCTGACTTATGCCGACATGCAGGCACTCGCACATTTTATGGCTTCGCGGCATTAAATAGCGACGTTGCGAGGTTGGGCGATTGCCCCGGAAGCTAGCCGCTCGTGCGTTCGGCGCGTGCGCGCTTGCTGGATTTCCCCGATATGTCATGATGGCCGTTGTCGGCCGACAAAAAACTTCGGCACAGGGGAGGTGCTTCATGCCCAAGCGTACCATGTTGGCGGCATCTGCGGCCGCACTTCTGGCGACGGTGACGGTGGTTACCGCCTTCGCGCAGAGCAATTCAGGCAACCTGGAAAAACTGGGACAATTCAAGACGACGGGCGCATCGCCCAACATTCCGACGATTCCGCAAGGCGGCGCCAAAGCCGCGGCACTGAAAAAGAATCTCGAAAAGATCAAACTGCCGCACGGGTTCCATATCGGCCTCTACGCGATCGTTCCCGACGCGCGTCACATGGCCGTTGGGCCGCAAGGCATTGTGACTTTCGTCGGCACGCGCAAGGCGCAAGTCTATGCAGTGACCGACCGCTCCAAGTCCGGCGTGGCCGAGGAGGTAAAACCGTTCGCCTCGACAATCGACCTCGTCATTCCCAACGGTCCGTGTTTCTCCAAGGACGGCTTTCTGTTCGTGGTCGAGCAGAACCGGGTGCTGATGTATCCGGCGGCCGAGTTTTTCTATGAGAGCCCGGATGTCGTAGCGGTGCCGATCGTTCCGCAAGGCGAGCTCATCCCCAAGGAAGATGAAAGCTACAATCACACGGCGCGCACCTGCCGGGTCGGGCCTGACAACAAGCTCTACATCACGCTCGGCCAGCCGTTTAACGTGCCGCCGCCGGAAAAGCTCGACGACTTCAAGAAAGCGGGCATCGGCGGCATCATCCGCATGGATCGCGACGGCAAGAACCGCGAGGTCTACGCGTGGGGGGTCCGCAATTCCGTCGGCCAGGACTTCAACCCAAAAGACAAGACGCTCTGGTTCACCGACAATCAGGTAGACGGCATGGGCGACGACGTTCCGCCCGGCGAACTCAATCGCGCGGTTAAGGCCGGCCAGAATTTTGGCTTCCCGTATTATGGCGGCGGCCACGTTCGCACCGAGGAATACAAGAACGAGACGCCGCCCGCGGACGTGGTGTTTCCGCAGGTCGAGATGGTGGCGCATGCCGCCGATCTCGGCATGACCTTCTACAGCGGCAAGGCGTTCCCGAGTAAATATCAAGGCGCCATCTTTTCGGCCCAACACGGCTCCTGGAACCGAACGACGCCGGTCGGCGCGCGGGTGATGGTGACCTACCTCAAAGAGGACGGCACCGCTGACAAAACCGAGCCGTTCGCCGAAGGCTGGCTCGACGCCAACGGCGAATATTTCGGCCGGCCCGTCGATGTCGCCCCGCTCCGTGATGGATCGCTGCTGGTGTCGGACGACTTTGCCGGGGCGCTCTATCGCATCTGGTACGACGGCAAATAAGCCGCACGTTAATGACGGCGGCGCCGCGCACGGTTGCGTGGCGCCGTTTTTAGTGAAACAGGACGTTAGGTGATGACGTTGCGCGTCAACATCGCCTTGGTCGCCGCGTTCGCATTTGTGGTCGGCGCGGCGACAGACGGGCTCTCCGCCGGCAATGCGGCGGCCGGCAGGCAGAAGGCGCTGGTGTGCCAAACCTGCCACGGCCTCGACGGCAAGGCCAAGATTCCCGAAGCGCCGAACCTCGCCGGACAGAGCGAGGTCTATTTGGTCAAAGCGCTCAACGATTATCGTTCCGGTGCGCGCAAGAACGACATGATGTCGCTCGTCGCGCCAACGCTCAAGGATAACGATATCAACGACCTGGCGGCGTATTACGCGGCGATCGAAGTCACCGTCGGCCCGCCACCGAAGTAGTCAAGCAGCGAGCGATCACTCAAGCGGATCGGGTTGCGAAGTCGCAGGCGCCGCGCTCGGCGCCGGCTTTTGCGCGGCGAGCGATGCATCGACGCGCAGCTCCAAGGCTTCTTCTCCGCCGGGCCAGCGGAGCAGCGAAAGGCCGACGTCGCGGACGTCCGGCGCCGAAATTTCGGCTTCGTCAGCGGCGCCGGTGAGCACCATCGGCTCCGTCCATTCGGTCGCGGCGGCGAGCGCGAGATAGGCCGCATTGGCGGAGCGGTCGGCCAAAACGATGCGGCGATGCGGCCGGTAATTGGGTGCAAACAATTTCAAGTCCGGCGCCGCCGTGACGATCTGATCTTCGACCGGGGCTCCGGTAACGGACGGCCACGCCGGCCGGGTGCGGGTGGTCGGCTCGCCGGCGGTTTGGATTTGCTCCGCCGCCGCCGGCACCACCTGAACAATATGGAAGCCCGCCTCTTTGAGCTTGGCGAGCAACACCGGCAAGGCGGCAACGGTTGCCGGATGGATATCGTGGAGGAGCAGGATGCCCTTGCCGCGCGCCTGAAGCCGGCTCATGGCGCGGCTGACAATGTCGGCCGGCTTGATGCGCCGGTGCCAATCGTCGGCGACGATATCGGAGCTGAAGACGATGAGCGATCGCGCGGCAAGCTCCTCGTCGATAATGTCGGTGCGGGCCAGGCCCGGGATGCGGAAGAACGGCGCCAGTTCGGTCGGATCGCCGAGCGCGGCGCCGACGTCGGCAATGCCCTGGTCGATCTCATAGCGCACTTTGTCGATCGGCAGTTTCTGCATGCGCGCCGGGTGATCTTCGGTATGGGTGCCGATGGTGTGGCCTTCTTCGTAAATTCGCCGCACCGTCGCCGGATAGGCCCGCGCCATGGCGCCGACCAGGAAATACGTCGCCTTCACGCACTGGGCGGCAAGGGTGTCGAGTATCGCGTTGGAATAACGCGGCACCGGTCCGTCATCGAAAGTCACCACCACTTCCTTGTCGGCAAGCGGCAGCGACTGGTGATATTGCATGATGCCGATTTGCGAATATTCGCCGGGCTCGACCACGAGCACGCGGCTGGTGCCCATGGCGTCGGGATGGCCGGGGCAATCTTCAGCCCGCGCGGCCCCAGCAAAAGCGAACGCCCCGGCCACGGCGATGGCCGCGCCCAAGGCAATCGCGAAACTCGACTTATGATACGCCCGTAACCCCTTCATGCCCCAACCCGAACCGGCCGTCGCGCTGCGCCGGGAACACCCTTCCGATTCGGACACTACGGAATCCAGGATTAACGCAATGTTAACGCTGCGCACCGCGCCCGCCGCAACCGGACCCGCACGCCGTATCACGCCGCATAGCGGCTTTTCCTTGGCGTTAATCACCCGCGCTTAAATCTAGGCAATTGTCGGTAAGTGAGGCGCGTAACAGATGGCGGCGGTTGCGGCAGCCCGGACCTGGTGGCCGGTGCGAGGAGGCGAGCGCACGCCCGCGTCCACACCGCTGGCCGACGAGCGGCGCGCCGAGGGCAGGGCGACACGCCTTGCGCTTTATGTGCCGATCTTTTTGGCCTGCGCCACGCTGTTTTGTGCGGCAATCGGTTTCACGGTCACAGAGTTCAGCGAAACCCGGGTCGAAGCCGAGCAGCATGCCGCGCTGCGTGCCGCGCTCGACGAATACCGCCAAGCGTATGGCGACATCGACAGCCTTGACGCCGACGACCTCCGCCAAATCCAGCGCCGCGCCGGCTTGCAGGATTTGCGCTTCGACCTCGATCCGGCCGCTGAGGCCGGCCGCCAAATTCAATCGCTGCACAATGGCCGCGGGCGGATCGTCGGCTGGCTGAGCTGGGTGAGCGAGGGCGCCTTGGTCGGCGCCATGAACCGGCTGTGGCTCATGCTCGCCGTGATCGGCGCCGTCTTCGCGCTGGGCGGGTTTTTCGCGGTGCGCGCGGCGCGGCGGCTCGCGCAGTCGCTCGAGCGCAGCCACCAGATGATGCGCAAGCTGACCAGCCAGGATCTTTTGACCGGGCTGCCCAATCGCGCCGTCATGGTGGAGCATCTCGGGGCGGCGCTTGCGAACCGCCGCTCCGGGCTCGTTGCATTCGCGCTGATCGACCTCGACAATTTTCGCGAAGTCAATGACACGCTTGGCCGCTCGGGTGGCGACGCGGTTCTCACCAACATCACCGAGCATTTGCGCGAGGGTCTGCCGCCGGGCGCCGAGCTCGGCCGTTTCGAGGAGGACGAGCTCGCCGTCGTCCTGGCGGGCGACGAGCCGCAGATCGCCGCTACGCTGGCGGAAGCGATCCGCGTGGCGTTGCAGCGGCCGGTCTTCATCGACCGCATCTGGCAGATCACCGCCGGCGTCGGCCTCGCGCAGGCGCCCGACGATGGGCTTAGCGCCGAGGATTTGGTGCGCCGCGCCGGGCTGGCGCTTCGTGCCGCCAAGCGCGAAGGCCGCGGCGCGGTGCGCCGGTTCGAGCCGCAAATCGAAACCGAATACGCCGAGCGGCGCTTTCTGCTGCACGAATTGCAGACCGCAATCCCGCTGCAAATGTTCGACGTGCATTACCAGCCGATCGTGGCGGCGGCCGGCGGCGCCATGATCGGCGTCGAAGCCTTGGTGCGCTGGACCCATCCGACCCGCGGCAACATTCCGCCTTCGCTATTTATACCGCTCGCCGAACAGAGCGGGTTGATGTCGCAATTGGGCGAGATCGTACTGCGCCGTGCGCTTGCCGACGCCGTGCGCTGGCCGGAGCTTTCGGTCGCGGTCAACTTGTCGCCGGTGCAAATCCACGACCGCTGGCTCGTTGACCTCGTCGCCGCCGTGATGGAAGAAACCGGCATCGCGCCGTCGCGGGTGGTGCTCGAAATCACCGAAGGCGTCCTGATCGACAATCCGCAGGACGCGCAGGCCCGGCTCGAGGCGTTGCGCGCGCTTGGCGTCAGCATCGCGCTCGACGATTTCGGCACCGGCTATTCGAGCCTGGGTTATTTGCAGCGCTTTCCGTTCGACCGGATCAAGATCGATCGCGCCTTCGTCGCTTCGCTTGGCGCCTCGGCCTCGACCGGCCCCATCATCCAGTCGATTGTCACGCTCGGCCACGCGCTCGGCATGAAGGTTTTGGCCGAGGGCATTGAGAACGAGGAGCAGCGCGTGCTGCTTCGCCTCGCCGGCTGCGACGAAATGCAGGGCTATTTGTTCGCCCGGCCGGGGCCGGCGTCCGAGATCGACGCGGCGCTCGCCCGCAACGCCAAA
>Ga0302325_10005356_pt1 | contig 29197 bp, 24 predicted proteins | sample Palsa_T0_2_FD_201948 | JGI IMG/M metagenome (GOLD analysis project Ga0302325, IMG submission 201948) | Peat permafrost microbial communities from Stordalen Mire near Abisko, Sweden - Palsa_T0_2 | ecosystem: Environmental > Terrestrial > Soil > Palsa > Peat permafrost | place: Sweden: Abisko...
AATGAGGAGCACGGCTTCCTGGGCGACCAGGAGGAGGGCCAGGGTCGCGACGACCTTGATCAAATTCGAGGCATCCCTCAGCCGGCGGATGACCAAGTAGAAGAAGGCGGCCCCAAGCGCGGCGGAGGTAAGCAGTCCGGCGGGGATAGCCAGGAAGTCGCTGACGTGCCAGTTCTGATGAACCTCATAGAACACGTAGGCCGCCATCATGCCCATAACCCCTTGGGCGAAGTTCACCACCTTGGACCCCCGAAAGATGAGGACGAGCCCGAGGGCGGCGAGAGCGTAAAGAGAACCCGCACCCAGTCCGATTACGGCGAAGCGAAAGACGGTGGTCATAGCCTAATTCCGCTCGAAAAGTGAACGATGGAAGGCGTCGGTATCAGGCAACATTAGGGTCCGCCGAGGCCGTGTTCAGTCGCCTGATGCGTTCGTCTCTATCACCCGACGGCAGTGTCGAGCTGGGTGCCCACGTTGATCCATCCGCTGGGGGCCGTAAGCCGGCCGTTCTCGATCTTGTACGTCTGGATATTGGTATCGAAATCTCGGCGGTCGTTCGCCGGGGTCCGGGGGACCATCGAAATCGGCGGAATGATGCCGTCGGTATTGGCATCGCGCAGATGGTTGAGGGACTTCATCATTGAGGAAGCATTGACCGGCCCCTTGACGTTGGCCGCCGCGTCCAGGATTATCTGCCCGAAGACATAGCCCAGCAACTCAGTCTGTTGCACCGCTGCCTTCGGGTCGTAGGTCTTGATCTTTTTCGTGACAGTCTTGATCGCCGCGGTGGGGAATGACGGATCCGGGCTACTCACCACCTCCTGCATGCCGTCGGCGAGAGAACCAAGGGACGAGATGATTTGTGGGGTGACGATGATTCCGGGAACGATCACCGGGACCTTCAGGTCTGCCTGGTGCACGGCAGTGACCACTTGAGTGATCTGCGCGGGCAGGCTCACCTCGGCGATGCACTGCACGCCGGCGCTCTTCATCGTCGCTATCGGAGCGGTCACGTCAGGAGCATTGATCGGGAGGTACGCGGTTGTCACCGACTTCCACGGCTCCGCCTTGGATACCTGCGTCTGGTAGATCTCAGCTCCCTCAGTAGCGACGAAACCGAGCTTGCGGCAGCCCTCCTTGTAAAGGGCTACGGCCATGCCGACGAACAGAGCCGGGGCGCCGCTGGTCTCGAACGACACGTTAGAGGTGCCGTCGGTAACACCGACAACCGGGATACCCGCCTGGTTGGCGACGGTCTCGTCGACCTGGTGGGCGGCGAGGATCGCCGCGACGTGATCCTGGACAGCTTGGTGCTGGCAGAGCAAGTTGCCGGCGTCCGTTCCCTTGTCGTCGCAGACGATCAGTTTCGCCTTGGTGCCATGAAAGGCAGCCTGAAAGGCCGGGGTGGAGCTGGCTGTCGCCGACACTTGCGCCCCCGAGAGGATGTTCTCCAACATGATCGAATAGGTCGATCCCCCCGAGCCGGACGCAGAAGCACTCCCGGAGCTGCACAGAGCCACAATTAGTGATATGGCCAAGCCAAGCACGGCGAGGCTTCCAACGCGAGCGGAGCTGAGTATTCGCACCTGTGATCCATCCCCCCTAGGACGTGACCAAGCCAGCGGCTTGGTCTGAATTGACACCCATCGTACAACACTTTATTGCACCAAAACAGTTTAACCTTTTGATGTTTCGGAATTGTTCAGGTGAACGGTATCCCGCAGCTCGGGATGAAGTTCTCTGCAGAAGCAGACGAGCGTTCACCACGTCCGCGTCACGCCCTCTGGGTCGCTGGTGACACGTGATCTGAGCTCCGCCTTCGCCGTCTTGCCGGTCGCCGTACGCGGCAACTCATCGGCTATGTACAGGGCCTCGGGACATTTGAAGGCCGCCAGCCGATTGGCGACAATCGCCCGCACCTGATCGAGTTCGAGTGTCGCACCGCCACGGGGCACCACGACCGCGCACACCCTCTCGCCCATGGACGGCTCGAGTAGGCCGATGACCGCGACGTCGGAGATATCTGGGTGCTCGAACAGAGCTGCCTCCACCTCGGCGCAGTACACGTTCTCCCCCCCGCGGATGACGACGTCCTTGAGTCGGTCGACGACGTAGACGTATCCCTCGTCGTCGTAATACCCGAGGTCCCCCGAGTGGAACCACCCGTCGACGAAGGATGCGGCAGTCGCCGCAGGATCGTTCCAATAGCACTGGGCGACCTGAGGCGACCGGAAGCACAACTCCCCCACTTGGCCCGCCCCGACGATCCGGCCCTCTAGGTCCTCGACCCTGAGATCAGCGGTCAAATTGGGCCGACCGACGCTGTCAGGGTGGTGGAAAAACTCCTCGCCTACGTTCGTGCACACGGCCGAGGTCGTTTCGGTCAGGCCGTACCCGTTGAGGATTCCGATGTCAGGGCCGAAAAGTTCGACGGCCCGAAGAGGGAGGTCAGGTGGTACCGGCGCTCCGCCGAGCGGGAAGCTGCGAACTGCAGTCAGATCGAATCCGCGTAATTCGGGGTAGTCGAGCACTTCCCGCGCCATGGCCGGCACACCGCCGAGACCGGTGGCTCGTTCCCGCTCCGCCAGGCGCAACAACTCGATCACGTCCCACTTGCGCATCAACACAAGCTTTGAACCGCCCATCGCTCCGCCTACGATCGATGCCACCCCGCCGATGTGGAAGAGCGGCGCGGCGGTGACGACCGCGTTCTGGGCCGCCGGTTGAGCCGGCCGACCGGACAGCAGTTGGGCGCGGGCTGCCGCGAACGCCATGTTCAGCAGATTGGCGATCGTCGCCCGGTTGCTGGCCAGCGCCCCTTTGGGGCGGCCCGTGGTCCCTGATGTGTACAGGATCGTCGCCGGATCATCCGGCTCTGTCGAGGCAAGGTCAGCCTCGGACAGGGGGTCGCCGGCCGCCAGATCCTCGAACGGAACGCTGCCGAGTGCACTGGAGCGGGCGCCGCGGACTCCCACGTAGTGCACCCCCCCGGGCGCGTCGCCGCTCTCCGCTAGCCGGCTAAGTCGCTCTTCGTCCATGAAAACCGCTCGTACGCCGGCATCAGCCAGGGCGTACGCCAACTCGGCGCCCGTCCACCAGGAGTTCAAGGGAACGACGATCGCCCCGAGCAGAGCCGCCCCCCAGAACGACGTGACGAACTCGGGATAGTTCCGCATCGCGATCGCCACCCGGTCCCCTGGGCGGACTCCGAGATCTGTGGAGAGTCCCCCGGCGAGAGCGAGCGCCGTGCGCCGGACCTCGGCGAAGGTCAGCCGTTCATCTTCGAACACCAGGTGATCGAGCGCTTCGTGGGCGATCGACATCCGAAACGTGTCGATGATGGTCTTGGGGGCGCGGATGAAAGAGCGCAGGGAGACTCCGTCGAGGACGATGGGCTCCACCTCGAATGGTGCGCCCGGACCGATCAGCGCGCGCAGCCTCTCGTCGGCGAAGTACGCGGCCGGACCGAGGCCGATCTCTTCAGGAGCAGTTGACATCGCTTCCCCCCTCGTTCAGCTTGCGGCGGTGGCCTGACTGCGATTGTGTCGTCCCAGCTTCTTCTCCCAGTCAGGCGGGATATGGGCCCCTAAGCCGAGTAGGCAGAAGCGGATGAGTTGGCGTGACGCGGGCCGTGGGCCGCCTAGAGAACTGCCGAGGTGCAGATTGCGTTGGTGAGCCTCGTAGATGTCGTACAAGTTGGTCGCGGCCATCTCGCTGTTGCCCACCTCGATCTGCCCCGACTGCATCGCCTCAGCCACCATGCCGGCCAAGACCAGGACGACCGGCCGATGGGCGGCGATGACCTGGTCGGGGGATGTCGCTGACGTCTGCACCGTAAAACGGGCCATGGCACGGCTGAAGTTCTGATCCGTCTGTTGGCGGGCGTCCGTCGTGGCGAAGTAAAGGGCCTCACCCAGGCGCTCGAGCGGGTCGGCGATGTTGCACGTGGCCTTCTCGATCAGTCTGGCCAATACGATCTGACATTCCTCGATCAAGGCGACGAGCAAATCGTCTTTGCCTTCGAAGTGGCGGTAGAGAACCCGCACGGACACCCCCGCCTCGGCCGCGATGTTCTGCATCGTCAGCTCTTCTGCGTCGAGCCGACGCATGAGGCGGGCGGCGGCATTGATCAGATCCCGGGCCTGTCGTACAGCCTTGTCGGTGGCCGACCCGAGCGACCTCCCCAGAACTCGGGCCCGCCAATCCGGGAGAGACGGCCCCCACGCCGGGGGCAGCGTCTCGTCGGTCTCCACGGGGCCGGTGAGCTCACCAGCTGGGGACGCTTCCGCCACCTTCAGACCTGCGCCAACTGTGACAGATGCCTGTTCGATGACAGGGGTATGGGCGCAGAGGAGACGCTGGAGGCAGCAAAACAAAACCTACGCCGGACGAAGGCGACGAGGGCGTCACCGCGACTGCGAAAGAAGTCGATCGGCCTGAATGCCACTTCCAGGGCCCTCCCTCCCGTGCCGCTCCCCCGAGCGGTCCGTGTCAGAAGGTAACAGTATTCCGGAACACCGTCAACATGAGTAGCGCTGTACGAAAACTCCTATTTCGTGTTGACGGTAACCAGGTTGTCAGTTACCGTGCAGCTCGGTGTGCAGAGAAGGCTAGGGCCTCTCCGACCGCGCTGTTTGGCCGGTGGATCCAGTGGGCCAACTCGAGTGAGGGGGACGAGCATGAGCGATCGCGAGGAGTACTCCACTATCCGCGTCGACCGGGTCGGCCTGGTGGAGCGGATCACCCTGAACCGGCCCGAGAAACGAAACGCCCTGTCGTTCGAGCTCAGGGACGAGCTGGTCGAGGAGATTCTGCACGCCGAGCGTTCCAACGACGTTCGATGCATCGTCATCCGGGGTGCGGGCCCATCCTTCTGCGCCGGCTACGACATCACCCCTCGGAGCGCGGATAGCCACCGGGCTCCGATGACAGTCGAAGAGGATGTTGCCCTCGTACGCGACATCGCCGACCAGTGGGCGCACGTGTGGAACTGCCGTATCCCGGTAATCGCCCAGGTCCACGGCTACTGCGTCGCCGGCGGCACGGACCTTGCCCTGCACTGCGACATGGTCATCGCGGCCGAGGATGCCCAAATCGGATTCCCTCCTGTGCGGGCACAGGGTGGCCCGCCCACCCACATGTGGGTCTACAACGCCGGGCCGCAGTGGACGAAGCGGATGCTCCTGACCGGAGACTTGATCAGCGGGTCGAAGGCGGCTGAGGTAGGACTCGTGCTCGAAGCGGTGCCAGCCGACCAACTAGATGACCACGTGATGGCCCTGGCCACGAGGATCGCCTCCATCGGCAAGGGCTTGCTGGCCCACAACAAGCGCATCGTGAACCTGGGTGTGGAACTCATGGGCCGAAGCCAACTGCAGGTTATGGCGGGCATACACGATGCTCTCGGTCACTTGGCGCCCGAGGCGGCCGAATTCAACGAGCGGCTCCGTGACGAGGGAGTGAGGGCAGCTGTTGCCGAGCGCGACGCCGCGTTCGGATAGGTCGAGAGACACACGCGACAATCAAGGAGACTCGGAATGGATCCCTCCGCTTCAGACGACCAGAAACTGATCATGGAGACGTCGGGCCGCCTCATGGACCAGCTGTGCCCGTTGACCGAGGTACGTTCGAGCACCTACCGAGAGGCGGAGTTCGCTCTGAACTATCGCCGGCAGGCTTCTGACCTCGGCTGGTTCTCCATGCTCGTCCCCGAGGAGCTCGGCGGTGGAAGCGTCTCGGGCAATGGAGTCCTCGACGCCACGCTCATCGCATTCGAAAGAGGACGGCGCCTCCAGCCAGCTCCGTTCGTGAGTACCAACGTGGTGGCCGACGCCCTCGCACGCGCCGGGTCTCCGGACCAGAAGGCCAAGGTCCTGCCCAGGCTCATCAGCGGCGATGCCTCAGCCGCCTGGCTCCCTCTCCCGACGGCCCCGGGCCAAGGGTTCAACGCCAGCCGCACATCGTCGGGCTACGAATTCTCGGGCCGGTCCACGCACGTTCAGGATGCCGACAGCGCAGCATGGCTGCTCGTGACGGCTGAGACAGATAGCGGCGTCGTACAGGCCCTGATCGACTCGACTGCGGCGGGGCTGACGGTGACTCCACTCGAGGCACTCGACGTCACCCGCAGTTTTGCCGAGGTGGAGCTGGATGCGGTCGAGATACCCGCGGCCGCCCTCGTGGGCGAAGGGGACGCACGCGAGTTGGTGGAGCGACAATTGGCCGTGGCCTGCGTGCTCACCTCGGCGGAGTCGGTCGGGGCCATGGATCACGACTTCGAGATGGCGCTCCAGTACGCCAAGGATCGCATTGCCTTCGGCCGTCCAATCGGTTCCTTCCAGGCCATCAAGCACCTTTTGGCGGACACGAGTTTGATGCTCGAGATGAGTAAGGCCATCACACTGGCTGCCGCCAACAGCGTCGGGACCGACGATGGCTACGGTCTGGAGGCGGCCAGCATGGCCAAGGCCTTCGTGGGCGACTGTGGCATTGATCTGGCCCAGAACTGTTTTCAGGTCTTCGGCGGCATCGGTTTCACCTGGGAGCACGACCAGCATCTCTACCTGCGGCGGGTCACTACCGACTCCGCTCTCTTCGGCGCCCCGGCTTGGCACCGCGAGCGACTCTGCCAACTGTCAGGGCTCTGATGGACTCCACAATGCCTGACATCGACATCGACATCGACATCGACATCGAGATCGAGCAGTTTCGCACTCAGGCCCGCACCTGGCTAGAAGCCAACATGGAGCGAAGGCCTCGCGCGACGCGTCTCGGCAGTTCCGACAGTCGGACGCCCGAGGAGATCGCGGCCAGCCGCATACTCCAGCGAAAGTTGTTCGACGGAGGCTGGGCCGGGATCTCCTATCCGAAGGAGTTCGGCGGCCGCGGCCTTACTGGCGCCCACGAACGTGCGTTCAGACAGGCAGCCCTCGACTACGTCATGCCCGACTTCGGTGGGGCCGGTCACGTCATGTTCGGAGCCATCGGCCGCTCGTTGCTGGCCCATGCGAGTCCCGCGTTCCTGCACAGACACATCAGGCGCCTTCTGTCAGGCGAGGAGCTGTGGTGCCAGTTCTACTCCGAGCCCGAAGCCGGCTCGGATCTGGCCGGGATCCGGACTTCGGCGATCCGGGACGGGGATCGGTGGATCTTACGCGGCTCAAAAATCTGGAGCACGGGTGCCGACCACGCCGACTACGCCATGTGCCTGGCCCGTACTGACTGGAACGTGCCAAAGCACCAGGGGTTGACCTGGTTCGCCGTACCCACGAACGCGAGCGGCCTCACTATTCGGCCCATCGTGCAGATCAACGGGGCGACCGGGTTCTGCGAGGAGTTCCTCGACGACGTCGAGGTGGCCGACGATGACGTCATCGGAGAGATCAATAGAGGTTGGACGGTGGCCCAGACCATGCTCGTCTATGAGCGTGGCGCGGGCGATGCCGCGTCGGCACCGGTGGAGCCTCGAAGTCTGGCTCCCGACCTGGTCGCCCTGGCGAGCAAGGCGGGTCGCGCTTCAGACCCGGTGGCCAGGCAGCTAGTCGCTCGCGCCCACGTCAATGACTACGCCCAGTTTCACTTGGGGCGTCGTGTTGCGGCACGGCTGCGCTCCGCCCAGACGCCTGATCCGGCCGTGGCCTCCTACGGGAAGCTGGCGGCGGGGACCTTAATTCCCATTCGGGCGCGCCTCGCGGTCGAGATCGCCGGCATGCTTGTGCTCGGCTGGGCCGCAGACGACAGTTCGGGACGACGCCCGGCCACGGACTACCTCAACGGCCGGATGGGTTCGATCGCTGCCGGGACCAATGAAATGCAGCGCAATGGCATCGGCGAACGGGTCCTCGGACTGCCGCGCGAACCGAGTTTCGACTCCAATAAGCCATTCGCCGAAGTCGTTCGCGCGGCCCGCAACTGGGATGGTCGCGTCGGGTGACTTCAGGCAAGAGGGCCTACTTCGACCACGTGGCCATCGCGGTGGAGAGGTGGTCTGATGGCTACCCGCTCTTCGTGACGTCCCTCGGCGGAGACTGGATCGGAGGAGGCAGCACCGAAGAGTTCGCTCCCGCCCAGATCGGCTTCGGTGGTGGACTCAGAGTGGAACTGCTCCAACCGGGGAACAATGCGAACGGATTCGTCACGCGATTCCTGGAAAAGGATGGCTCCGGCCCTCATCACCTCACCTTCATGGTCCCTCGTCTCGATGAGTTCGTCGCCACCGCGACCAGGTACGGTCTTCGGGTTCTCGGGGCTTTCCTGGAGGTCCCCGAGAGGCCTGAAGCCTTTGTACATCCAAAGGGAAACGGGTTCGGCACACTCCTCCAAGCGATCCAGTTCAGCGAGCTCGGACCTGATCCATCACCCCCGCATGGCTTTCCGGAGTCGGGACTGCGAAAGCACCAAATCAGCTGGGTCGCCGTACGGGTGGCCGACCTCCAGCGCGCCACCGACTTCCTCGTAGAGGCCACCGACGCGACCGTCGATCGCTCGAAAACGGGAACGAGGTCAGTCCTTCTCGAATGGCGAGACCACCGGCGCCTTCTTTTGCTGGACGGGTCAGGAGGTGGTGTGGGCGTCGACCACATCGCCTTCCACCCTCAGGATGCAGCGCCGCCATCACCGCTGTCAGTTCTGGCGGAGACCCGCGACATCGAGATCGTCGATGCGCCCGGGATCAGGATCATCGTGTCCCGATGACCGACCTGGCCCTGCTCGACGGTGTCCGGGTCCTCGAATTCGCCACCGGGGTGGCCGGTCCGTACGCCGGGAAACTGTTCGCTGACTACGGAGCCGACGTGGTCAAGGTCGAGCCGCTCGAGGGGGACGAGGCCCGCCGATGGAGTCCGTTTCTCACCCCAGCCACCGGTCCCGCTACGAGCGCACTTTTTCTCCACCTCAATACCAATAAGCGTTCGGTCACGCTCGACCCCAGCTGCGACAAGGGCCATGGATTGGCCGAGCGACTTATCTCCTCGGCCGACGTGGTCATCGAGTCCTATCGGCCCGGAACACTCGAAGCCTGGGGCCTCGGCTTCGAGAAGATGAGGTCGCTCAATCCATCGATCACCTTGACCAGCGTCACGCCCTTCGGGCAGGACGGTCCCTACCGTGAGTACAAGGGAAGCGAGGTCGTCTCCTGGGCTCTAGCCGGTATGAACTTCACCCGGGAATGGGACGGCAGGCCGGTAACCCTCGGCGGCAACCTGGCTCAGTACCAGGCCGGCAACCTGGCTGCCGCGGCGACAATCGCCGCTCTGATGCAGGCGGAAGCAACCGGAGACGGCATCCACGTCGACGCCTCCCATCTCCTCGCCCAAGTCGGATCGGCCAGCGGCGCCATGACCTATCTCGTCGCCCACGCGTATAACGGACGGACGTCCGCCCCAGCGCGGCCGTCGCCGGAAGCGCCAGCGGCCCGATCCCTGTTCGGGCCGCTCCCCAATGGGGCGTTCCGTTGCACCGACGGGGCGGTGATGGTCAGCACGCTGCAGGCCTGGGTCCCTCGCATGTTGCGGGTCATCGGGGACGCGGAGCTGTTCGCTATCTTCGGGGATGCCCAGCGGCTGGCCGAACCGGCAACGGCAGACCGGGTGAGCGAGATCGCTTCAGGCTGGTTCGCCACCCGCTCGCGTGCCGACGCGATGGCCCTGGCCCAAGCCGCAGGCTGGCCGGTCACCGCCGTCCAGAGCCCCTCCGAGTTGGCTGGCGACGCCCACTTCCGCGAACGGGGGGGCGTCATCGAAGCCGAGCATCCCGTCGCCGGCCGCGTGACCCAGCCCGGACCACCGTTTCATATCGAAGTCGGCTGGTCCCACCGCCGCGCCGCGCCGCGACTCGGCGAGCACAACCAAGAGGTGTTGGCGGACCCAGGGCTCACCTTCGCCAAGCGTTCGGCCCCAGGCCGAACGGGTCATCGAGTGCCAGGAACGGAATTGCCGCTCGAAGGCCTGCGCGTCGTCGACATAACTGTCGCCTGGAGCGGCCCATTCACCACCATGCTTCTGGCCGACCTAGGAGCCGAGGTGATCCGGGTTGAGAATCCATGGGCCTTCCCGAGCAGTACGAGGGGGGTCTATCCGAGACCGAGTCCCGAGGCGGTGGTTGCCGCGAACAACCTCAACATGTCCGGCTACCCCGACCTGGATCCGGGGAACCAACCATGGAATCGGAGCGCGGTTTTCAACTGGCACGGCCGAAACAAGCGCTCCGCCACCCTCGACATCAGAAAGCCATCAGGTCGAGAACTTCTTCTCAGGCTCCTCGAGGTCAGCGACGTGCTGGTCGAGAACAATCCGCCGAAACTGCTCGACGCGCTGGACCTCGGGTACGAGGATATGGCCGGGCGTAACCCGAACCTTGTTGTCCTCCGGATGCCCGCCGGCGGTCTGACCGGGCCTTACAGAGACTTCGTGGGCTTCGGGGGAAGCTTCGAAGGCCTGGTTGGGCTCCGTTCCCTCCGGGGCTACCCGACGACTAGTCCGGAGAACGCTCCGGGGTCTCTTCACATGGACACCGCCTCGGGGGCTACCGGTACCTTCGCGGTACTGGCCGCCCTGCGCCGCCGAGTTCGAACCGGGCAAGGCGTGCTCATCGATCTAAGCCAACTGGAGAACCTGGTGCAGCAGATCGGCGAATTCGTAATGGCCGGCGCGCGGGGGGTCGAGTTCGGCCCGGCGGGCAACCGGGATGACCGACACGCTCCCCAGGGCGTGTACCCCTGTGCCGGGGAGGACCGCTGGGTGGCCATCTCCGTCGGGTCCGATGACGAATGGCGTGCGTTGACCCATGTAATGGGAGACCCGGCATGGGCCGAGGACCCGACTCTCTCGGCGGCCCCCGGCCGGATGGCGGCCCAGGACGACTTGGACCAACGCATCTCGGCCTGGACGATGGGAATGGACCGCTACGACGTCTTCCACCTCTGCCAGGGCGCTGGCATCGCCGCCGCGCCGGTCATGGACGAAGCGGATCTGTATGCCGATCCGCAGCTGGAGCACATCGGCTTTTTCCGGCCGCTCCAATCCGCACACACCGGACGACACTTGTATCCGGCCCATCCTCTGCGTTGGAGCGGTCCGCCGCTGCGATGGGATTGGGCCGCCCCGGGGCTCGGGGACGACAATGAATACGTATTCCGTCAGGTCCTCGGACTGAGCGAGGACGAGTACGAGCAGCTGGCGGCGGAGGGACACCTGTCCCAGGACTATCTCGACCGCGAAGGGAACCGACTGTGATGGACGCATCCGATCAAACCATGGCCGCCGCAGACCTCGAGGAATTCCGCCGCGAGGCGCGGCTTTGGATTCGCGCCAACCTGGAGCCGAAGACCGAGGCCTCCGCCCGGGTGGCGCCAAGAACGGAGACAAAAACGACGGAAGAGATTGCCGAGAACCGGCAGCGACAGCGACAACTGTATGAGGGCGGCTTTGCCGGCATCTCATTCCCGAAGGAGTACGGAGGCCGAGGCCTCACGCACGAGCACGAACGCGTCTTCAAGGAAGAGTCGGCCCACTATGTGACCCCCGATCTCGGCGGCGCCTACGCCATGACCCTCGGTCCGATAGCCCGGTCGATGATGGCCCATGGCTCCGAAGAGATGTGCCGGCTCCACATCCCCAAAATGCTCGCGGCCGATGAGATCTGGTGTCAGTTCTACTCCGAGCCCGAAGCCGGTTCGGACCTGGCGGGGATCCGCACCGTGGCGGTTCGTGACGGAGAGCAGTGGGTCGTCAACGGTTCGAAAATCTGGACAACCGGTGCCTACTATTCGGACTGGGCCATGTGCCTGGCGCGGACCGACTGGAACGTCCCGAAGCATCGCGGCCTGACCTGGTTCGCCATCCCGACGTCAGCCAAAGGTGTGACCATCCATCAAATTCCGCAGATCGACGGCAACGCCGGGTTCTGCCAGGAATTTCTCGACGACGTGGTCGTTCCGGCCGAGCAGGTGTTCGGGTCCGTCAATGACGGCTGGACGGTCGCGCAGACCATGCTCGTCTACGAACGGGGGGGCGGGGCGCCCATGACGGTAGGCCTTGCTCCGGGCGAACGGACTCTCGCGCCCGATCTCGTCGATCTGCTCCGTCAGGTCGGCCGAGATCGGGACCCTGTGGCGCGCCAGGCGGTAGCCAGAGCCCACATCAATGACTTCGCCCTGGCCCATCTGGGACGGCGCCTGGGCCGGCGGCTCGCCGCATCCGAGACACCCAACCCGGCGGTCGCCGCCTACGGCAAGCTGGCATCGGGCACCTATGCCCCGATTAGGGCCAGAATCGCCATCGAAATTGGTGGGCCTGTGGCACTGTCGTGGCGACCCGGCCAGGACGGGGCCGAGGAAACGGCCATCAACTACCTCAACGGTCGACTGGTGGCAATCGCTTCGGGCACCAACGAGATGCAGCGCAACGGCATCGGCGAGCGAGTGCTCGGCCTGCCGAGGGAACCAACCTTCGACTCCCGGAAGCCCTTTTCCGAGGTCGTCCGCGCGGCGCGGACCTGGGACGGGCGTGTGGGGTGAGTGGCCGGCAGTCCCCCCCCGTAGGCGGCGTTGATCAGTTGCCACCCCGCGGTCGCGGACCGAAAGTACAAGGATAGGAACCCGGCCCGGTGAGCGACAGTTGCACTGCGCCAGAATCCAAGTCGCGTACCGCCACGCAAAACTTGTCGGGCGCGATGTCGATGAACCCGACAGTGCCGAGGATCCCCAGGTATCCGTACGGCATGGTTGCGCTGCCCGGGTTTACAATCACCGTGCCGTCGGCCAATCCCCATACCATTGGTACGTGGGTGTGCCCACATACCGCGATATCGACCCGACGGCCGAATGTTGCGAGCAGCCTCTCGGCAACGACGTCATCGGAGAGTCCGACGAGATGTTCCAAGTCGTGGGTGAGTCCGATCGATACACCGGGAGGCTCGATGACGACCATGTCGCGGACCCGGGCATCCCCGGAGACGCCCGGGCGCCGGCCATCCCCTTTGGGTACGTCCCCGTTGCCGCGGCTGACGAGCGTCGGCGCTATCTGCGCCAGCCGGTCGATCACAGAAGTCACGTGCAGGTCTCCGGCATGGAGTATCCGGTCGCAGTCGGAGAGTGCGCGAAGGACTTCGGCCGGCAGCTCGGCGCCGGCCTCAGGAATGTGAGTGTCGGCCACTAATCCGATTCTCATTCCGCTCCCCTTCGACCTCCTCGCCGGCACTCAATCCGAGGTTGACCCCGACGCCGCCCGCAATATAGTTTGGTAACAAACCTTTTGCTACCTAAGGAATGCCTTGGCCATCCGGAGCACGACACTCACCCCTGACAAACTGCAGGCCGCAACGGTCGCCCTCATGGGGGCGGAGCGGAGGCTGCGCGCCAGGGATCAGCAGGGCCGGCATCTCACCAGCTCTCAGCTGAGGGCGCTCTTCGCCCTCGACGGCAAAGATGCAGTCCCGGCCGGTGAGCTGGCCCGGGCGGCCGACCTCAATCCGGCCACCATCACGGCGATGCTCGACAGCCTCGCACGCAACGGGATCATCGAGCGACACGCTGACCCAGACGACCGCCGGGTGATCCTGGTCTCGCTCACGGAGGCCGGCCAGGATCTCATGGCTGAGAGGCGAGAGCGTTGGTTCGCCCTGTGGCACGAACACCTCGGTGATCTTTCACCGGAAGAACTCGATTTCGCCGTCGACGTCATCAGACGGGTCACTCGCGTGATCAGCAACCTGTAACAGATCAACTAAGGGAGAATTCAGATGGAGTACGGACTTGTGGATGCCGACAACCACTACTACGAGTCGGAGGACTGCTTCACCCGCTTCGGAGACGAGGAGATAGAGCGCTTCGTCAAGTGGTACTCCCAGGGCAAGAAGAGGTTTCTGGCCTTCGGTCAGACCTTCCAGACGATGGTTCCGAACCCGACGTTCAATCCCGTCACGAAACCCGGCATCATGCACACACGGCTCAGGGAACTCGCTGAAGGCGGGGACCGGAAGAACCTTGACACCAATGACCGCCTCCGATGGGGTGGACAAATTGAGCCGCTGTCCGAGCACTATCAGGACCGGGACGCCCGCCTTCACGTGATGGACGAGCAGGGAGTCGACAAGGTGTGGCTGTTCCCAACGCTCGCCGTAGGAGTGGAGGGACTCAACCCGGAGATGGTTCAGTTGACCTACAAGCTCTTCCACTCTTTCAATCGTTGGCTGGAGCAAGACTGGGGCTGGAGTTACAAGGACCGCATCATTTCAGCCGCCGCCATCCCAGTACTGGATCCCGTCGAGGCGACGCGGGAGCTCGACTCCGTGCTTGAGCGCGGTGCTCGCCTCATCGTGCTTCGTCCCGGTCCTGCCAACGGGAGCTCGCCGGCGGACTTGTCGTGGGACCCGTTCTGGTCCCGAGTTCAGGAGGCCGACGTCCCGGTGACCTATCACGTCCACGGCGGTGGCGACGCCTACGATGACGCCTTCAGACTGCTGTGGCAGCGCAACGGCGTCAGCGACCGGGTCTACGACCAGGCCCTTCGGATGGCGCTGTTCGGCGGTGACCGGACGATCCTGGACACGGTGGCCGCACTGGTGTTGGGGAACCTGTTCGGTCGGTTCCCCAAATTGCGCATCGCCACCATCGAGCTCGGCTGCGCGTGGGTCCCTTACTGCCTCCACATGCTCGACCACGCCGGCCTTTCCATCACTGACCGCTACATCGAAGCGTTCGGCCAGAGGTCCGATGAGCGTCCCTCGGAGGTCTTCAAGCGCCACTTCTGGGTGTCACCGTTCCCAGAAGAGGACGTGATCGGGCTGACGAATCTCATAGGACCCGATCATGTGCTGTTCGGTTCCGACTGGCCCCATGCCGAAGGAACGGAGCAACCGGGCGACTACGCCCGCTACATAGAGAAGTTGGACGAGGACGACCGCCGCAAGGTCCTGCGGGAGAACGCGTTATCTCTGTTGGCGCCCTCGGCCTGATCTCAGACCCGCCCGGCTTCCCGAAAGAACATTCTCGCGATGCCCGAGCCGAGACCAGCGACGATACTGCACATCTCCGACTGTCACCTCGACGATGAGGAGGGAAGTCGAGACCGTCGTGCCTTCGCGGCCGCCATCGACTTCAGCATCGAGCTCGATGTCGATCTCCTCCTCATAACGGGAGATCTGTTCGACCACAGCCGTGTCCGGGATCCCCTCCTCGAATGGACCGCCGCAGGCCTCGACCGCTCCAATCGGCCGGTGGTCCTCATCGTCGGGAACCACGACTGCTTCAACGAGACGTCGGTCCACCACCGGTTCGCCGCGGCGTCCCGTTGTGGGCAGGTCACCTTCCTCGACGACCCGGAGGGGGCCCGCGTCGAGGTTCCGGGCACTGACATCGTCGTGTGGGGGAAAGCCATGGTCGAGCACGAGACTGCCTTCCGGCCACTCGCCGGTGCGCCGGAGCGGGTCGACGGGCGCTGGAACCTTATTGCTGCTCACGGGCTCGTGATGGACCAGCGGGTCGACCCCGGGCGTTCCTCCCCCATCCTGAGCCAGGAGCTCGATGGCATTGACGCCGATTACGTGGCACTTGGGCACATCCACACGTTCCAGGTGATCCGAAAGCAACCTCTCACCGCCTACGCAGGTGCGACAGCAGCGTCCATGAAAGGACAGCCGGGGGCGGTAGTGGTCGATCTCAAGGCCGGTAGCCCACCCACGCTGCACTGGCACGCCCTGTCCATCGACGGCTGGGGAGGCGAGTGACGTGGTGTGCGCTAAACATATAGATGTTGACTGAAGTAGTGAAGGGGACCGTGTGCTCGACGGACTGAATATGCTCGATGGGAAGTGGTATGCGCAGAACGCGCACGAGGTGTGGGCCGAAATGCGAAGGGCGTCGCCGGTCCACTGGGATCCAGTCGCCCAAGTCTGGGGAATCGCCAAGTATCACGACGTAGTGGCCGTCGAAAAGAACCCCAAGACCTTCTCGAGCTACCGGGCGCCCAGGCCGCACGGCGAGCATCTGCCGATGATGATCTCGATGGACGACCCAGAGCACCAGAGGCGCCGGTCCCTCGTCAATCGCGGCTTCACTCCGAAGCGAGTGAACGGCCATGAGCCGATGCTGCGGGACCTGTGCCGGACGATAATAAACAAGGTCGCGGAGAAGGGGTCCTGCGATTTCGTGTGGGACATCGCCGCCCCCCTCCCGTTGCTCGTCATTGCCGAACTCCTCGGCTACGACAGCTCTTGGCACGACGATCTGCTTCGGTGGTCGGAGGAGTTGATGCTACCGACGGAGCCGGACATCACTCCGGAGATGATCCAGCAGCGTCTCGAAGCCGGTTCCCGCACGATCATGGAGTTTCGCGACGCCCAGCTTGGCATCATCGCGGATCGTCGCAAGAACCCCCGGGACGACGTCATCACCACCTTGTGCGAAGCCGAGATCGAGGGGGAACGGCTCGACGACGAATCAATTGTGCAAGAGACCCTGCTGATCCTGATCGGTGGCGATGAAACGACGCGGCACGTCATTTCGGCCGGAATGCTGGCGCTACTCGAAAACCCCGACCAGCTGGCCGCACTGCGCGACGGCGATGCCGACATCGCGGTGGCGGCGGAGGAGATGATCCGGTGGGCTTCGCCGGTCCAGAATATGGGTAGGACAGCGACGCAGGACGTCGTCATCGGGGATCAAACGATCAAAGAGGGTCAGCAGCTGATGCTGTTCTACCCGTCGGCTAACCGGGATGACGACGTATTCGCCGACGCCCAGGCTTTCGACATCCGCCGGCAACCGAATCCCCACGTCGCCTTCGGCTTCGGCACGCACTTCTGCCTGGGCGCCGCACTTGCCCGCCTCGAGTGCCGGTTGATGTTCACCGAGTTGCTTCGCCGGCTACCCGACCTGGAGCTGACCACCGATGATCCCCTTCCCCGTCGGGCCTCCAATTTCATAAGCGGCCTTGAAGCCATGCCGGTCGCCTTCACCCCGGTGGGCGTCGAGGAGTGAGCGCTCAAATCTCGTCGAGCAAGCGGTCCAGCAAGGGCGCGAACATCACCATGTCGTTCGGGTCGTCGTAAGGGTCCTGCATTCCGTACGCCGTGCTGCGCAGGCTCATCCGCACCAGAATGATCCCGAATCGAAGCCCGGAAAGCGCTTCGTACCACGCCAGGTCGTCCAAACTGTCACAGGACATCTGTTCGTACATGACCTTCACCTCGTCCTTGCGAAACATGGCAGGTACGGGTGGCAAGCCGTACTGGTCAGCCATCGACGCAAAGAAACGTTGGAAGAAGGTGGTCCAGGAAAGGTCGACTTCAGGCGTACCCACGCCAGCCATCTCCCAGTCGAGCACGGCGGCAGGTTGGAAGTCCCGATAGATGATGTTGCCGGGCCGCGCGTCACCCCAGTTGAGGACGCAGCGGTCGTTCTCCGGCAACGTGGCCGCAAGTACCTCCAACGCCCGCTCGAGGATGGGAACCGTGTGGCCCTCGCGAGCCCATTCGTAATAGGAGCGCATCGACTCCAGTAACTGGCCCAACGCAGTCTTTCCCGGGTGTCCCGGCGATAGGAACGCGGCGTCGTGGTCGCTGATGTCGACCTTGTGGAGTTGGAGCATCACATCGATCGTCGAGGTCTCGAAGCGCTTCCAATCCTCCGGCGTCCCCTGCAGAAACCAGCCGGAGGGATCCAGGAGGTACGGAGGGTTGTCCGATGGGACGAGCCCTTCCACGACTCGGGTGATCATGAAGGGCACATCGAGCCACGAATCTGATTCCTCCAGATGGACGATTTCCGGAACCGGCACCTTTGTCCGGGCGCGTACCAACTCGATCACGCTTCGTTGGAACCCAAGGTCGTAGGTGCGGAAGGTCGGGTAAGCCGACCCCGGAGCCGGAGCGAGACGAGCAACCAAGGCTTCACCGTCAAGTCGGAACATCACCGTGTCGTTGGCCATTCCGCTTTCCGGCATTCTCACGTCGCTCACGTCGGCCCGGTCGTCCTTAGAGAACCATCGCGCCCAGGCAGCCAGGCTGGCCTCGACCTTGGCCGGCTCGCGCCGCCAAGGCGTCGAACTTGTCTGCGGCGTCTCGCTCACCGGCACCGTCCCCCTCGTGATCCGGAGACAACTATACGGCAAATGAGCGAGGGCGGACCGCGACACCCAGCGATTCCAGGGCATGGCGGATGGCGCGGAACTCGATTTGCATGAGGTCGTGGGCAACCGAGACCACTCGAAATCACGGACCAGTTTTCGGTCCGGTCGGGTGCCGCCGCGATCGCTTGAACGACGTGTACCTAGGTCCCGCGAGCGGCGAGCTGGTCAGGCGTAAGCCCCGTAAATGACCGGAAATCCGGTCCTGCCCGGAGGTGATGGCCACCGTCGATCGCAATCGCCTGGCCGGTCACCCGAGAGGAGTCGGGGCCGATCAGGAAGCTCACCACCTTTGCCACCTCTTCCGGCTCGGTGGTACCCCCCATCGGCGTATTACGGAGATAGGACTCGAACACTTCGCCTTCACGTGGCACTCCTTCCATGATCTCGGTCGTGGTGAATCCGGGGCGCACCGAGTTGAAGCGGATGTTCGCCGGGCCGTACTCGTCGGCGGCGTTGCGCATCATATGATCGATGGCCGCCTTTGAAACGGGATACGCGCCGAACACCAGATGGGTGGTCGACCCCGCGATCGATGACATCCCGACGAAGGATCCGCCGCCAGCGCGCACGATGGACGGCACGCTGTGCTTGACACAAAGCATGGTTCCCAGGATGTTGAGTTCCAGAACTCGCAAATACTCATCTCTGTCCTGCAGATGGTAGGGACCGATACCGCCTCCGCCGCCCGCGTTGGCCACAACGCCCTTCAAGTTCCCGGCAAAAGCGACAGTGAACTCTACTGCTCTGTGGACGTCGGCCTCGACGGTCACGTCCCCGACGACGTGCGCTGCCGACAACCCGCGGCTCTCGAGGTCGGAGACGACCGCCTTCAGCCGGTCTTCGGTCCGCCCGCAGATCACCACGGACGCGCCCTTGGAGGCCAGGTCGACGGCACACGCCTTGCCGATTCCCGTGCCTCCACCTGTGATGAGTACGCCGTAGCCGTGAAGAGGTGCCGTTTCAGCCATTTCTCTCCTGTCGCTGCTCGATGAGTTTCGTTCGCCTCGATAGGCCAACGGATCTCAGGCCCGAGCCGTAATGGAACGCTCGCGGGTTATGACACCGCGGATGATGCGCCCGTTCTTCATGTCGTCATACCCCTCGTTGATCTCTTCGAGGGAGTAGGTACGGGTTATCAGTTCGTCGAGTCGGAGCTGTCCCAGCCGGTACAGCTCGAGCAGGTGGGGGATGTCAAATCGGGGATTTCCACTACCGAAGATCGTTCCCTTGATCTCCTTATTCATCATTGCGAGATCCATCAGGCTGATCGACGATTCCGTCTGCGTCATCGGAGCGACCCCGGTGACAACACATGTCCCACCCTTCGACGTCAGCGCCATCGCCTCAGCCATCAAATCGCCATACATGACGCTGGGAACCATTATCACCTTGTCCGCCATGTCGCCCCGGGTCACACCACGAAGCTCCGCAATCGCCTCGGTCATGGATGCGAACGAGTGTGTCGCCCCCAACTTTCGAGCCATCTCCTGCTTGAGCGGTACCGGGTCGACCGCGGCGACTATCCGAGCTCCTGCCATGACCGCACCCTGCACCGCGTTTATACCGACCCCACCGCAACCGACCACGACGACCACGTCGCCCGGCTGTACTTGAGCACGGTGCACTGCCGAACCCCATCCGGTGGCGACACCACATGAAACGAGGGCCACGACTTCAGGTGGCAGATCGCTGTCCACCTTGATGACGGACGGCTCGGCGACCACGGTGACGTCGGCGAAGGTCCCGCACTTTGCGTAGAGGTTCAGTGGCTGGTCGCCGCAGTAGTGCCGAACCACCCCGTCGACCATCTGACCGGGCTTCATCAACTCCGACCCGTTGTTGCAGAGGTTCTGGCGGCCGGTGACACACCACCGGCAGCGACCGCACGCCGGAATGAACGAAGCAGCGACGAGGTCTCCCGGGACCACGCTCGTGACCCCAGATCCCACCTCGAGCACGGTGCCCGCGCCTTCGTGTCCGCCGATGATCGGAAACGAACTCGGCAAACCGTACTGCTTGCGGAGCTCTTCCGGCATCACCATGTCGCCGGTGACGAAGTGATCGTCGGAGTGGCACAGCCCGGCCGCCTCCCACTGCACCAGGACTTCACCGGGAGCCGGCGGCGATATTTGGATGGTCTCCACCTTCCATGGTTCACCGACACCCCACAGAACCGCTGCCCTACCCTCCATAACCTCCCCTTTCACTTACCGATGAAGTAGAAACCTTCGGGACTTGGTCCTGAGCGACGACAGATGGCGCAGTTCCAGAGGACGCCGGTTTCGACGGCTCCTCGACCTCAGCGTCATGTGGTCAGGAACCGTGACCATCCACGAGTCCCGTGAGCCCAGTCGGGGAATGGGGCCCGAAATGTGCCTGTTCGAGAACCCCGATACCGACCCGATCCCCCATGCGGGCCCGAACGAGATTCTGGAGGTGGAGGGAGGACCAGTCGAGGGGATCGAAGTCATCGAGTTTGATGGATTCCCTGCCGGTCTCCAGTTCACCGTGACTGCTTCCATGAGACCAGTAGGGGTGGCTGTAACCGATCCCACGCATGCGGAAGGTCAAGACCTTCTCGAGCTCGATATGAACCTCTCCCTCTGCCGGATCAGAGAACCATAACTGCGCCCGCTTGATCTCGCGGCGACCGGGTTCCCATTCCAGTTCGTAGCGGATGTCACTACACTCCCGGACACCTGCCGTGCTCCATGGAGCAGCCGACTCGGGGATCGGATCAAGAACGAGCGCCGTCTCGAGCCAGCGATTGCCGTCCGCGTGCTCATGCAGCGCCAGATGGGTGAAACGATCGGGGAAGTGCAGCGGCGCCCACAGCCAAAACGCCTGAGGGGGTCTGGCCGGACGATTCGTTTCCAGTTGCTTACCAACAGGACGCACGCCCCACGATCGGTCACGAGTTCCGGGCACATCGGACGAATGGACGCGCAGTTCGTCGCCGTCGACGCTGATCGCGCCTTCCCACTCGCCCCACTGGGTCAGCCGGGTGTGGTCCATGGTCAGAAGACCCTCGGGCGACATGGTGCGCTGTCGCGGCTCCTCCACCGCAACGGTCGTCGCTGTGAAGGTCAGGTCGCATTCGATGCCGTGTTCGTTGCGCTCCACTATGTAGCGGATTGTGCGGATCGGCTCCAAGACCTCGATCCGGATCGGTCCGACCCTGGTCGACCGGTCTGACGGCATGACGCCCGACGCGAAGACCGAATGTTCGACTCCGTCGCGGACGACGCTGAACGCGCCATCGACCACACCCCGCACCGGGTAGTGCCCCATGGCGGCAGCGAAGAAAAAGGCGCCGTCCTTTTGATGGCCGTTGAACCAATACCGGTCGTAGTGGTTCGGGTCTCCGGTGGCGGGATGCGCTATTGGGTCAGCCGATGGATGTATCGGATAGTCATCGAATGGGGTCAGCACATCAATCCACCTCAGATATCGGAGAACTACCAACTTCTAAACATCTAGATGGATATCCTACGGCCTGACCGCACCCGGCGCAACGAAGGAATGTGCGCTATCCGAGTTCCTCTTTCTTTGTGCGCACCGACGCCCGGCGCCACTGCACCGGGACGTAACCGGGAGCCGGCGGAGATACTGTCCACCCGCCTCACGAAGCAGCGGCCCTACTCTCCCAGGTTGGTGGCCAACAGCGTGATCGACATGCCCAGGACGGGGGTGAGATCGGCTTCATCGACAACAATGTCACCGGTCTCTCGGTGCTGGCGGTAGCGGACCGATGCGCCGTATGGAGCGAGTGCCTTGATCGGCTCGTCGATCTCCGCCGTGCGCACCACCACCGAATAGACCCCTTCGCCACGTTCATCAAGGAAGGCGCGAAACCGGGCGGTTTCGGTCCCTTCAGGTTCGGCCGGTGCCACGATCTCAACCCCCGCCGACCAATCGAGCAATACGCGGATCCCCTCCTCGGCCAGGGGCACCTCCTGGAACGTCACGCCGACAGCGCGCCACAGATCGGCGGCGCGCTCTTGATTCTCGGCTCGCACGCAGAACACGACGTGATGCACCTTCGCGCTGATCATGCTCGCTATCCTATGCGCCACGGCGCTGTCGAGAGTGATTCCCTCTATAGCTTTAGGTGACGACGGCAGAGCGCGACGCTAGGCTGGCCATCATGGGAAGAGCCCGACCGATTCGTGTGATCCAGTGGGCAACCGGCGGCGTCGGACAGATCTCTATTCGCCACATGGCCGACAACCCCGCGTTTGAACTCGTTGGTTGCTACGTCACATCGGCCGCGAAGGATGGCCTGGACATCGGAGAGTTGGCGGGACGAGAGCCGATCGGCCTGACCGCCACCACCGACGTTGAGGCGTTGCTGGCGATCGAGGCCGACTGCGTCAACTACGCACCGCTCTACGTCGATATCGACCAGATCTGTCGCATCCTGCGAAGCGGCAAGAACCTTGTGACCCCCTCAGGGTTCGGCTTTCCCGCCGCTCTCGAAGGGGCGGTGGAGGGCCAGCTCGAGGAAGCGTGCCAGGACGGTGGGGTTTCGCTCTTCGGCGCCGGCATCCATCCGGGCTTCGCCGGCGACCTCCTACCCTTGACGTTCGCCCGACTGTCCTCGCGCATCGACGAGGTCGTGGTCCAAGAGGTAGGCGACTTCCGGAACCACCCTTCTGGAGCAATGATGTTCGAAGGCCTCGGCTTTGGGCGGGACCCGGCAGATTTGAAAGCTGATCCGCCACCGATGTTCGCTACGATGGCTCGCACCTTCAAAGAGTCGATTCATATGCTCGCAGCCGGACTGGGCATCACCGTCGAGGACTACGATTTTGTCTGGGATACCGCCGTCGCCGTACGCGACGTTACTGTGCGTTCCGGCCATATCAAGGCGGGCAGTGTGGCCGGCATGCGCCTCGAATGGCGCATCTGGAATGGCGGCAAGCCGGTGATCGTCTTTCGCTCCTTCTGGCGGATGGACGACACGACCGAACCCGATTGGGGCTATGAGGACTGCAAGTATGCCGTGCAGTTCAAGGGATTGCCCTCGTTCCGAGTCAACTACGAGCCGACAGAACCGGGGCCGGACGGCGACATCGGCTATTGGGGCCGAATCTGGACGGCCATGTCCGTTGTGAATGCCATTCCGACAGTGGTGGCCGCTCCTCCGGGGATCCGTACCCACTTGGACCTGCCCCTCGTCCAACCGCCGAACCTCTATGGCGGCCCGGGCATCCCCGCGCCAGGGTTCGGGACTTAGGGCTCAGGGACGTGAAAATGGGCATCTCGCAACTCGAACGCCCGCTTGGTGCCGAACTCGGACCTGGCCTTGACGAAGTTGAACTCATCTTCGTCGAACTGCAGGTTGGTGCCATAGGCGTGGAAGATATAGGAGGCGGCCTCCTCACCCTGATAGGCCTGGACCTGCTCGACGAGTCGGAATGCCTCCTTGGCGATCACGATCCCGTCGGCTGGCATTTTGGCGATCTTCCGGGCCCACCAGTTGGCCTGGCTCTCGACTTGGTCGTCGGCGACGATCTCGGTGAAAATCCCGTACTTTTCCAACTCGCCTGCCCGAAGGGTATCGCCTGTCAGCAATAGACGCCGGGCCAGAACGGGTCCCAGACGGTAGAAGAACACATGAAGGCTCCCAAGTGCCGGGCCAAGGAGGCGAGTACCAGGCATGCCGATAAGGGTGTCGCTTGCGACGACCGATATATCCGACATGAGAGCCAGCTCGAATCCTCCGCCCAGTGCGTAGCCACGCACCTCGGCCACGGTCACTTTCGGGTACCCCTGAAAGTCGTGGTAAAACTCGAACGTTCTTCGATCAACGGACAGCTTCCGGCGCTGGCTAGGTCGACGGTTTCTTCCGTTCTTTGTCCCGTTGCCATTTGCCTCTTGCGCCTCGGGGCCATACCAAGCATAGGCATTGTTCATATCGGCGCCGGTGCTGAAGACGCCACCCTCACCCCGCAGTATCACGACTTTGATGTCGTCGTCATCTGCGAGCTGGTCCAGGTACTCCGCCATCTGTCGTCGCATGGCGGGGTCGTACGAATTGCGACGATCCTCATTGTTAATGGTGAGTCGGGCGATGCCAGACTGCTGGTCATGATCGAGCAATACTCGGGGGTCAGTCAACGTCAATTCCCTTCCCAGTTCACGTCGCGCACCATTTTATCAGATTTCCTTTAGATGTTTAATGGGCATCTCCCCAGACCGGATCGCAACCGAGTGCGCCCGCCCGGCCGGCGCGGCGTGGGGATTGCGCGTGCGACACGGGTCTTCTCGGCTAACGAGTTCCCGCGATAAGACCTGGTGTCCACGGAAGATCGTCAGCGGCGCCGGCACCCGGTGCCTTATCGTAACCGGGACGAAGGCTTTTCAGCCGGGGGTGTCGCAGCATCATGGACCCTTCGGGAGCCAGCGTGAGATGGAGGCGCTGCACCCGCCGATCAAGCAAGCGAGTGAGATTTTCCTCGTCGTCGGGAGTTGACGCGCGGATAAACGAAACCAGGGCGGTATCCAGTTCTTCAGGTTGGGGTCGGTAACCGAGTAGCTCGGCTGCCTCATTGAGGTCCTTCTTCTCGATATCCCGACCGATCTGGTCTACCCGTTGGAGGTGACGAGCCACTCGGAAGCTGAGAGCCTTCTCATGATCCGCAAGGCCGGTCGCAGGTCCCTTGTGCGAAAGTCGCTCCACCAAGAGGTCGAAACCCGGAGAATGCCGCGATGGCTGCGAAACCGGAGAGTCGACAGTGTCGAGCTCAAAACCGCTCAACTCCGCAATGCGCTCGAAAGCCCACCGGGCGCCGTTGACGTACCAACCGTAGTAGGACATGAGTTCACCATTGGCCGGGGGATTGATGATCAGCGGTGCCGCCGAAAGGACAGCATGGGCGTTATACGCGATGCTGTGAAAGTCGAGGACGTCGTAGTCAAGCTCTTCTCCGGTGATATCGGACCACGCCATCGCAATAGTGGGTAGGTCCCCGAGGTTCTTGATGGTGTCGCGGACGGGAAGCACGGCCAGCTCGCTGAGCGGATCGCCCACGTGTGCCAGTTCGAAGTCGATCAGTCCGGTGATCCGACCCGTTTCGAACATGAACTGGAAGGCGTCGAAGGTGATCAGGCGCCTCGTCGTGCGATGGTGAGGGCGGTGACGGTGCAACCACACCCGCAAGAACTCCGAAACGGGGTCGGGCTCAATCATGCGCTCGTCGTAACCGGCTTCGAAGGCGGGGAGGAGCCCCAAACCAATTGCTTCAGGTGATTCCGGGATCGTAAAGCCAGCCGCTCGCGCCTCTTCCAGGTCAATTCCGTATATGCGTGGGAGAAATGAGAGGTACTCGAGGACCACATCGACCCGCTCTTCCTCGGACGCCGCAAACGAAAGGTCGACCGAGCCAGAGAGACGATCCATTACCATCACATAGGGATCGTCGCAGTACCCGTATACGTGAGGGACGGGAACGTCGTGCGCCTCAAGAAGATCATGCACTCGACGCTCATAGTCAATTTTATATGGCATGCCGATTCCATCATCTCGCTCTCCACGTGCATGGAGTGCAAGGACCTGATCCCCCATATCGAGGTCCAGGTTCCACGCTGGTCGCCAACGAGCGATCGTTTCTATCGACACGGCCCGGCCACCGATGGTCTGCTCTGCCCACGCCGCCAGGCGCGCTTCGCGGGGACCTCGGTCCGGTCGCTCTCTCTCATGAGTAGCGCTCATTGTGTGACCTCCCAAAGTTCGGCGACGCCGCGTGAGCCCTCCCGACGGCAATCAGCGGTGATACGCGAAACCTCCATCGACCAAGATGAACTGCCCAGTCACATAGGCGGAGTCGTCCCCGGCAAGAAACACCGCGACGCGCCCGATATCGCTCTCCGCGTCGCCCACCCGTCCCAACGGCACTCCCAGGCCAGGATCACTGGTGTCACCGCGGCGCTGACGATCGGCCATCCAGTTCGGCGAGTCGGTAACCGGCGCCATCACATTGACGCGTATCCGGTCCGGACCCCATTCAATTGACGCAGCGCGGGAGAGTGAACGGATCGCATCCTTCGTTGCCGCATAGACGCCGAAGTGCGCCGGCTTCATTTGCGTACTCGATCCGAAATTTATGATCGATCCTCCGCCGCGCAGATACGGGTAGCACTGTCGCATGAAGTGAAGAGTCGCCTTAGGCCCCGTCGTCCAGAGAAGTTCAATGTCCTCGTCAGACACTTCGAGCAAATTTCCCACGCGTGAGTTGTGGTGAGCGGCTTGGGCCAGAATATCAATCCGCCCGAACTCGTCCGCCGTGGCCTTCACCACTGCATCGATCTGCGCCATGTCGCCGACATCGCATCGTAGGGGGACGGCGACGGCTCCCCGATCCTTTATTTCCCGAGCGACGTCGACCAGCTTGGACTCCGTGCGTCCTACCACGGCGACCGAGGCTCCTTCGGCTGCAAGGGCGAGGGCGACGCCCCGACCAGACCCCTGGCCCGCCCCCGTCACGATTGCCACGCGCCCGTCGAGAATTCCCATCTATCGCTAAACCCCCGCTCTCCAGACAGTGCCTCTCACACTACCCTTGTGACTTCACCAGCTGAGGATGGCAATTCACTCAAGGTCAGTGTGGTGACCGGAGCTCCGTCGGAATTAGTCGACGGGCGATCTTCCCCGTTTGCAGACGGGGCAGCTGATCGACGAAGACAACCGACCTGGGACACTTGAAGTGGGCAATCCGATCTCGGCAGAAGGCAATGAGATCGGCCTCGAGCCCGGCGGGATCGGCTGGGGGCTCAGTAGGTTGCACCACGGCCCGCACGGATTCCCCCATGTCCGCGTCGGACACACCGATCACCGCCACGTCGCTGACCGCGGGATGCGCGATCAGGACGTCCTCCACCTCTCGCGGATAGATATTGACGCCGCCGGAGATGATCATATTGGAAGCCCGATCGGTCAGGAAGAGATACCCGTCAGGGTCGACCCAGCCGATTTCGCCAAGAGTGCTCCACCCACGATGGTCATAGGAAGACGCAGTCTTCTCGGGGTCCCCGTGGTACTCGAAACGGTGCGGCGACTCGAACCAAACCTCTCCTTCGGTTCCGGGCGAGACCTCGTTGCTCTTTTCATCGACGATATGGACAGGGCCAAGGAGCGAGCGCCCGACCGACCCAGGATGCGCCAGCCACTCCTCCGGACCTATGGCGCAAAACCCCACGCCCTCGCTCCCCGAGTAATACTCATAGACAAGCGGTCCCAGCCAGTCCAGCATCGCCCGCTTGATCTCCGGCGGACAAGGCGCGGCTGCGTGAACGAGCACCTTGAGGCTGGAAAGGTCAAACTGAGCCCGCGCCGACTCAGGCAGCTTCATCAGCTGAACCATGTGCGTCGGAACGACCTGGGCCAGGGTCACATTGAATCGCTCAATGGCTCGAAGGAATGCGATCGGATCGAATCTGCTCAGTGTGACCACAGTGCCGCCCAGCCGGTGCACCGCGCCGGCCCAACCCGACGGAGCTGCATGATAGAGGGGAGCTGGGCTCAAATACACGGTCGACTCATCACCGCCGTACAGTCCTCGGACCAGACCTGTGAACGATGACTCCTCTCCGAGCACACCGCCGACAGAGGGTGGCTTGATGCCCTTCGGGCGTCCGGTTGTTCCCGAGGAATAGAACATCCAGCTGCCTTCGCACTCGTCTTCGACCGGGGACGGCGAGTGGGCTTCCAAAACGCGCTCATATGAATCGAAACCCTGGACGGATCCGCCAACGACGATGCGCGCATTCACGTCGGCGACGGCCCCCTGGGTCAGTGCGGCACAGACCGACGAGGTCACCAGAACAGAAGCGCCGCAGTCCCTAATGATGTACTCCACCTCATCGGAGGCGAGGTGCCAGTTGATCGGCGTCACGAACAGACCCGAACGCATGCCGGCCCAAACCGCCTCGAAATACTCAAGCCGGTTCTCCATCAAGATGGCGACGTGGTCGCCCACCCCTAAACCTAAAGCACGGAATGCGTTAGCTAATCTGTTGGACCGAGATTCCATGGCTCCGTAGGAGAGTGTCGCGCCTGTATCGCCGACGATGACAGCGGGGCGACCCGGGGTGGACTCGGCGTAGCGCTTAGGGTGTTCGTAGCCCATGGTTTCCTTTGCGGCCGACTAGCGGAAGGTTGACGCACCACCGCTCTCAGCAACGGGGACTGGCGCGGGACGAGGGGCAGCACGACTCTGCTGGACTGCGAACCGATCGCGGTTGCGGCAACCCGACCGAAGTATATGTGTACATATTATAGTCGGCAAGTTGAGAACCGATGTGAGTCGGTTCGGTAAGGGGTACCTCATGGCAACACGGAACAGGGGCTCGGAATGGCGAGCGCAACAGTGATCGGCTCGGCGAGTCCGTTCCTGGCCGGAGTCGAATCTTTTTCCGAATCAGACGATGAGTTACGGGCGATTCTGCGCCAGGCTGTGCTTCCCCCGCTTTTACCGGCGCTGGCTTACGCCACGGGAGAAATGTCCCTCCTCCGCGCAGAGCTACGACCCAATCCTCTTCTGATCAACCTGCCGGGTTCCGGGCTAACCGACGAGCAGGCGGTGGCCATCCGGGAGCTCGCGCTCGAAGCACTACTACGCCTTCGTGACGATGGGTGCCGTCCTGGGCCGGTACCGTCCGAGCGAGACGTGTTGCGCATAATGGAGTTCGCTGTCGGTGGGGGCGAGATGGCCTCGTATCTGCCCCTGCTGGAAGAGGAGCTGGCTCATCAGGGTGAGGATCGTAGGGCACCAGCTTGGCGCAAGGACGACCTCGCTCCGGACGTACCCTTCACGGTGGCCGTCATCGGCGCCGGCCTGTCTGGCCTCGTAGTGGGCCATCGCCTGCGGCAGGCCGGTGTGGACTTCATGATGTTCGAGAAGAACCACGACGTCGGAGGAACCTGGCTGGAGAACCGGTACCCGGGCTGCCGAGTCGACAACCCGAATCACAATTACAGCTACTCGTTCGCCCAGCGCCACGACTGGCCTTTCCACTACTCGACTCAGCCTGTCCTCCAGCACTACGCGCGGGACTGTGCTGAGGCCTTC
>Ga0302325_10005360_pt1 | contig 29189 bp, 31 predicted proteins | sample Palsa_T0_2_FD_201948 | JGI IMG/M metagenome (GOLD analysis project Ga0302325, IMG submission 201948) | Peat permafrost microbial communities from Stordalen Mire near Abisko, Sweden - Palsa_T0_2 | ecosystem: Environmental > Terrestrial > Soil > Palsa > Peat permafrost | place: Sweden: Abisko...
CCCGATTTCATCATCGACGACGATATCGACCAGATGCGCTCGCTGATCGCGGCGAAGCCCGAAGACAATGTGCTCGTGACGAATCTCGCGACGAAATCGGAGCACCTGTCCGAGCTCGATGCCGCGACGCGCGCGCAGCTGATCGCCGACGCGACGGCCACCGTGCGCGACGGCGTCTATCCGGCCTATCGCCGGCTGATCGCGCGCATGCAGGACCTGCGCAAGATCGCGACCCATGACGCCGGCATCTGGCACGTGAAAGGCGGAGACGCCTATTACGCCGATCAGTTGAAATTCCTCACGTCTACGGACATGACGCCGACGGAAATTCACCAATACGGCCTCAACGAAGTCACGCGCATCACCGCGCAGATGGATGCGATCCTGAAATCAGTGGGCCAGCCGGATGGCACGGTAGGTGCGCGCATGGACGCGCTTGCCAAGGACCCGCGGTTTGCATTCCAGAATACCGATGCGGATCGCGCCAAAATGCTGGCCGGCTACGAGCAGCTTCTCGGCCATGTGAAGACCTTGTTGCCGCAATATTTCTCGTTTATCCCCAAGCAACCGCTTGAGGTGCATCGCGTGCCGCCTTTCGCGGAGAAAGGTTCGGCGGGCGCCTATTACGAACCGCCTTCACTGGGCGGAGGGCGGCCCGGTGTGTTCTTCGCCAATCTGCGCAATGTGGGCGAGACGCCTCGTTGGGCGATGCCCACTCTCGCCTATCACGAAGGCATTCCGGGTCACCACCTCCAGATCGCGACAGCGATGTCGATCCCGGATCTACCCTATGCGCGACGATTCAATTTCCTGCCGGCATTCGGCGAGGGCTGGGCGCTCTATGCCGAACATCTTGCGAGCGACGTGGGGCTCTACAAGAACGATCCCTATGGCGACCTTGGGCGGCTGCAAGCGGAATTGTTCCGCGCCGTTCGTCTCGTCGTCGATACGGGCATGCACTCGCAGCATTGGTCGCGCGAACAGGCCATCGACTACATGCAATCGACGACGGGCATGGCGCAGTCGGACGTAACGGCAGAGATCGAGCGCTATGTCGTGTGGCCTGGGCAGGCCTGCGCCTACAAGATCGGCATGAAGATGATCCTGGGTTTGCGGGAACAAGCGAAGGTGGAGCTGGGACCCAAGTTCAATCTCAAGGAATACCACGCAGTCGTCCTTGAGAATGGCGCGATGCCGCTGTGGCTGTTGCAGAAGAATGTCGATGCGTGGATTGCGCAAAAAGAGGGACTCGGCCCGCATTGAGAAGGTTGCCGGGAACCGGTTGAAGTTTTAGTGGAAGGTGAATCGTTGGAACTAACCCATTGTATTGCCACGAAATCCCGGCTGTCGTGGTCTCTTGCCCGGAGTGCAGTCCCGCCCTATGATCCTTTTTGGGACAGTCGACCGTGATCGGCGGGTCGGGGGAAAAATGAAACATGCGACTTTTGCAGCCACGCTGATATTCGGCATGGTCGCTCTGTGCGGAGCAGCCGAGGCAGGAGATGCTACGCGTCCCTTCGGCGACGAGGTCGCATATTTCCAGACCAAGAATATTTTTCACTCCGGGCTGGTTGGCACGCATACGATCGCGCTGACCTTCGACGACGGCCCCAACTTCAACACCCCTGCCGTTCTCGACGCTCTCAAGGCAGAGGGCGTAAAGGGCACGTTCTTCATTGTCGGCCGAATGGCGCGCGCCTATCCCGATATTCTCGCGCGCGTCGCGAGCGAGGGTCATCTGCTCGCCAATCATAGCGGTACGCACCCGCTGTTGGGCCGGCGTTATGTGAATCATCCCGACATGCTGCTCGATCAGATTCGCCAGGTTGACGTGCTAATCACGCCCCTAATGGCGCCGGGCGCGAAGTTCTATTTCCGCGCGCCCTATGGTTCGTGGCGGACCCCACATGCGGCGGTGCTGAACGCCGATCCCGTGCTCAAGAAATATGTCGGCCCGATCTATTGGGATGAAGGCGGCGACATTACCAAGGATTCGGATGGCTACATTCTGAGTTCGGCGGATTGGGATTGCTGGCATCGCCATTGGGATGCCGACACCTGCGCCAAAGGCTATCTGCGCGAAATCCGCCGCCATGACGGCGGCGTGGTGCTGATGCATTGCATCCACAGCCAATCGGCTGCGCTGGTCGAAGCGGTCGTGCCGCCCCTCGTCGAAGAGGGCTATACTTTCGTCCGTCTGGATCAGGTGCCGGAATACAAGCAGTACGAAACACCGCCGAGCGAGCCGGTCGTTGCCAGCGCCGGTGGCGGCGGTTCCGGAACGGTGGCGCGGTAAGGCGCGCTATCGTCCTGCGGTCAGCGTCGTGCTGTAAATTTTTCCGGCGGAATCGGTATCCGTCCAGGTATCCCCGACCGCGTGCGTGGCTGTGAACGGGCGGCAGCCTGTCGATTGGGCACCGGGCTTTGGCGCAGGGTCCGTCACCGTAAAGCAGGCGGTCTGCGCGTCTTTCCATGTGAACGTGCCCTTCAAGACCGTGCCGTCGGCCGCATGGCGCTCCCAGGTGCCGTCCGCGTTGACATATGTCACGATCTTCGTGTTGTCCGGTGCTGTGGTCGTGAGCGTATTGCCATAGGCAGCGGCGAATGGATCGGCATTGGCTGCTGTCGTCAGCATCGCGACCGCAGCGGCGGCGAGGAACAGTCTCTTCATCATCGAATACCCCAAGGTTGATAGACGGGAGGAACGCCCCGCCCAGCTTGTGTAAATCGCGATTCGCCGGGCGCAACCTATCGCGGCATAACGTTACGACAAAGCTGTCTGCGCAAGATTTTCGAGATGCTCCCCGCCCAACCGATAGATCAGCCATTCGCCGGCGCGGCGCGCACCAAGGTTTTCGTAGAAATCGATCGAGGGTTTGTTCCAGTCCAGCACTTCCCATTCAAGCTGAGTCGCGCCGTCCGACAATGCACGGCGTGCGAGATGTGCGAGCAGGGTCTTGCCAAGCCCCTTGCCGCGCCGCGACGGCTTCACGAACAGATCGGCGAGATAGATTTTCCGCGCGGTGGCAAATGTCGCATAACTGTAGAACCAGTTGGCGATACCAACCGCTTCGCCCGACTCGAACAGCAGTTCGCAGTGACAGCGCGGCTGCGGACTGAAGAAATCCCGCTCGATCGTCTCCGGTGTGATGTGGAAGATATGGGTGAGCTTTTCGTATTCCGCAAGCTCGAACAGAAGCGCGAACATCGTGTCTTCGTCGCCGGGTCCCGCCGCTCTGATGGATATGGTCACGCCGAATTCCCTCTCGCGAAGCAACTGCCGAGCCTCCACCCGAGGAAGCCCGAGAGCAAGTGCGAGCACTCGCGCCTGGAATTGAATCGACTTAAGCTGGGCGCGCCGATAGGGGGAGGCGGTTTCCAATGTATCGTTTGGCCTATGTTATGGTGCTGCTCGCAATGCTGGTCGATCCGGCGTCCGCGCAGCCGCAATGGCTGACCTTGCCGCCCACACCAACCCTTCCGCCGGCCGTGCACAGCGGCTTGGCCCCGGTCAACGGCATCAAAATCTGGTACGCCGAATATGGGCAGGGCGAGCCCGTGATCCTGCTGCATGGCGGGCTCGCGAACTCGAATTACTGGGGGCTGCAGGTGCTGGTTCTCGCCGCCAAGTATCGCGTCATCGTGATGGACAGCCGCGGCCATGGCCGCTCCAGCCGCAATGAGCAGCCCTTCGGCTACAACCTGATGGCATCCGACGTGCTCGGCCTGATGGATTTTCTCAGAATCCGGAAGGCCGCGATCGTCGGCTGGAGCGATGGCGCAATCCTGGGCCTTGATATTGCGATTCATCATCCAGAGCGCCTGACGAAGGTGTTTGCGTTCGCTGCCAATTCCGACCCGAGCGGCGTGTCGGACATCGCGCACAGCCCCGTGTTCACGGCTTATGTCGCGCGTGCCGCGAAGGAATATGAAACGCTGTCGCCAACACCGCACGAATACGCCGCGTTCCTCGCGCAAATCGAGAAAATGTGGGCGACGCAACCAAATTTCACCACCATGCAGCTTGAAAGCATTTCCGTGCCCGTCTGGATCGTCGACGCCGATCACGACGAAGCAATCAAGCGGGAGAACACCGAGTTCATGGCCGCACATATTCCCGGCGCCGGCCTGCTGCTCCAACCGGAAGTGAGCCATTTCTCCTTCATCCAGGACCCGCAGCAATTCAATGCGGATGTGCTGCATTTCCTGGAGCGCGTGAGGGGGAATTAAATCTATTTGCATCTTGAGCGAAGCATCGAGACGAAAACTTTGTCCTTTACCTGCCATTATGTGCCCATCGGAACACCGGGCTGGCTTAAAGAGGTCGCGTAAGTCGGAATTCACCAGGAAAACTCGATATACGTGCCATTTCTGCAGGAAGGTCGGGCGCGCTTATTTTTCAATTTCAAAAACGGTGCCCTGGCTGAAGTCGCCGCCTACAGCTGTCGTACCGAAAAGCTCGTTTGTGCCGCTAAGGATGAGCGCAGCCCGAGGATTCTTTCCGTCGACGCGACTTCGAAATGAGTACAGGCTTTTCTCTGTCGCATCTGATGATATGGCGAAGACAGTGCCACGATTTTCGCTGCCGCATTGCAGGGTTGTGCCAAACATTTGATGCTTGTACGCCACGAGGCCTCCAAATGGATCACAACCATCGAGGCCCCCGGTGAAGCTATGCAGAATCGTGTAGGTGTTGTTTGTCGCCAGCTCAAATACCGCACCACCATAAGGCCCGCTTGCTGTACCATACAAATTACCGGCATTGTCTCTTATTAAGCCGGATACCGGCAATCCGGAGTCCGCACAATTTGGCTGACTGCAGAAGGTGTAAAGCACGGTCTCCGAACCATTCCGGGCGACTCTGAAAATCGTGCCGCATCCGAGTGGACACAACGTGCCTGCGGCGGTGACATGTCCACCGGTCTCAGTGGTTCCGATTAAATCCCCTGCTGAATCGCGTAGAAGGGAGCCATTTGGAGAACTACCATCCGTGCAATTGGGTTGACTGCAAAAAGTGTAAAGAACCGTTTCCATTCCGCTGGGTGACAGCCTGAAGACCGTCCCGCAGCTGTAACAGGTTTTGCTCGAATGTCCGCCGGCGTTAGTAACACCAAACAAATTTCCGTCTGAATCAATTAGAATATTTCCGATCGGGGCAGATCCGTCAGCACAGGACGGCTTATTGCAGAAAGTATGGAGGACACTTTCAGTGCCATCGGAAGCGATCTTGAAAATGGTGCCGCATCCCGGACTTTCGATAGCCACGGTGCAACCACTGCCGCCACCAGAAACCGTTGTTCCATAGAGGTTGCCGGCTTTATCCAACACCAATCCCCCGGTCGGATTCGCTCCGTCATTTCCGCTCGCAAAGACGTGAAGCACTGTCTCTCGATACGTTTGAGAAGGAGGGTTGGGTGTTAGCTTGAATACGATTCCACATCCCAATTCGCCATTGCAGCCTGCGTTGCCACCGGCCGATGTCGTGCCGTAGAGATTTCCTGCGGAGTCGGCAATCAGATTGCCTTCAGGGTATGCCCCGTTGGGACCTCCGAAAGAATAAATAATAACTGCACGGTTGGCATTCGAAACGGTCGTTGATACCACGAGTACAAATGATACGACTATCAACAACCCGATCGTCGCGCACACGCTGTTCCATTTGAACATTTGCCCCTCACGCGTTTTCGCGAACTGCAATATCAACCACGGTGATAGTGAAGCACACTATGTCCGACATTCGCCGGATGATCCGGAGTTACGGCGGAGTTTGCCGCATTTTCGCGTTGCCCGGAAGCCCGAGCGGCTGTTTTCGCCGCGGGCGGCGTCCCTCTCCCAGCATGACCAAATGTGGGTTAAATCCCCGCCCACCAGGTATAGCCGTTGTCTTCCCAATAGCCGCCATTGCCGCCATTGATGTGGTCGAAGCTTTCGACCAGTTCGAGGCGCTGGACATATTTCGCGTGCTTGTAACCGAGCTGGCGTTCGCAGCGCAGTCGCACGGGCGCGCCGTGCGGAACGGATAAAGGCTCGCCGTTCATGTCATAGGCGAGGATGGTCTGCGGATGGCAGGCTTCGATCAGATCGAGGCTTTCGTAATAGTATTGCGGATCGGTGGGGTCGCTCGACATGGGATCGGCGCAATAAAACACGACATAGCGGGCATTCGTGCGCGGACCAGCCTGGGCGAGGATACTCTTGAGCGGCGCTCCCGTCCATTCGCCGATACAGCTCCAGCCCTCGACGCAATCGTGGCGCGTGATCTGGGTCCGCGACGGCATCGCGCGCAATTGCGCCACCGACAGCTCCAGCGGATGCTCGACCAGTCCGCCCACCGAAATCTGCCAATCGCGGAAATTATTCGCGACCGCCGTGTTGTAGACGTCTGTGCCGGGATTGAGCGTACCGTTCGCCTTGAAGAACGGCGAAATGTCGGCCTTGGAGAATTCCGGCGCGAGCGTTTTCGGACCCGCGAACAGGCGCTGAACCTGCTTGGTCAATCCTTCGGCGCTGTCGAGAATCTTGGGAAACCACGTCGTCTCGGATGGTCCCTTGCAGGCGCTGAGCGCAAGCGCGCCGGCTCCGGCCGCGGCGCGCGCGAGGAAGTTGCGGCGATCATGCGCCATGGGTGGGCTCCTCGGGGTCGATGGCGTAGCGGCCCGTAATCATCGAACGGATTTCGTTCCAGGGTCCCGCCAGCACGACCATGACGATATGGACGATGAAGAAGCCGAGAAACGAGAACGCGCAGATGAAATGGATCGTGCGCGCGGATTGCCGCCCGCCGAAGACCCAGAGCAAGAACGGAAACACGCTGTCCATGGTCGGCGACATGGTGAGACCGGTCAGCACGACCAACGGCCCCAGGATGAACACGACCGAAAAATAGGCGAGCTTCTGCAGGACATTGTAGTGTTTGGCCGCTTCGCCTTTGGGAAAGCGCAAGCGAATGTGATCGACGATATCCTGCCCCAAATGGCGCAGATCGGATGTCTTCGGCAGCAGATCGCGCTCAAAATGCCGGCTCCAGAAGGCGTAAACCGCGAACAGCAAGCCGTTGATCACGAAAATCCACGCGAAGAAAAAATGCCAGAGCCGGCCCATCGCAAGCCATTGCGGGCCGGGCAGGGTGGCCCATGCCGGAAAGCCGCGCTCCGCCATCTGGCCATCGACACTCGACGCACCGAGCCAACCAGTCGTGTTGAAGCGGGCGGTGCCGATCTGCGTGATGCCTTTGAGATGGCCCTGCGCGTCCTGCTCGGATGTGAGCCACAGCGCGGGATGATCGAAATCGGAGTAGCGGCCCCAATAGAGCGCAGGATGCGCGTTGAAGATCTGCAGTCCGCTCATGAACATGATCAGGAGGCAAACTGCGTTGATCCAATGCAACACGCGCACGGGGATCGTGTGCCGGTAGAATATCTCCTGCTTGGCGCGCCGCGCCTCGCGCCGCTGCCGCCACGCCACCCATGCCCCGCCGGCTTTGTCGCCAAGGCCGGCGGCGCTTGAGGATTCGAGGGCCGGAGCGCTGTCTGAGGTCGTCATGGATAGTCCTTGAATCGGTTCCGGCACCTTACACGGCTTGTCGCCCCGGCGCTTGGGGCTATCCTGTCCTTTCACCATTCGCGGGCCGTCGCATGAGCGTTACATCCCCCATACCTCTGTCGGGACATTGCGATCCGCGATTTTCGCCCGTGCGGCAAGCATTCCTCGACAATTTTACGACACGCGGCGAGCCGGGTGCGGCCGTCTGCGTGTCGGTTGGCGGCCGCGTGGTCGTCGATCTGTGGGGTGGATGGTCGAATCGCGCGAAGACGGAGCCCTGGGCGCGCGATACGCTCGTCAATATTTTCTCGGTTGGAAAGGCGCTCACATCCATTTGCGCCCTTCGCCTGGTCGAGCGTGGCCTCATCGATCTGGGCGCACCCGTCGCGCGGCTGTGGCCGGAATTCGCCGCCCAGGACAAAGACGAGATTTCGTTACGCGACATGCTCACGCATCGCGCGGGCGTTCCCGCGCTGCGTAAACCGCTGCCCGATGGCGTCATGCTCGACTGGAAATTCATGACGCACGCACTCGCAGACGAGTCGCCATGGTGGCCGCCCGGAATGGCGCATGGCTATCACGTCAACACTTTCGGCTATCTGGTGGGCGAGGTGCTCCGGCGTGCAAGCGGCAAGACGGCGGGTGTCTTGTTGCGTGATGAGGTTGCCGTCCCTCTCGGCGCCGACGTCCATATCGGATTACCGGCAAGCGAGCATCATCGCGTCGCCGAATTTCTGTGGCCCACGGGCAGCATGCCGGTGCACACCGAACCGACCAACGATCTCGATCTGATGCGCAGGAACGCCTATTGGAACCCGCCGGGTTTTTCGGGGTCGGGCTGGGTCAACAAACCCGAATGGCGCAGCGCCGAGATTCCATCGACGAACGGACACGGTAATGCGCGGGGCATCGCGCGCGTCTATTCGGCGCTCGCGCATTGGGGTGAGATTGATGGCTTGCGGATACTTTCGGAACCCACATTGCGTGCCGCGACGATCGAGCATTCCGCTGGTCTTGATCTGATCACGCAACGACCAAGCAGGTTCGGACTCGGCTTCCAGCTCACGCAGAAGGAACGGCCGCTCGGCCCCAATCCTCACGCCTTCGGTCATTTCGGCGCCGGTGGCTCACTTGGGTTTTGCGATCCCGATACCGGCATGGCATTCGGATATGTGACAAACGATATGGGCCCCCGCTGGCAAAATCCCCGCAACGGCGCGCTGATCGAGGCGGTCTATGCCGGCTTGCACGCGACTGCGTGAACCCACAAGATCGCCGACGGCCATCACTCGAAGGATCGTTCTCGTTCATGCCTGAGGTTCAAGAAGAAGAGCTGATTTCCATCGGCACGGCTCTGGCCCGCGAGGCCGCGCTCCAGGGCAATGCGATTGCGGTTGAATGCGAGGGCGAGTCACGAAGTTGGGAAGAACTGCACCGCCGCACAAACCGCATCGCCCGCGGCTTGGCGGCGAGAGGCGTGGGCGAGGGCGATTTTCTCACCATTGCGCTGCCCAACAGCATCGCTTTCGTGGAGGCGTGTTACGCCACCTGGAAGCTGGGTGCGGTGCCGCAACCCGTTTCGTACCGGCTGCCCGCCGGCGAATTGCGGGCGATTGTCGAGCTTGCAAATTCCCCGGTGGTCGTCGGCGACGTCAATGCCGATGCCGGCCGGCCCATCGTTTCGATTGCCGAGTTACTGGCCGCATCTCCCGACGAGAGCGATGTGCCGGACCGCATCGCACCCGCGTGGAAAGCTCCCACCTCTGGCGGTTCAACCGGGCGTCCCAAGCTGATCGTCGCGGGGCAGGCGGGTGTCGCAAGCCCGTTGATGGCGCAATTCTGGCAAATCGCACCGGACGACGTCGTGCTCATGCCCGGTCCACTCTATCACAACGGACCGTTCGTCACGGTATTTCCGGCGCTGCAGATCGGCACGCGTGTGATCATCATGCCGAAATTCGATGCCGAAGCGACGTTGCGCGAAATCGCTCGCCATCGCGCCACCTGGGTCTATCTCGTGCCGACGATGATGAGCCGCATCTGGCGCCTACCGGAGGAAGTTCGCGCGCGCTACGACGTTTCATCCTTGCGAACCGTCTGGCATCTGGCCGCGCCGTGTCCGGCGTGGCTCAAGGAAGAATGGATCAAGTGGCTGGGGCCGGATGTGGTGATGGAGCTCTACGGCGGTACGGAAGGGCAGGCGCGCACTATCATCACGGGCACGGAATGGCTCGCGCATCGCGGTTCGGTAGGAAAGGTCTATCCCGGCGGCGAGATGAAAGCGGTGGGGCCCGACGGCAACGAATTGCCGGCGGGCGAGACCGGCGAAATCTATATGCGCCGTGCCGCAGATGTGGCCCCAACCTATCGCTATGTGGGCGCGGAAGCGCGCACCTTGGCGGGCGGGTGGGAGTCGCTTGGCGATATCGGCTGGTTCGACGAGGACGGTTATCTCTATCTTGCCGACCGGCGCACCGACATGATCCTTGTCGGCGGTGCAAACGTCTATCCGGCCGAGATCGAAGCTGCGATCGACGAGCACCCGCTGGTGCAGTCGAGCTGCGTGATCGGGTTGCCCGACGAAGATCTGGGAAACCGAATTCATGCGATCGTGCAGGCGCGCGCTGAGGTTTCGGCTGACGACCTTGCGGCGCACCTCGCCGACCGCCTCGTGACCTACAAGCGCCCGCGCTCATTCGAGTTTGTAAACGAACCACTGCGCGACGATGCCGGCAAGGTGCGGCGTTCGGCGTTGCGGGCGGAACGGATCGAGAAGGCGAAGTCGGGCGGCAAGTCTTAGGCGTCAAGATTTCTCCTGATCCGCCATCTGCATCACGTCGCTGGACGCATTCTTGGGCGCGGCGACTCGACTAGGAAATCGCTCGATCATGTCCGTGTTCAACGAAATCGTTCTAGGCTGGATCGCGCTCGCCGTTGTTCTCTTTCCTATTCAGTTTTTCGTTATCGCGCCCTATGGACGACATATGCGCGCCGGGTGGGGGTCCGGCATTCCGAACCGTATCGGCTGGTTTGTAATGGAGATAGTGTCGCTCGCAGTCTTCGCGACCCTCTTTCTCATGGGCCAAACGCCAAAGTCCGCCCCGATGTGGATCTTTTTCGCATTCTGGGTTGCGCACTACACGAATCGGAGCATGATTTTTCCCTGGCGCATGCGCACGGCGGGCAAGACGATCCCGCTCGCGATCGTTGCCTCTGCGGTCGGCTTTAACGCGGTGAACGCCGGCCTCAATGGATATTATCTGGGGTGGCACGCGAGCTATCCCGCAAGCTGGATGTGGGACATTCGCTTCATCGCCGGCGCTGCGGCGTTTCTGCTCGGAGCCTTCGCGAACATCTGGGCCGATGAAAAGTTGATTGGTATCCGGTCAGGCGGCACTTCAACCGGTTACGCCGTTCCCCGCGGTGGCCTTTTCGAAACTGTTTCGTGTCCGAACCACCTGGGCGAGATCGTCGAATGGTTCGGCTTCGCCCTGATGTGCTGGAATCTGCCCGCGCTGAGCTTCGCGTTCTGGACGGCCGCCAACCTGATCCCGCGTTCTCTCAGCCATCACGCCTGGTACAGCAAGCACTTTCCCGACTACCCGCACGACAGGTCGGCCGTCATCCCGTTTTTGTTGTGACCTGGATACTGTACCAAAGTCGCAATTGAACATTCTCGGCAAACCGTGCGTTATCAATCGGCTTGAAGCAAGGGATTGTCCTGCCGTGGCCACCAAGAAACTGGCGACTTACCAAGCCAAACGAGATTTCAGCAAGACCGCCGAGCCCAGCGGGAAAAACAAGGTTGCCGCGTCGAAAAAGCTGCGCTTTGTGATTCAGAAGCATGCCGCGACCCGCCTGCATTACGATTTTCGGCTCGAACTGGACGGCGTGTTCAAATCCTGGGCCGTCACGCGCGGGCCTTCGCTCGATCCCCATGACCGTCGCCTTGCCGTCGAGGTCGAGGACCACCCGCTCGATTATGGCGACTTCGAGGGAACCATCCCAAAGGGGCAATACGGCGGCGGCACGGTCCAGCTGTGGGACCGCGGCTATTGGGAGCCCGAAGGCTCCGCCGAGGAGATGTTGCGCAAGGGCGACCTCAAATTCCAGCTCGACGGCGAGCGCCTGCATGGCGGCTGGGTTCTTGTCCGCATGAAGAGCGACAAATTCGGCGGCAAGCGCAACAACTGGCTGCTCATCAAGCATCACGACGAGTTTGCAACAGAGGGCTACGGCGATGCGGTGCTCGCGGAAGACCGCTCGATCGCATCGGGACGCAAGATGACCGATATCGCGGCGGGCAATGGGCGCAAGCCCAGACCCTTCATGCTGAAAGGCGGCAAGAGTTTTGAATCGGATGCCGTGTGGGACTCCCGGAAGGGCGATGCCGCCAGGGCCCGTAAAAAGGCCGCGGCGCCGCTGAAGGTGACTGTCGTGCCGCAACGGGGCAAGAAGATCGCGTCCATGCCGCGTTTTGTCGAACCGCAATTGTGCAAGCTGCTCGATCGCCCGCCGCCAGGCCCCGGCTGGGTGCACGAGGTCAAGTTCGACGGTTATCGCATCCAATCGCGAGTCGAAGACGGTAGCGCCGTGTTGCGGACACGAAAGGGCCTCGACTGGACGGACAAATTCGCCGCGATCGCAAAAGCGGCAAGCGGATTGACGGATTGCATCCTCGACGGGGAGGTCGTGGCGCTCGATCGCAATGGCGCGCCCAATTTCGCGGCATTACAGGCCGCGTTGTCGGATGGCAAGACCGATCAATTGATCTTCTTTGTGTTCGATCTTTTGTTTGCGGATGGCGAGGATTTACGGGCGCTGCCGCTCTCCGACCGTAAAGCGCGGCTGCGCAGTTTACCCGACACTTTGGGCGCGAAGAAAGACGTGCTCATCCGTTTTGTTGAACATTTCGGATCTGGCGGCGACGCAGTGCTGCAATCCGCCTGCCGCATGTCGCTGGAGGGCATCGTTTCCAAGAAACTCGATGCGCCCTATCGATCGGGCCGAGGCGATGCGTGGACGAAATCCAAATGTCGCGCGGGTCATGAAGTGGTGATCGGCGGCTGGAGCGAGACCAACGGAAAATTCCGCTCGCTGCTCGTGGGAGTCCATCGCGGCAAGCATCTGATCTATGTCGGTCGCGTCGGCACCGGATACGGGCAGGAGACGGTTGCGCGCATCTTTCCACGCATCAAGGCGCAGGCAACGAAGGACAATCCGTTTGGCGGCATCAACGCGCCGAAACAGGGTCGCGAAGTCCATTGGGTCAAGCCCGTGCTGGTCGCGGAAATCGAATTCGCTGGCTGGACGGGCGACGGCATGGTGCGGCAGGCTGCCTTCAAGGGTTTGCGTGAAGACAAGCCGGCCGACGAAGTCGAAGCAGAGAAACCTGCGAAGGCCGCCACCACACCGCTTGCCAAGCCGAAACCAAAAGCATCCTCTAAACCCATGACACCAAATGCAACGAAGAAATCCCGGAACAGCGTCGTGATGGGTGTCGCGATTTCCCATCCCGACAAGCCGCTCTGGCCCGATGCAAGCGACAGGAAGCCCGTCACAAAGCTGGATCTCGCACGATACTTCGAAGCGGTCGGCGCCTGGATGATGCCGCATATCGAGGGTCGGCCCTGTTCGATTATTCGCGCGCCCGATGGCATCGGCGGCGAGAAATTCTTTCAACGCCATGCGATGCAAGGTACGTCGAACCTGTTGGAGCTTGTGAAAGTTTCGGGGGATCGAAAGCCATACCTTGAAATCGATCGCATCGAAGGCTTGGCCGCTGTAGCGCAAGTGGCAGCACTGGAACTGCACCCCTGGAATTGCGAACCCAACCACCCCGACATACCCGGGCGCTTCGTGTTCGATCTGGATCCCGCGCCCGATTTGAAATTCGATCGTGTTGTCGAGGCGGCGCGGGAGTTGAAAGACCGTTTGGAAGAGTTGGGCCTCGTGCCGTTCTGCAAGACCACCGGCGGTAAGGGTTTGCATGTCGTCACGCCGTTTACGGTCGGCAAGAAAGACAAGATCGGCTGGCCGGAGGCGAAAGCCATAGCGCGAGAAATCTGCGCTCAGATGGCGGCCGACAGCCCGGCAAAATATCTCGTGACGATGGCGAAGAAGGACCGTGGCGGGCGCATCTTCCTCGATTATCTGCGCAACGACCGCATGGCGACGGCGGTTGCGCCGCTGTCTCCACGGGCGCGAGATGGCGCGCCGGTATCGATGCCGCTCACCTGGAATCAGGTGAAAAAGGGACTGGACCCGAAGCGCTTTACTGTTCGTACCGCGCCCGCACTGATCGCCAGGAGCACCGCATGGAAAGACTATTTCAAATCGGATCAGCCGTTGTTTGCGGTATTCCGGAAAGTCGTGGCACGGAAAAAGGGAACGTAAACGCGCGTCAGGAATGGGTACCCGTTTGCGGTTGCTGTGCCTTCGCCTTGACGGCTTCAAACGTGGCGTCGAGCAGATCGACCATCTCTTCGTCGCGCTTATCGGGGGTCAGCCCACCCATCACCACGCCGATAAGTCGCGTGCCGTTGCGCTCGACGGTGCTGACCAGGTTGTAGCCCGAGGCATCGATGTAGCCGGTTTTGATCCCGTCCGTGCCTTTGTAGTCGCGGATCAGGTTGTCGTGGGTGTTGTAGTCGACGCCGCGCCAGGTGATTTGCGGGGTTCGGAAATAGCCGAAATATTCAGGAAAGTCGTAGACGAGATGGCGCGCGAGGATCGAAAGATCTTCGGCCGTCGTCTGCTGCAGATCGTCCGGCAGCCCCGTCGCGTTGTGAAAGAAGGTGTGCGTCATGCCGAGCGCGCGCGCTTTTCCGTTCATCAATTCGCTGAAGTGCTGCTCCGTGCCGCCGATCGCCTCTGCCACCGTCACCGCAGCGTCGTTCGCCGAGCAAACGACAATAGCCTTGATCGCCATATCGACGGAAATGGTGTTGCCCTGGCGCAGCCTCAGATGCGAGCGCGGCTGCGCGGCTGCGTTGGCCGATACGGCGAGCTGCGTGTCCAGCGCCATCGTATGGAGGCGCAACTTCTCGAACAGCAGATAAAGCGTCATCATCTTGGTGAGCGAAGCAGGATGGCGCTCGGCCGTGGCGTTGCGCGAATAGAGAATACTACCGGTTTTTGCGTCGATCACGAGCGCTGCATCGAGATCGGGGTCTGTGAGCATGCGCGGATGATGATGGCGGTGCCGCTGGACAGGCTCGTCATCCGCGAACGCGGTTGCGCCATAGAGTATGCACGCGAGCACCAAGGTCGATGCGCCGTGCACGGTCTTCCCAAGTGAAAATCGGATCCCCAATTCCGCCCCCGCGGCACCCCTCGCGGGTATTCAACCGTGCTTCGGCTGCGCGCGCAATTGGTCCTCATTTCGGGGCCGCATTTTCCATCAAATGGGGGCATCCGGGCCTTGCCGCCGTGTGTCGGGACAGCCCGCCGGACACACCGCCCGGCGGGTCTTAAGCGTCGAATATTTCGTTGGTGTCCATGCGCACGCCCCGCAAGGCGCGAGTCTCGCGGCGGCGGCCGAGTTGGGCCTCGGTGGCATAGGTGATCGAGATCGATCTGCGTGGAGCCCCGCAGACATTGCACGTCGCGCCGTGTAACAGGCTGGCGCTGAACACCAGGATATCGCCGGCATGTCCGGTAACTACCTTTGCCAGCGGATGACTCAGTCCCCCTGACGGGTCAATCCCATTGCCGCAATGCGTGCCCGGCACGACCCGCGTGGCACCGTTTTCCGGCCCAAACGGGTCAAGAAAAGCCAGCGCGGAAACCGTCTGGGAGGGGCCGGAATCGGGCCCGTCGCGATGCAACGTCTGCGCGCCGCCGCCGGGTCGAGGCTCACGCCCCTCGACCTGCGCCAGGAAGAACGGCACTCGCAGAATATGATACGTGGCCGCAAGCAACAGCGGCAGCCGACAGACCTGATGAACCGCGGGGGTGAGATCGAGCATGGCGTGGCGCCAGTCATGGCCTCGCGGGGCCGGCCATTTGTGCGATGGCAGATAGCCCGCCTCGAACGCAGCACGGAGGGGCTCGATCCAATCCGTCGGTATAACGCCTCGCAGCAAGAGATAGCCGTCGTCCCGGAGACAACGGGCACCTTCTGGCTCGAGCCGGCAGACCTTCGTGCGCCGCAGCGATTCGCTCATGACTGATATCTCAAATGCGTGCCGGACTCACATTACTGGCGAACTGGGAGTTCGCCCAGCGCAGCTGTCATGCGCCATTCAATGGGTGCATCGGCGCGCATTGGCGGATGGGGTGAGATTCGAACTCACGGGACCCTTGCGAGCCCGCCGGTTTTCAAGACCGGTGCCTTAAACCACTCGGCCACCCATCCGCATCGGCGGATGATTTAGCGGTTCATCGTGAAGTCGGCAAATCGCCTATTGCGCCGGCAAAGCAAAACGCGGGCCGCCATGACGGCAACCCGCGCCTTGTCTTCGATTCAGCGGGCCGGGATCGCCGGCGCCAAAATCACTGCAGAACGTAGCGCAGGCGGACGCCGACCAGATCGTCGCTCTTGTTGCGAGCGAACGTATCGTCGACGGGCGTCGCGTCGTAATAGTTGGCGCCGCCGCCGCCGAAATCGTGCTGGTAGGTCACCGACCCCACAAGGATATTCGGAATGAAATGATAGTTGAGTGCGGCGTTGAGATTGGGCGTTCCGTTGACGTGGTTGTCGTGGTCGACCAGCGTCGTTTCGTTCACTACATTCGCATTGTGCGAGAATGTGTAACCCGCACCGGCATTCAGCGAGAGCTGATCGCCGAAGCGCGTCTGCGTGGCGAGGCCAAGCGTATAGAGCCAGGTGGAACCGGTTCCGATTTCGTCGCCCGACGTTTCGTTCAGCGCACCGCGACTCCCGAGATAATCGGCGTTAAAGGTGCCTGCGATCGTAAAATCGCGCATCTCGCGACCGAGCGTGCCGCCGAAATTCCATTGTTGCCCGCCAAGCGCGACAGTGCCGTTGTCGGTATCGCTGGCCGACCTGTCGCGAAATACGTTTGGCGAATAGCTTGCATCCACATCAAACGTCAGCGGATTGGTCCGCTGATCCAGCACGCGATAGATGACACCGAAGGTCGGATCGTTCCAACCCTGATCGGTGCGATCCGTGCTCGTGCCGGCAACCGAATTGATATGGGTCGTGACCGACGGGTCGTATGAGATGGCGCCCGAGACCGCCAAGTCGTCCGTTATACCGTATTCGAACGTCTGGGCCAACGGGTTCGAAATGGTGCGCTCCGATTCGGTCTTGACGCCCGCTGCATTGAAGATGTCTTCGCTCGTCGTGGCCCAGTCGTAGCTCGTTTGGCCGTAAATTTGTCCCTGAAGCGGGAGATAGAGCGGATCGGACAATATCCGGTCGGAAGACAAGCTGTAGTCCATCGCGTGAGCGCCGAATGGAACGAGAATGGCGGCAGCGGCAAGATATTTAAGGGAACGCAAACTCATGGGAATGACTCCTCCAGTGGATGAACAGAGATTCGCGCCGGAAACACAAAGCCGCCCCCGCGCCCCCACTCGGAATTGCAATTCAGATCGCGATCAACTCTCCCCGCGCTCCAGCGATGTGGCAACGCAACAAAGAGCTGTGGGTTCCGGTTAGGCGATTTGCGATGAACCGCAAATGAACAGAACCGTCCCGCGAGCTTCCCTGTCGTAATGGTCATGTTGCGCCCACGATCCGGTCACCGCGGGAGAAACAATTGTTAGGCGACCACGGTTGAGCAGACCGGGCGGTTCCACTAGTTTTGACGCTTTCAGACTGAGATTCGCGCGCGTGATTCGATATTTGCGGCAAGGTGTGGCTGTTGCGGCGTTTGCCGTCCTTGCGGCCGCGTGCACCGCGCCGCATGAAATCGAGAATAACACCGTCAGCGTTCCGCCCAACGCCGGTATCTACAAAGTCGGCAATCCCTATGAGACTGAGGGCATCTGGTACTATCCGCGCGAACAGCCCGACTATGACGAAACCGGTATTGCCTCCTGGTATGGCGCACAGTTTCACGGCAAGCGGACTTCGAACGGCGAGATATTCGATTCGAACGCCCTGACGGCAGCGCACCGCACTTTGCCAATGCCCGTCAATGTGCGGGTGACGAATCTGGAAAATGGGCGCTCGCTGGTGGTGCGCGTCAACGACCGCGGGCCGTTTGCGCGCGGCCGCATTATCGACGTGTCGAAACACGCTGCCGAACTTCTCGGCTTCTATGGCACCGGCACGGCGCGCGTGCGCGTGACATATCTGGGCCGCGCGGGTATGCCGAACGGGGCGCCGCCTCCCGACAATACCCCGACGGCAATTGCCACGGCTGTCCCGGCCGCGCCCACCGAAAAGGTCGATACCGACGCGCTTAATATCGTGCCTGGTGCCCCCGTGGCGCCACCGGTTCAGGTCGCTTCGCTGGCGCCCACAACCGTTCCCACGGCACCCACTCCGTCGACCGACATCGAGCCGACGGGGCAGGTGCTTCATGTGCCGGTTCCGCCCGTCACGCACATTTACGTCCAGGCCGGAGCGTTCGGCTCGCTCGCCAATGCCAATCGGCTCAAGATAAGGCTGGCCGCCGCAGGCGGACTTTTCATCTCTTCAATCGACAGAAACGGTCAGCGGCTTTATAGGGTGCGCATCGGCCCGTTCGACGACGTGAGCGCGGCCGACGCGGCGTTGGCCCGGCTTGTCGGGCTCGGGAGCAATGACGCCCAGATCGTCGTCGACCAATAACGCGACCGGAGTTTTCGTATATGCGGCGTTTCCGCCTTCTGACCCTGTTGTTCTTGGCTTTCAGTGCCGCTTCAGTCTGGACGGCGACGACCGCCGGGGCTGCGCTCGCGACAGCCGCGGAGCACGCCGTTCTGATGGACGGCGACAACGGACAAGTTTTGTGGGCGAAGGATGCGTTCACGGCGACGCCGCCGGCGTCGATGAGCAAGCTGATGACGCTCGAGCTTCTGTTCCATGAGATGAAAGACGGTCGTGTGAAACCGACCGATACGTTTCCTGTGTCGGAAAACGCCTGGAAGACGCAAGGCTCCAAGATGTTCGTGGAGTTGGGCAGCCGCATCTCGGTAGAAAACCTGATCCGCGGCATCATCATCGATTCCGGCAACGACGCGTGTGTCGTCGTGGCGGAGTCGCTCGGTGGAACCGAAGATGGGTTCGTCGATATGATGAACAGCCGCGCGAAGAAGCTCGGTCTCAACAATTCGCACTTCGTCAACCCGAACGGGCTTCCCGACCCTCCCGGGCAGCTGATGTCGGTCGCGGATCTTGGCAAGCTCGCGTTTCACCTGATCCACGACTATCCCGACTACTATCATTTCTTCTCCGAACGCAGTTTTGTGTGGCACAACATTCCACAACAGAATCGCGATGCGGTTCTCGACATGCTGCCTGGCACGGATGGGCTAAAAACGGGCCACACGGATGCCGCCGGCTACGGCATCGTCGTCTCCACCGTGCAGCACGGGCAGCGTTTGATTCTGGTGTTGAACGGCTTGCGCTATCCGCAACTGGATAAGATGGACGCCGCAGCCCAGGATTGGCATGGCGTGAAGTTGCGCGCCGAAGAGGCTGCGCGCGTGATGGGCCTCGCGTTCCGGGAATTCCGTCACTACGAACTGTTCAAGCAGGATGATGTGGTGGGCAACGCAGTCGTATGGCAGGGCACGAGCGACACGGTGCCGGTGAAACTCGCGGGGCCGCTTGCGGTGACTCTGCAGGTGGATTCGCGCCCGGGAATGAAAGTGGCACTCAGTTATGACGGCCCCGTGCAGGCGCCGATTGCGAAAGGACAACAGATCGGCGTGCTCAAGGTGACAGCACCCGATTCGCCGGAATTCATCGTGCCGGTTTATGCCGCGAGCGCTGTGCCCAGCGCCGGATTGTTCGGCCGTATCTTTCTCGGAATTCGCGCGCTGATCTCGGGCCGAAACGCGACGCAATGACGGGCCGCTTCATCACGCTGGAAGGCGGCGAGGGCGCGGGCAAGTCGACGCAGGCGAAGAGGCTGGCCGCAACGCTCAAATCTCGCGGCATCGATGTTATCGTCACGCGCGAGCCGGGCGGCTCGCGGGGTGCAGAAGAAATCCGCAAGCTTCTGGTCGAAGGTGCGCCGGGCCGCTGGGACGCGGTGACGGAGACACTGCTGCTCTTTGCCGCCCGCGCCGATCATATCGCTCGCAAGATCAAGCCCGCGCTCGCCGAGGGCCAATGGGTGATCTCCGATCGCTTCGCGGATTCGACCTATGCCTATCAGGGCGCCGGCCGTGGCCTCGACCGCGAGACCATCCGTCGGATTGAGGCGGCATCCACCAATGCGTTCAAACCGGAACTGACATTGGTGCTCGATCTGCCGCCTGAAACGGGGCTTGCGCGCGCCGGTGCCCGCAACACCAGCGAAACGCGTTTTGAGAATTTCGATCTCGCATTTCACATCAAGTTGCGCGAAGCGTTCCGCGAGATCGTCCAGCGCGAGCCGGACCGGTGCGTCTTCATCGATGCGACGGGCACCGAAGACAGAGTGGCAGAACTGATCTGGCGCGCGGTTGCCGGCAAGTTCAAACTCTGAAGTAATCACCGTAGGGAGCGGCGCAGTGGTGAAAGCGGTTTTTGGCTCTGTCAGTCCTCTGGTGCCGACCGGGGGAAGCCTCGCCGATGCGCTGGCATTCTACCAAGACCAGTTGGGCTTTTCGATCATTTGGCAGGATGCAAATGGGGCAGGTGTTGCGCGTGATTCCGTGTCGTTCCTCCTTGTCGCCAACAACAATCGGGAATGGATCGAGAATTCGAGCTGCAGCATCGGCGTGTCCGATCTCGACGCGCTCTACGAGGAATATCGCGATATCCCGGCGAAGGTCGGCCCACTGGAGATAAAGCCGTGGGGCAGGCGCGAATTTCACATGATCTTGCCCTCAGGAGTGTGTCTCCAGTTCTACGCACGGAATTGAACAACCCCGATGTGATATAGCAGGTCCATGGCCAGGCGCGCGCGCACCGAAGAGATTGTCGAAACCGACCGCATCGAAGGCCGCGCGCATCCGCGCGAGACGTTTCGTCTGATCGGGCAGGATGCGGCGCTGGCGCGCGGGGCTCGCGCCATTCGTTCGGGTCGCCCGCCACAGGCCTGGCTGATCACGGGGCCTCCGGGCGTCGGCAAGGCGACGCTCGCCTATCGCATTGCGCGCTATCTGTTGCGCTTTGGCGCGACCGATGGGGGCCCCGCGGATCTCGCCGTGCCGGAAAACGATCCCGTTGCCATTCAGGTGAAGGCCGCGTCCCATCCAGGGTTGCTGGTACTCAAGCGCGGACTGCATCCCGAGACCGGAAAGCTGATGACCGTACTGCCGGTCGACGAGATCCGCCGGCTCGCGAATTTCTTCGGACTGACCTCCGGCGCAGGCGGCTGGCGCGTCGCGATCGTCGATCCGGCCGACGACATGAACGACAATGCGGCGAACGCGCTTCTTAAGCTGCTCGAAGAGCCGCCGCCGCGCGCGATGCTGCTTCTGATCTCGCACGCGCCGGGGCGATTGTTACCCACCATCCGGTCGCGCTGCCAGCGGCTCAATCTGCGCCCGCTGGATCAAAGCGAACTCCAAACGGCTTTGGGCGAGTATCTGCCGGAACAATCGCCGGAAGAATTGCAGGCGCTGGCAAAGCTTGCGGGTGGTTCGATCGGGGCGGCACTCAGGCTTGCCGGCAGCGACGGACTGATGCTCGCGGCGCAGGCGGAAAAGCTGATCGAGCACGCAGACAGTCCCGATTTCGCGGCAGCGTTTTCGCTTGCCGAGAAGGTCGCGCGGATCGACGACGGCATCGACATATTCGGAAGCTTTCTCGCGCAGGTCCTTGCCGACCGGATTGTGGCGCGCGCAGGCCGGGAGGGCGTACGGCTCGATCGCTGGGTGGAATTGCGCGAAAAGCTCAACGCCAGTTTCGGCCGGACATCGGCGTTGCATCTGGAGCCCCGGCAGACGATCCTGTCGGCCGTGAACGCGCTGTCGCAGACATCCCGCCGCGGCGCCCTCTGAGTTACTTCGCGTAGATGCTTGTCGACAGCCATTGCCATCTCGATTTTCCGGAATTCGCGCCGCAGCTCGATGCGGTGGTCGCGCGCGCCAGGGGTGCCGGCGTGGGTGCGTGCGTGACCATCGGCACGCGGCTCTCGGGTTTCGAGCGCGTGCACGAGATCGCCGGGCAATTTCCAAATGTCTATTGTTCGGTGGGCATCCATCCTCACGATGCCGAGAAGGAGCCGCTGACTGACGCATCGCCCCTGATCGAGCGCGCGCAACGTGCGAAGGTGGTCGGCATCGGCGAGACGGGCCTCGACTATTATTACGAGCACGCCCCGCGCCAGGCACAGATCGCGAATTTTCGCACTCATATCGCTGCGGCGCGCGCGACAAAACTGCCGTTGATCGTCCACACCCGCGACTCCGACGACGACACGATTGCCGTCCTGCGCGCGGAGATGAATGTGGGTGTGTTTAGCGGCGTCATCCACTGCTTCACGGGCACGAAGCGCTTGGCGGAGGCGTCGCTGGAACTCGGTTTGTTCATATCGGCATCCGGCATTGCGACGTTTAAGAAATCCGACGAATTGCGCGCCGTGCTGCGCGACGTGCCGATGGACCGGTTGCTGGTCGAGACCGACGCGCCGTTCCTTGCGCCGATGCCCTTGCGCGGCAAGACGAACGAACCCGCCTTCGTCGCGCACACGGCTGCTGCGATGGCGGTGCTCAAGGGTATCTCGCTCGACGAGTTTGCCCGGGCCACGACGGACAATTTCTTCCGGCTGTTTACCCGCGCCGAGCGACCTGCGTGAGCGGCGCTTTGGAAGTGACCATCCTGGGCTGCGGTTCGTCGAGCGGCGTGCCGCGGCTCGGCGGTCCGGGCGGGGCAGGCGATTGGGGCGTCTGCGATCCGGCCAATCCAAAGAATCGGCGCCGCCGCTGCTCGATCCTGGTGCGTCGGAAGACGGACGCGGGCGAGACGACCGTCCTCGTCGACACCTCGCCCGACATGCGCGAGCAATTGCTCGATGCGCATGTGGGCCGGCTCGATGCCGTTCTGATCACCCACGACCATGCCGATCAGCTTCATGGCATCGATGACCTTCGGGCCATCGTCTACGGCATGCGCAAGCGGCTCGATATTTACAGCGATCGGGCGACCATCGCGGGCATCCGCCAGCGCTTCGGCTATTGCTTCGATACACCGGCCGGCAGCGACTACCCGCCCATCCTGAACGCCAAAACGATTGCCGAGCCGTTTGAGCCTTTCACGCTGGAGGGAGCGGGCGGTGCGATCGAGGTTCGGACCTTCGAACAACAGCATGGCCGCATCCGTTCGCTGGGTTTCCGCTTCGGATCGATCGCTTATTCGAGCGATGTCAACGGCTTGTCGGAAGATGCTTTCGCAGCACTCGAAGGCGTCGATCTGTGGATTGTCGACGCACTGCGCCACGCGCCGCATCCGACCCACGCCAATGTGGCGACCGCGCTCGAATGGATTGCGCGGGTCGAGCCCCGGCGCGCTGTCCTCACGAATCTGCACATCGATCTCGACTACGAGACGTTGAAGCGCGACTTGCCGCCCGGCGTCGAGCCCGCCTATGACGGCATGACGCTGTCTGTGCCGCTCTGACGGACCCCGCCAATGAGGCTGCGGCTCCAGAGCTATGTCCGCTCGAACGCTTCCGTCGGCGTGCCTTGGTGGAAAGTGATTTGCCAGCCCTTGGCGGTCAGCGCCCAAACGGATGAGCGCAGCGCATGGCGCTCGAGCCGGCCGTCGGGGAGTTCATGGGCCGACTTGTAGGTCAAGAGCGCAAAGTCCGCACCAAGCGGTTGGACGGACCAATCCTGCGCCCACACCTTGGCGTCCGATTTGTCGAGCGGAAGCAATTCGAGAATATCGCTCCTGCTGTAACACGCGCCGCTGCTGCCGAATTCGAAGAAATCCGGATGTGCGAGCGCGTCAAGCCTTGCGCGATCGCGACGAACTTCAGGCTTGTAGATCTGCGATTCCAGTTCCTGAAGAATCGCGAGAAGCGAAGTCGGTTCACGCATTGAGTTGCACCCATGATATGAGTGGCGAGATCCGGCATCCCGCCCTCGTATTCCGCGCGTTCCATAGGACAAACTGCGATGAAAATCGATATCGTTGCTGCGACGGCAGAGGATTTCGCCGTCGTGTCCAATCTGTTCCAGTTATATGCCTATGACATGTCCGAATTCATGGGCTTCGACGTCGGCCCGGCGGGCTGTTTTGGGTTGCCGCAGAGCCTGCGGAATTATTGGGGCGGGGCGGCGGGCACGGGCGAACATCGTTGGCCCGCCCAGTGGCGCGGGTATCCGTTCCTGGTGCGTGCCGACGACAACCTCGCGGGGTTCGCTCTCGTCAGGCAATTGTCCCATGCCGCATTCGACATGGGCGAGTTCTTCGTTTTGCGGAAATATCGGCGAACGGGGCTCGGTGCGCATGTCGCGCATGAGATGTTCGATCGCTTCCCGGGCACATGGGAGGTTCGCGAGCTGCCGCCCAATCTTGCCGCGCAAGCCTTTTGGCGGAAAATCATTTCGGATTACACGAACGGGCAATTCGAAGAGGGTCGCAAATATTTCGATGCGTATCGCGGCGAATTCGTGTTTCAGAGGTTCGCGTCGCGCACAACGCAATGATTCAATGCGGCAACGGTCCGGGTTGAGACTGCGGAGGCCCCTGGCGCCGCATATAGTGTCCGCCGCAGACTTTGTTGCCGCTGGCATTCATGACGACGGTGCCGCCATTGGCGGCACAGGTTCTTTCGCCGGCTGCGTTCTGGATGGTGATGTCGATCTGGTTCTTCGCGCAGTTGGGACAATGACCGCAGGCCGAGGGATGGTCGATGCAGAATGCTGCGGGTGCCGGCAAACCCTGGCCGGTCGCTCCACCCGCGTGTCCCACGGCCGCGATCATCGCGAAACAGGCGCATAGTTTCGGCAGGAATTTCATGACGGCCTTTCGCGCGGTCGACTGCCCGAAATCATACGCGCGAGTCCCAATGCGCCCAAGCGCTGCGGCGACAGGGGAGTTCGCCACATGAAAACGCGCGCCACCTTGCGATGGCGCGCGCTTTGTAGAGAGTGACTGGACGGTTCAACGATAGCGCCAGCCGCCGTGCCACCGCTCACGGCCGCCCCACCAGCGGCCACCATGCCAATAACCGCGGCCGGCCCAATAGCCGCCGTCGATATACGGGCCGGCATATCCGCCGCAGGCGCCCGGATGGTAGTAGCACCAGCGGCCGGGATGTCCGCCGTAATAGCCGCCCGGAATGCCAACGCCGATTCCGATGCTGACGCCGGCTTGTGCGGGAGGCACCGCCGATACAGCGATTCCCCCAGCCATCACTGCCCCAAGTGCAAGTTTGGCTAACCTATTCATCTTTCCGTTCCTTCAGGTTTTGCGCGTCCGAATATCCGGTCGCGCTTCATTAACGCATACGATCATGATTCAGTGCGAATGAACCAAACCCCGCTCGGGCGTTCATCCTGCGTTCATTGTCGAAGCGTCCGGGAATTCGGTCTCGCCGGTCGAACTTAACCAAGAAGGGGAATTGTCAATAAGAATCAATCCCTTCAGCGGCCAAATGCGGGCATCGCGCCGGCCTCAGGCACTGTTTCCCGTGCCCACGATATGCGAGATTCGAGCCCATTTCAGCTAATGGGGATTTTTACATGAAGCTCAAAATCGGCATGCTTGCCGCGTCGACCATGTTGTTGAGTCAGGTCGCGCTCGCCCAAACCCTGCAAGGCACCTATCTGTTCACCTACGTCGAAACCTGCCAGGCGACCTTCTCCTGGAACACGGATCCGAGCACGGGCGACATCAATATGCTCAACACCGTCGATGACGGCAAAATCTCGGACACGACGGGAACGGCCGTGTTCGATTCGACGACTCGCAAAGTTACGTTCGCCGGCTTTCAGGATGCCGGCGACCTTTTGATCATTCAGGAGAAGGGCGGCCAAGCCCTGACCGACGGGGTATTCAACCAGAAATTCGCGTATTCGACGTCGGCGAAAACGTTCAAGCTCGACGGCAACAATTTCCACGCCGCATATTCGCCCACGACCGGTATCGTCACTTCGATGGTGTTCGGCGGTCTGGACAGTTCCAAAGCCAATTGTGCCGTGACAGGCACAGCGACGCTGGCGACACCGACGCCATAACGCAATTGGAATCCGGGAGCAGGTGCCGCCGCGCCGATCGGCGGCCTTTTGCTTTTCGCGCATATCGTTTGGGAGCAATCGTGCGTGTGCGTGCGGCACGCTGTTCAAGAAAAATCGGCGAGAACGCGGCTTGCAAGGAGGCTTATTTTCGCCAGTCGTGGCGCCAACATTTGCGCCCGCTAAGGGCAAGGGAACGACGTGATGAACGCGGTCGAAATCGTCACGGCGGCCGGACGGTTCAGATTGGCGGGATGTGCACGCATCCAGCTTTGTGCAACGAGAAAGAGCTGGCTCTCACTCACGCCGGATGGAAGGCAAATGCGACCCGCAACAACGAGTCCACTCGCGATGCCGGCAATATAGCCGTGGCATGCACCGCGATGCAGAAATCCGCCGGTGAACGCGTTGCCGCATTTGTTGTAGACGTCCATGCCGGTCTGCGCGCGAGCTGGGAGGGTTGAGAGCGCGATCAGCATGAGAGCCGCAAAAATCTTCTTCATGATCAGCCCCAGAGTCCACCTGCCGAGTATAGATTCCGACCGGTTCGAAGGCTAGTTCAGCTTGCCTGTGCGCGATCTTGTCGAGACCCCTTTCGGCGCGGCGGGTCAGCAATCGTTCGACGACGTGCGCGCCTAGTGTGGCCTATCGGTCGTTTGTCCGGCAATCAGAACACAAAATAGCAGCGCATAAGCAATCATGGCCAATCCTAAACCCAGAGCTATGCCAGCAAGAATGGACGTCCCAATGCCCCACTTGCGGACAAATCGCGTGAAAACAAACGCAATCACGAATCCGATTTGAGCCCGCGCGCCTCTTCGATCATCGAGCCCAAATAATCGACCGTCAATTTTGCGATTGCTATCGGGCAAGTGTCGGAAAGAGGACTGCCGAGATGGGAAGACGGCGGAGGATAGATCTTTTTTCTATCCCGCCCCTTACTTCTTTCAAGAGTATCTGCCCGGCTTTTTGTTCGATGCGGACAGGTTTGCCGTCTAGCGACGTAACTCTAAGGCCGCCGCCCGGTCCAACAGTGCCGCTTATGTTCATCGCTCTGCTGTAACCTGGTCCTGCAGCTCCAATGGCCAACGGACCAGGACTTGCATCAAGCCCAGTATCGAGGCCGTGCTCGTTGTCATTTCTGGATTGATAGATGTACTGAAGCAGAGGATCGTTGTTGCGGAAAGTGTTTTTCCCGTCCATCCATTGCCTCGACTTCGGGTTGCCTTTTGAACCAAGTTCTAAGACGGTGTGGACGCTCTTGGCTGCGCAAATGAACTGATACCAAGAGTCTTCGAAGTCCTCAAACTTCTCGGCTCGCATCAGGTTATTTATGGACCTTCTAGCCAGCCGAAATCGGCTGTCTGCTTTACGTATCGTTTTGCGGTCCATGGAGAATTCCTGTTAGCTAAGACATTGTCACGCGAAGACGAAGTGCTGTTGCGGATGCTCAAAACCCCGCCGAAGCCGCACGACAAAATGAGAGTCCAAAAAAAACGCAAAAAGAGGAAGGCCAAGAAGAAGCCGAGTCGGGTTAGTCAGCCAGCCGCAAGCGCAAAAAACCACAGGTTAGACCATCGCGTGCCTTCCCGGCCGCGCCCGCCAATTGTCCGAGTTGCGAGGGATAGGACGGCCATCCGATAAGCGCAGCAACTCCGGCGCGTTCCTCACGGTGGTTCATGGCTTCATGCTTTGCGACCGCGAGGGTGAATTCGTGCATCCGCGCGCCGTCCGTGTGGAGGGTCGAGGCTACGTCCACATTGTCGCGAAGTGCCTTGCGGACTTCGCTGGCGATCGGTCCCTTTGCGTAAGTCAGCTTGCGGGAACGGACGCGACCGCCACGCTCTATCAAGGTCACGAATTTCGTGTTCTTGGTACGCGGGCGGGGAGGGGTCGACTTGCCCTTGAGGGCCGTCGCTTCGTTTACGACGCCACAGTGCGGGCAAGACGGACCTTTGGGCCACAAAAGGGCTTTCAAGGTGCTTGCGGGCCGCAACTTCGTCTGTGAAGCGTTTCGGAAGGGCTCTAGGCATTGGCGTATCTCCCGATAAACGCCAAACCCAGGCCAAAGCGTTTCCTACGTCAAGTATACTATCGCCCCATTATTGGCGATTATATACTTTAGTTAGCTAGGCCCAAGGGCTATGATTCGCCCGACAGGCCGACCGAAGCTAAAGACCACCGGGACCGGTCCCGAAATGTGGTCGCCAGTTATTTCCCATGACGGGACCGGTTCCAGTGAAGGTGCGCCATGTGCGCGAAGGAACGGCCTGAGGCCGAAATCGAAATCACGCCGGAGATGATCGCGGCGGGACGTGAAGCCGTTTCTAGGCGGTGGCTCGATTTTGTGGGGCCTAGTGGGTCTCAACTACTGGAGCCAGTTCTTGCAGAGATATTTTCGGCAATGTGGGCATCGCGGCCTCGATAGCGGCTGCTATCGCGCTCGCCTGTTCACGGCAGACTGCTATTTTCCCCAAGTCGGCCTTTAGCTCCGCCAAAGGAACAGTTTGAACGCTGAATTCCAGCTTCTTCGCGGCCGTAATTTTGAGCTGGCCCATATGGGCAGCGTTCATATTATCGATCAGCCATATATCGTGAACAATCCGATTTCTTAGCTCGTTCGGGCCGCGTGAAGATTCCGCAAACTTGTTCACCATATCGATTAGTTTCTGGTCTGCTCGTCGGAGTTTGAGCAGCGCAAGCAGCGCACTGAGGCGACCAAACAGTGAAACGATTTGCGCGGTCATGCACGCCCCGGGCGCTGGCGAAACCCCAGCCAGTCGCCATATGCTCGAATTGATGTAATATTCAACGTGCGCCCAGCTATTTGCTGCGTGGCCGACGCACTCGGCATAGCCTGGGACCCATTCAAAGTCGTTGGCTTTTTGTTTCTCAGTCATAGGCACCTCTCAATGGCGAAGCAGAATGACGATTCATACGACGTGACCGAGACTGTGCGCCGCCGCGAGGCCGCTCTGAAACGGATGCTTTCGACCCCGCATAAACCCCACGCGCCGCTCAAGAAAAAACGGCGCGTGAAGCCTAAAACGAGTCGGGTGAGTCGGGCTAAGGCTTAGGCTTCCGCCAAGCGTGTCTGCCCCAAAACGGCCGCTTGAAGGGCGCAACCGCGTTGCCATTGGCCTTCCGCCAGCGGATGAAGTCAATCGCCATTTGCCTAGGCGTTTTCGGCTTAACCAGCACTCTGTCGATATGTGAGCCGCTTGCCTTCCGCGCCCTTTAGGATGCGAGCGGCGCGCATGTCATCGGTCACGCCTAGCTTGGCGCGGTTGTTTTGCCTGAAATCAAATTCGGCCAGATAACGGTCGACGTGTTGCTCGCCAATGTGTTGGTACGTGCCGACAAGGCCACGCTTAAACACGCTGAAATAGCCTTCTAACGTGTTCGTA